>Ga0224723_1001755_pt1 | contig 12758 bp, 13 predicted proteins | sample Balambano_FR2_Me_FD_161647 | JGI IMG/M metagenome (GOLD analysis project Ga0224723, IMG submission 161647) | Freshwater sediment microbial communities from Lake Towuti, South Sulawesi, Indonesia - Balambano_FR2_MetaG | ecosystem: Environmental > Aquatic > Freshwater > Lake > Sediment | place...
CCAGCGTGACGGCGTTCTCAGGTGTGGCGCGGTCACGGTCAATATCCACGATCAACCGCATGTCCACGCCAAGCATTTCGCGCCCCCATGCCCGCCCGCGATTGATGCCCGCAAGCTGATCCGTCCATGCCATGCCGCTGGAGAGATGGCGGGCGAAGGCAGTATACGTCACTTCGCTGTACAGGATATGCTGCGCCGCCTGATTGGTGAGGAATGCCCGCGTCGCCAGTTCGAGATCATCGGGCGTTTGCAGGCATTTGGCGTTTAAGCCGTAAATGTCGGCGAAATGCGGGAAGTCAATAAACGTGTACCATTCGCGCAGCGCCTCGGCGCTGTTGGCGGGCAGGGCGATATTGTGTTTCCGCGCCAGCGTCAACACGGTATCAGCTTGCAGGCTGCCTTCAAAATGGACGTGCAGTTCAACTTTGGGCATGGATTGAATTATGGTCGTGAGCATCATCAGGCTCAATTCAGGTGGTCAGTTGGCGGTATACGGTTTACACGCCGAGCTCCTTGCGCCGGTTCATTCTAAACGATAAAATTGTGAGACGCACGGAGCATGTATTCTGGGCAAAACCCCCTGAAATTAGGACTTCTTACGCAAGCCAATCATTTTTATCATATGCTTAAGTGAAATAATGTCGTTCGCTCCGAGTTTTTACGAAGAGGTACGTTATGAACTACGGTAATCTCCTGGATAAATCCCGTCCCGTGCCGGCAACCATTACGTATGGCGCGGTCAGACCCATTCTGAAGTGGGTCTACGCATGGATGATGATCGGCTTGCTGGTGACGGCGGGTGTCGCCTTCTTTACCGCGACCACACCTGCCCTGTTGCAGTTGAGCATGAACCCGGTTATCGCCATCGGCGCGTTCGCCGTACAGATTGTGCTGGTGATAGCGTTGGGTTTCCTGATCAACCGCGTATCGCCCGCCGTCGCCGCTGTCATGTTCCTGCTCTATGCGGCGACGCTTGGCTTCTCGCTTTCGATACTCATGCTGGCATTTGATGTCGGTTCGCTGGCAGCGGCGTTCGGCACGACGGCGATCTTATTCGGGATCATGACGATTGTGGGCTTCACGACGGATATTGATCTGAGTAAATTCGGCAATCTGCTCATCATGGCGGTGATCGGGCTGATCGTGGCGATGGTGGTCAACATTTTCATCGGCAGCAGCTTCTTGACCTTCATCATCAGCATTGTCGGCGTGTTGATCTTCATGGGCTTGACGGCGTATGACACGCAGAATATCAAGCGCATGGCGGCGTCCCCTGAAATTCAGGCGGACGGGACGCTGGCGGCGAAAGTGTCCATTTTCGGGGCGCTCTCGCTCTATATCAACTTCATCAATATCTTCCTGTTCCTGCTCCGCATTATGGGCGGCGGTGGCAGCCGGTAGGGATCCATGCCAGAGGCTAAAGCCTTCTGAATATTATCGAAACACGGCGGATGCCCTGGCGGGCATCCCTACAAAATCCATAAAAACAATGGTTAAGTAACGCGGACGTGCGCCAGCACGTCCGCGTTACCATATAACGTTCTGAATATTCAGATGGGTTCTAATGATGCTGAACAAATTAATCCCATGTCGCTGCGCCACAGACTAAAGTCTGCGTCACCGGCAAAGACAAACGGCTTCGAGGTTCATAACCAGTCTCGAAGAGACTTGTCTTTATCGGTGACGGGCAATTTATTGCCTGGCACATAGTCGTGCGGTTAATTTATTAAGGTGCTTCAGCCCACGGCGACTTCTACGCCAATACCCGTTCCGCCGCGTCAACCAAGGGCGCGGCGGTTTTGATTCCGCGCTCCTGTGCCATCATCCCCATGCCATTTTTCGGGCGCAGCGTGAACTGTGCTTGCGGCTGAACCAGGCAGTCAGGCGACAGCCGAAACTGCCAGCGCCGGGCAATCGTCGCTACGATCAGTTTTGCTTCCATCATGGCGAAGGCATTGCCAATACACACACGGGGACCCCCACCAAAGGGCAAATACGCATACTTGGGAATTGACTTCTCATTTTCCGGACTGAATCGTTCAGGATCGAACTGCTCAGGGTTGGGGAAATATGCCGCGTCGTGGTGCAAACCGTAGATATTGACAATCGTTGTCTCGCCCTTGCGAATCGCGTAGCCGCCAATTTCGATATCGGCAATCGCTTCGCGGGTGGTTGCCCATGCAGGCGGGTACAGACGCATGGATTCCTTGATGATCATCTCGGTATAACGCAGCTTCGGCAGGTCCTCCAGCGTCGGCAGCCGCCCGCCTAACACCTGATCCAGTTCGGCGTGAAGTTTCGCCTCAATCTGCGGGTGCTGTGACAGCAGATACCATGTCCACGTCAGCGCAACCGCCGTCGTCTCATGCCCTGCACCGAAAATCGTCATGGCTTCGTCGCGTATCTGCTGGTTGGTCATGCCGCCCGTGCCGTCCTCGTCCTGCGCGGCGATCAGCATCGAGAGCAGATCGCCCTTGTCCTCGCCGCTGGCACGGCGTTCATTGATGAAGCCTTCGATAACCACATTCAAACGCTGGATGGCGGCGTTAAAACGGCGGTTTTGTGGCGTCGGTACCCACATCGGCAGCGGTGGCACGAGCTGCCCGAACCGCGCCATGACGATATGCAGCACTTCGGTCACGGCTTCAGCAATCTCGCGGGCATCCCCTGATACGTCAGCATCAAACATCGTCTTGGCGATAATTCGCATCGTCAAATCGGTCATTTCATGATCCAGTTCCAGCGTTTCGCCATCCCGCCAATTCTCAGCCAGATCATCAGCATACTGAGCCATCGTGTCACCATACGCGCTGATACGCCTGGTGTGAAAGGCGGGCTGCGTCAGACGGCGCTGGCGTTTCCACGACTCACCATCATTGATGAATAAGCCGTTGCCAAGCACCGGACGCAGTACAACCTTAGTCGGGTTGGTCTTGTACTGGTTGGAGGCATCTTCCACCAACACCTGATGGATCGTCTCCGGCGAGTTGAGGACGAACACCGGAAAGATGGCAAATTTCATGCCCGAAACCGCGCCATACTGCGGGCTTTCCTTGAGGAAATCCAGCGGTGTCTGGTTGAACTGGCGCATGTTGTTCCAGAGAAATTCGCCTTTCGGCGCGGGAGGGAGTTGTCGGGCTGCCACAGTTACACATCCTGTTTGTGCATTAATTCACAATATGGACATTGTATGACTGATCGAGGGGTGTTGTCAAGCAGTAACCTCACCCCTTGAACTGGATCACGCCGCGCCTGCCGTTGGTGTGCCACTGCGAGTCAGCCGCATCAAACTGATCCGCCAGCCCTGCCGCCAAACCAACGACCGGGTCGCTCTTGAGCGTTCGCAGCGCCAGCACGGGTGCGGGTATGTATGAGGTGGCTTGGCTGAAGGGTGTGGTTGTTTCCCAGATCGCGTCGCCAACAATACGACGATAATTCGCATCACCTTTGAAGATGACGAGCGACGCGCCTTCAAACCCCATCAGGAAATCATCAGGGAAGTCGAACAGGAAGCGGGTGCTGTTCCACAGGCGGTGTGACCGCATCCGCCAGCGTCCGCGCATGTTGGCGAATGCCAGCCGTTCGCCCATATCCGATACATCCAGCAGCGGCGTTTGCCCGATCATGGCGAAGGTGCGTAACACATCCTGTGGCACAGCATCGCTCACAAACGTCGGATGGTGTTTGACCCATAATGTCACTTCGGCGGCGGCAGTATCGAGCAGCCCGTCAATCAACGCCAGATCAAGCGCCAGTTCCGTCCCGGTGTTATCGGCGACGACATGCACATGCCCTAATGGTTCGCTCAGCAGGTGATCGAGCGCTTCGTCCCGATCATCGCAAATCAGGTCATCGGCACTGGCAGTGACGCCCTGCGCTGCGATGGCGGCGATACTCAAATCCACACGGTTGCCCCACAGCGCCATCCCCAACAGCGCGTGAAGGCGCTCACGACGCGGTTGATCCACCAATGCGGCGGCTTCATGTAAATGGCGCATCAGCGCGGGGTTCGCCAATTCACGATCTTTATCCGGGGCAAATGGATCACGCCCGCTTTCATGCCAGCGTACCGCGTCAATCAGCAGGCGGTAGAGATAGACTTCGGCGAAAAACCACTCGGTATGCAGCCATGTTTGCCCGTCAAATGGCGCGAACCCTGCGGCGAGATCATCGTAATCGTCCGCCAGCAGGTTCGGCGGCGGGATCAGCTCATCCCGTTCAAGCTGTTCCGCCAGCGTCTCCAATGCCTCGTGAATATCGTCGTCATAGTCGGGGTTATTCGCGGAGACCTTGCGAACGATACCCGGCACGCGCTTGCTCATCGTGTGATGGGCGAAGGCGTTGTCGTCGGTGCGAATGGCGGGCGGCAGGTTGGCGGGTTTGGGCATTGTGTGTTCCAATCGGGAAAACCGTTCACGCAGGCACTACGCCTCAGTATGTATTGTAGGATAAAACCCCCATGACCCGCGACATTTTCAATACGGCTGCCTTCATCCTCAACCGCAAAGGCGAAATCGAGTTCGATAACCCGCTGGGTATCGAGACGGCTTTCCGCGATGATCGCATCGAAATCTTCGCTCAGGTTCGCCCGCAAACCGGCGACCTTCAGGCGCTCTTTATCAATCTCAATTTGCCGTTTGAGGGGCGCTTCGTCAACGGGCTGCTGACGAACGACGCGCCGTTCACCATTCCGGGCGGGCAAACCTATGAACTGCCCGTCTTCCAGTGGACAGGCAGCAAGGTGTCATATTATCGTCCTGGTTTATGGGAAACCTATCTTGCGCGTATCGCCGACCAGACGGAGCGCGATATGCAAATGCTGCAACTGCTCAACAACGTGCCGATTGATGACTCGGCGCTGTTCGGCGACGTGCCGCTGGGGGATGAAAAAGAGCGTATTCCCACCGTTTAACAGGGAATACACTCTTCTCAGGTCACCTATTTTCAGACGCGAATCGGGTGTTAGCCGTTTTCAGGTTTCTCTTCGCTGTCGTCGCCCTCAGCGGGTGCTTCTTCAGCAGGTGCGTCATCAGCAGGGGCTGCTTCCGCGTCAGAAGCACCTTCATCCGCACTGGGAGCGTCTGCTGAAGCCTCGCCTGTCATTTCATCCACGCTCGGCGCTTCCACGCTGACTTCTTCGGGAACGGGTTCAGCCGCAGCCCCACGCGACGCCAGGAATTTCTCGATTTCCTCGCCCGCATCGCCAACTGTTTCCTGTACCACGATCGTGCCGTTGAAGTTGTAGGATGCCATGCGGGTCAGCGCGGTATTCCAGTCTGCCTCCTCGACCAGCACGGCCAGCCCCGATTCCTCGGGGGTCATCTTTTCGCCCAGTTCCTTGAGCAGCTTGTCCTTGATGCCGCGATCAAACAGGCTGAACGCCGTGCCGAGCGCTGCGCCCGCGACGATCCAGCCCGCCGGTCCGAACAGCAGCGCGAAGATGACGCCGATTAAACCACCCTTGAGAAAGCCCTGCTTGGCACCGTCATCCTTCGTCTGATGCAGCTTAATCTTGCCCTTCGGGGTCTTGGTGATCGCAACCGCATCACGCAGTTTGACGATATTTTCCTTGGACAAGCCAATAACGGCTGCTAATGCCGCTTCGCCTGTGTCCTGCTTCGGATACTTCACGACGATGAAACTATATTTATCTGCCATGACTTGCCTCCTGAAATGAAACACATTGTACAAAACAGGATACTAACGCATTCTGGCAGAACACGCGAGGTCACTGCGATTAAATTCGCTTAACACATTGTCGCAATTCGCGCTCAGCTTCCCCTCTCCCCATGGCTGAGGGGTCGGGGGTGAGGTTTTACGATGCAAACATCGCTTCCATCTTATCGAACGATTCGTTCAAGCCCTGAACAGACATCTCCTTCATATCACCCTCTGGCATTCCGATATGGGTGACGGTCATGCGCGTTTTGCCGTTCACCTCGGCTAGCTCGACGGTCATGTAATATTCCAGCGGCGCGTCTTCAGGCAACCCGTATTCTGTTCCGGAGGCGATATTGCCCTGTTCGTCGGAAAAACTGTCGGTGCAGACGAGCCGTTCCAGCGGGACAATATCGAGATAACGCCCGCAGCTCCATACATTCTGTCCATCGGGCATTTGCATGTTGAAGATGTACTTGCCGCCCACGCGCAGATCAATCCTGTTGGTGCCTGATGACCACCCTTTCGGACCCCACCAGCGCGAAACCTGCTGCGGATCCGTCCATGCCGCCCACACCCGTTCACGCGGCACGTCAAATTCGCGGGTGATGACAATCGCATCGCTCATGCTCGTTGTTTCATCCGCCAGCCGTTCAGCCAGGCGGTCATGCGATTCGCGCATCCCGACTTCCATACCGGAATTGACGTGACCATCGCGGTCTTCCTGCGACTGGTATTGCAGCACGGCATTCATTGTCGTTTTGCCATCGTTTTCCGTGAATGTCGCTGTGACCAGATAATCGTGACCGGGCATCGCTTCGTAGCCTTCGGTGTAGACTATCCGCTCCGGTGCGACGACTTTGCGGTATTCGCCGCTGAACGCAAATTCCTCGCCTTCAGGTGTGCGCGAGACATAACGCCACTTGCCGCCGGGACGCAAATCAACCTCGCACACGGTCATTTCATGGTCACGCAAGCCCCACCAGTGAACGATATGTTCCGGTTTAGTCGTGACATCAAAGACCAGCCAGCGCGGGGCATCGAAGGTACGGGTAATAACAAGTTGGCGCTCGGACGGCATCGTCAGCATGGTGGCGTGGTTACTCATGTTGATCATCTTGCTCTCCTTTACCTTGTAATTCATTCAGATAGGCTTGCAGGCGATCTATCCGCTTTTCCCACAGATGGCGATACGCCTCTAACCATGAATCAACCTCCGCCAGCGGTTCCGGGCGCAGTTCATACCAGTGTCGCTGTGCGTCCTGGCGCACGCTCACCAAACCCGCCTCGCGCAGCACACGCAAATGCTTGGATACGCCCGGCTGGGTAATGTCCAGCAGGTCAGCCAGTTCGCCGACTAAACGAGGGCGTTCGCGCAGCAGGTCGAGAATGCGCCGGCGGGTTGGATCTGCCAGAATTTCGAAGGTCGTCATCATGATCTAAATATACCACATTGGTTATATAACTGTCAAGGCATATATAGAATTTTGGAATGGGTGAGAGAGTTGTGGTAATGTTTTGGGGCGTAGAGTATCACAAGAAATTGACGCGAACGTGGTTTAGGGGCGACAGGGGCTAAAGCCCTCTGTCTAAAATTGCGCCACCTGAAGGTGGCTAAAAAACAGAAATCGTCATTGGTTGTAATTACGAAATTTTTCAGCCTCGTTTACGAGGCGCAGCCTTAGACAGCGGGCTTTAGCCCCTGTCGCTCCTGTCGTGTGTTTCGGCGGATTGTTGGAGGCAAACGTGGGTTATGCCATACTGGATATGCAATTATCATGTGGTGTGGTCAACGAAAAATCGGCAGCCGCTGTTGAACGACCACAATGAAATGGTCATTCTGGAACAAATAAAAGACAAATCTGTTTTTATGAAATGTCCTGTGCTGGCGATTAATGCCGCTTATAATCATGTCCATGTCGCCGTTTCTATCGTGCCAAGTGTCGGTGTATCCGATTGGGTCAGCAAAGTCAAGGGAGTATCGTCGCGGATGATGAACGAAGCCTATCCCGAACTGGAATTTCACTGGCAGGAGGGCTATGGCGTCGTCACATTTGGATCGAAAAATTTACCTGTCGTGAAAGCTTATGTTGAAAATCAGAAGGCACATCATCGGGACAATACCTTGATACAAGGGCTGGAAAGATTTGAGTGATTGGAGCAGAGATGTCAGGGGCTAAAGCCCGCTGCCTGAAGCCGCGCCACCTGAAGGTGGCTAAAAAAACCGAAAATCAAAATTGGTCGTAATACGACAATTCTTTCAGCCTCGTTTACGAGGCGCAGTTTTAGGCAGAGGGCTTTAGCCCCTGACGGCTGAACAGTAACACCCAAATTTTTTCAGCCTCGTTCACGAGGCGCAGTTTTAGACAGAGGGCTTTAGCCCCTGTCGCTAACTGTCGTAACGCACATCTCGTAGGAAACTTGGTTGTATCGTAAAATTTCGTTTGAAAATAAAAGGTTCTGGCCAATATGTCCGCTAACATCCGCCCGTCCGGGATTTTTGATACCAGCTACGCGCAGGACATCGCGCTCAACCGCACCCGCACCGATAAACTCCTCGCATACGGCGGCTTTCTGCTGCTGCTGCTTATTCCCCTGCTCACCAGCGAGGGCCCGCTCGGCTTGAATATTATCCCGAACTTATGGGTCGGGACGCTCAACCGTATCGCCATTTTCGTCATCGCCGTTCAGGGGTTGAATATCCTCACGGGCTTGGCGGGGCAGATTTCGCTCGGTCATGCCGCCTTTGCCGCCGTTGGCGCATATGCAGGCGCGATCCTCGCCCGTGAACTTGGCATGACATTCTGGCTGGCGCTGCCCCTCGCCGCGCTCGTCAGCGGGTTGGTCGGGATTCTTTTCGGGCTGCCGTCGCTGCGCGTCAAGGGTTTCTATCTGGCGATGGCGACGCTGGCGGCGCAGTTCATCATCCCGTGGGTGATTCGCTATCCGCTGGAGCCACTGACCAACGGCTCGCGCCCCCTGGATGTGCCGCCGCCAGAGTTGTTCGGCTTGAGTTTCGCCAGCGACGGCGCGATGTATTACATCATCATCCCGCTGGCGGTGGCAATCGCGCTGGCAACGCGCAACATCATCCGTACCCGCGTCGGGCGGGCGTTCGTGAGTGTGCGTGACAACGACCTCGCCGCTGAACAGATGGGCATCAATGTCTACAGCTACAAGCTGCTGGCATTCTTTCTGGCGGCACTGTACGCGGGGATTGCCGGCTGCCTGGCGGCATTCAACACCAACAGCGTGACGATAGACACATATTTACTCGACACTTCAATCACGATGCTGGCGATGCTGGTCATCGGCGGGGCGGGTTTCCCGCTGGGACCGCTGTTCGGCGTCTCGCTGGTGCTGCTCCTCCAACAGAATATCATCCCGGCGCTGGTCGTGCCGCTGCGCGATTTCCTGCCGCAGCTTTTGCCGTTTATCAACCCGGTCAACATTTATGCCGCGCTCAGTCCACTGTTATTTGGCTTGGCGCTGGCGATCTTTCTGGTTTTGAATCCTCGCGGTTTGGCGTATCGCTGGGAAATCATTAAAATAGCATGGAAGCTCAGACCGTACAGTCATTAAGCCGTCATCATAAAGGAGGCACGCGCACACAACACGGGTTTCACACACGCCGGTTCGATATGAAAAATTAGAGCAGGAGAAAGGTTTACGATGTTTACAGCCAAGAAAATGTTCCTTGTTGCACTCTTTGTTGCCCTCGCGGCGCTCATGGTCGCACCCGTTTTCGCGCAGGAAGAACTGCCGGATTTCATTCAGCATACCGAATGTGACGTCGATCTCACCGGCGAAACCGTGACGATCTATCACTTCGGTGACATCAGCGGCGCGTATGCTTTTATCACGCAACCGCTGCTGGCTGGGCTTGCCGACGCACTGGCATACTTCAACACGCACGGCGGCATCTGCGGCGCGACAATTGCGGCGGACAACCGCGATACGGCGGGCGATCCGGCACAGTCGCAGGCGGCGTATGATTATTATTCCGGTCTCGATCCGGACTTACTCGTGCTGTATGCCTCCGGTGATGCTGAACTGCTGCGCGATCAGGTTGCCGAAGACGAAACGCCCGTGCTGATCTCGGCGGGTTCCGTTGCCGGTCTGTATGGGGAAGATGGCGCGACACCCGGCTGGATTTATGCCAGCAACCCGCTGTATGCTGACCAGTTCGGCGATTTCTGCCGTTTTGTCGGCGGCAGCGGCATGATGGAAAACCCGACGGTCGGCTATCTGAGCTGGCCCGGCGCGTTCGGTGAATCCGCCTTCACGCCGGAAACTATCGCCTACTGCGCCGAACAGGGCGTGACTGTGCTGGAAACACCGGAATACTTCCCGCCGAGCGCCACGGACATCACCACCAACGTCCAGAACCTTGTGGACGCGGGCGCGAATATCCTGTACACCAACTCGCTTGCCTCCGGTCCGGTGCTGATCGCCCGCACGCTGGTTGATCTCGGTCTGGAAGACAGCGTACAGCTTGCCGGTGTCAACTGGGCGCTCGATACGTCCGTCGGTCTGCTCAGCCGTACCGCGCTCGGCTCGGACGGCTTGCCCGCCGTCAACGGCATTATCGGCTCGCTGCCCTTCCACTGGTGGAGCGAGCGCGATATCCCCGGTATCGCCTTCATCAATGAACAGGCAGCCGCGAATGAACGGGCGCTGTCCGTGCAGAATATCTCCTACCTGCTCGGCTGGGGCTTGGTGGATACGTATATTGAACTGTACACGCAGACGGTGAATCGCGTCGGTTCGCTCGACGATGTGGACGGCGCGGCGATTCAGGAGACGATCCAGAGCATGGATTACGACCCGCTTGGACTGTACACCTTTAATTACGCCGAAGGTGCGCGGAGCGTACCGGAGAATCGCATGGCGACGATGCTGTTCCTCAACAGCGATATGAGCGGCGTGGCGACCAGCGGCGAAGATGCGCTGGCAGTGCCGTTCCCCGATGGCACGACGGGCTATATCCCCATTCTGGTGCCGCTGACCGACTTTGCTGCCGCACCCGATCTGCGCCCCGGCGGCGCGGATGTACCGTAGGATAAGTTGAAAGAAGAAAGTTAAAAGTTAAAAGTGGGGACGTTCGCTTAGGCTATTTCGAGAACATCCCCACTTTACACAGTCCTTTACTTTTAACTTTCCACTTTTAACTTTTAACTGTCCCAACAATGCTCTCCGTCAACAACATCGAAGTCATCTATAACAGCGTTATCCTTGTCCTGCGCGGCGTCTCGTTTGAGGTCAAAGAGGGGCAGGTGGTGGCGCTTCTCGGCGCGAATGGCGCGGGCAAAAGCACGACGCTCAAGGCGATCAGCGGCTTGCTCTCGGCGGAACTCGGCGAGGTGACACGCGGGACGATAACCTGGAACGGCGAACGGATCGATCATCGCAACACGGAGGACATCGTGCGGCTCGGTCTGGTGCAGGTAATCGAAGGTCGCCCGATCTTCCAGCACTTGCAGGTCGAGGAAAATCTGCGCGTCGGCGGCGCGGCGTATCAGGGCGGGCGGCATATCAGGACGGATATTGAGCGCGTCTATCATTATTTCCCGCGCCTGAAAGACCTGCGCCACCGCGTCAGTGGCTATCTCAGCGGCGGCGAACAGCAGATGATGGTCATCGGGCGGGCGCTGATGGCGCACCCGAAACTGCTCATGCTCGATGAACCGTCATTAGGGCTTGCGCCGATGCTGGTTCAGGAAATTTTCCGTATCGTCGGCGAGATCAACCAGCAGGAAAACCTGAGCGTCCTGATTGTCGAACAGAATGCCCGCGCCGCGCTCTCGCTGGTGGATTACGGCTATGTGATGGAAAACGGGCGCGTCGTGCTGGACGGACCCGCCGCGCAGCTTGCCGAAAACGAGGACATTAAAGAGTTCTATCTTGGTCTGAACAGCCTCGGTGAGCGCAAAAGTTACAAAGACGTGAAGCACTATAAGCGCCGCAAGCGCTGGCTGGGATAATATTAGCTTGTAACTTTATGACGTAATCCCTTTGCTGGTTGACTTGCCCGCCGAAGGACTCAAACGAGGTCAGGTTGGAACCATCGTCGAAGAATGGCAGCCCGGCATATATGAAGTCGAATTTGCTGATACCGATGGCGTGGCTTATGCGATGGTCGCGCTTCGTGCTGACCAGATGATGACCCTCTATTGGCATCCTGACGCCTCACGACAAACGGCTACCGATCTTTGAGCTTTGGCGTGACGGATTATTCCCCACCCCGCCTTAACAATCCGCATTAGCGCGTCTCCACAGAATACGCTATTTTAGTGCAGTTGCGCCGTTTCGGGCGTAGATTCGTATATTCGTGACCTGATCGCCCATGCACATCATCACACGCAAGCGCCTGAATGAATTCGCCGCTGTTCACCCTGATACGAAATCGGCCCTGCAACACTGGTACAGGCGAATCAAGACAAGCACCTTTCAAAATTTTGTAGAACTTCGAGACGTGTTCCCGTCAGCGGATCAGGTGGGTAAGTTGACGGTTTTCAACATCGCTGGCAACAAAGTGCGTCTTATCACTGCCATCCATTATAATCGCCAAAAAGTCTATATCAGAGCGGTGTTAACCCACGCCGAATATGATGAAAATAAGTGGAAAGAGTAAGGTCATGGCAATGGATCGTGTTGTTCAGCAGGCAGAAATCGGGTGGGAATCGGTTCAACCAATTCTGTATGTGCCTCATACCGACGCGGAATACGACCGACTCGTCGAAATCCTCGATCAGCTGATCGATCAGGTCGGCGAAGATGAAAGTCACCCGTTGGCTTCATTGATGGAAGTCATGAGTGTGCTGATCGAGCGCTACGAGGATGAGCATATCGCGGAGATCACCGATCTGTGAGCTTTGGCGTGACGGATTATTCCCCACCTCGCTTTAATGAACCGCATTAGCGCGTCGCCACAGAATACGCTATTTTAGTGCAGGTACGCCGTTTCAGGCGTTGATCAATAAGAGGGGAACCCCATGACCGACCTTGACTCGCGTATTCGTGACCTGATCGCCCACGCCTATGCCAACGCGCCGACGTTCCGCAAGATTATGGATGACGCGGGCGTGAAAGCGGAAGCC
>Ga0224723_1001756_pt1 | contig 12756 bp, 18 predicted proteins | sample Balambano_FR2_Me_FD_161647 | JGI IMG/M metagenome (GOLD analysis project Ga0224723, IMG submission 161647) | Freshwater sediment microbial communities from Lake Towuti, South Sulawesi, Indonesia - Balambano_FR2_MetaG | ecosystem: Environmental > Aquatic > Freshwater > Lake > Sediment | place...
GGTCCCGGTCCGGTCTCGATCTCGGGTTCCGGCTCGGGGTGCCCTTGCGCGGGGGGCGGGCGGGAGTGCAATCTGTCTATCCGCCAAGTCACGGGAGCCTTCCCATGTCGCTTCGCCTGTTCGCGGGCATTGCCGCTGCGCTCAGTGTTCTCTATGCGCTCGCTACTTCTTCGTTCGCGATCCTCGTCATCGCCGTCGTGTTGATCCTGCTGCTCGGGTTGACGTAACACTTCGCCGTGTCCCGTAAATCCCGCCCTCCCTTTTCCGTCCCCGCGTGGTATGCGAAAGCCTCGCCGGAACGTCGTGCCGCACGCACGGCGAACATCCGCGCGGACCTGAAACTGGTTCGCCGCTATCGCGAGGGATTCACGCCGTCCGATGGCTATGACGGTCGCGACGTGCGGAGGTTGAATCCGCAACGTCTTGCGAAACTCACCCGCGCGGCGGGCGATTTACGACGACGTCTCACGGTCCCGCACGTTGTCAAGCGCGTCCCGCGCACTGAAAAAACGGTCCGGCAGCGACTGGCACAATTGGCGCCGCAGGGCGCGCGAGCAGTGAGCGTCAAGCAATTCATTGTCCCGGTTGTCGATCCGGCACGCAGCCGCATCGTGATTCGCAATCGTCGCGTGGAAGTGCAGCGCGACTATGCGGGTCAGGTGCTGACGGACCGGTATTTTCTGCTGCCCCGGATTCGCGTCCGCGTGGGGTTTGACGACGTCATCCGCGCAACCGAAAAACTGCTGCGCGAGATGCCGGACGGACACTATGGCGTCATCATGGATCAGCACGGACTAGCGGGGCCGAGCGCGGATAAGGAGCGGCTTGTGCCGATGTTGCGATCGTGGGCGGCGGAGTATTCCGGCATCGCCGGGAAGCGCGGGACGGCAGGCGCAGTCGTGGGGTTTGTGCGGATCGGGGACTCCGCGTATGACGCGAATCTGACCGAGTTACGACGTGCTCGCCGGACGGTCGTGCAACAGATGTCGGAAAATATCGAGCGTGAGCGATGGGCGCGGGAGCGCAAGGCGAGTCGTGCCCTGACGCGCCGACAGCGATTGAAGGGTCGATAAAAAGACGCGCCCGGGCGGGCGCGTCAAACGGGGAAGATAAACAGGAAGGGAGAGAAGCCTTGAACAAGCGAAAGGTACCACGGGTGACGCAGACGTACAACGACAATCCGAGGTTGCTGCCCGTGCACGAGCAAACGCTCATCGAGCATGCGGCCGAGATTCATTCGCACATTCTGATGATGCGGAGCTATATCGACTTCGCCATTCGTCCGGCGCCGGGTTCGCCGCTCGCGGGACTGACGCAGCACATGGCAAGTCTGTCGGCGATGCTCGCGAATCATCGCGTGCAATGGGAGCATCGTTTGACCCCTGACGAATTGGATTGACCCGCCGGGCGAGTCGCCCGGTTTGGACGCTCGATTGCGAAACTGACCCGTTCAAGCCGGGGCGCGTACCGCAGCCGTTTTTGTGGGGTCTATATACCGGGTCCGACTATCACGAATTCGCCACGGGCCGCGAAGTCGCTGCATTCTGCGCGCCGCATCGCGCGCTCGTGTACGCGCACAATGGAGGGAAGTTTGACTTTCACTATCTGCGCGACCATATCAACAGTGACGAACCGCTGATGATCATCAATCAGCGGCTGGCGCGGTTCCGGATCGGCGAATGTGAATTCCGGGATAGCGTGAATTTGATCCCTGTGCGGCTCGCGGACTTTCAGAAAGAGAAAGTGGACTATTCCATTTTCGAGACCGACGTGCGCGATCGGCCCGAACATCGCGCGACGATCCGCGCTTATCTGCGCTCCGACTGCGTGAACTTGCATGAGATGTTGACGCGGTATTTCGAGACGTATTCGCGGGGACTGACGCAGGCGGGCGCGGCGATGAAATTCTGGGAACGGTTATCGCATCTATCCGCCCCGCGTCAGCACGCGACGCAATATGCGCGGTACAAGCCTTTCTACTATGGTGGGCGGGTGGAATGCTTTCGCGTGGGCGACGTGCGTGAGTCGTTCACTGTGGCAGACATCAATTCTGCGTATCCGTTCGCGATGCTGTCGCCGCATCCCTTCAGTCCGGCCGCGCATGAATCGTCGCGGTTATCGGATCGGCCAGAGGATTGGGCGAGATGTCTCGTGCGGTTGCGCGCCGTGTCACGCGGCGCGTTTCCGTTCCGGGAATCCGACGGGCGGTTATCGTTCCCGAACGATGCGACGGTGCGCGAGTACGCCGTCACGGGATATGAATTGCAGGCCGCTGTTGATACGGATACGGTGCGCATCGTCGAAGTCCGGGACGTGTATTACTTCCCGGAAGTCGTGGACTTCCGCGCTTACGTTGAACACTTCTATGCGTTGCGGATAGATGCGAAAGCGCGCGGCGACGTGGCGACGGATATTTTCGCAAAGATTTTTCTCAATTCTTTGTACGGGAAATTTGGCGCCAATCCTGAGAAGTACAACGAATATCTGATTACCAGCGAGGCGCGCTATCTGGATTGGATTGCGGAAGGGTATGAACGAGCGAATCTGTTCGATGACGTGCGCTATCTGTTGCGCCGGCCGTTGCCGGAGCATCGTCACCGGCATTTCAACATCGCCACGGCGGCGAGCATCACCGGGTATGTACGGGCGATGCTCTGGCGGTCGATTCTGAAGTGTCGCGATCCGATTTACTGCGATACGGATTCGATTGCGGCGCGGGATACGTCTGCGCTCGAATTCGGTCCTGCGCTCGGTCAATGGAAACTGGAACTGACCGGAGATCGATTCGCGGTCGCCGGGAAAAAGCTTTATGCCTATCATCGGGCGGATGCGACGGCGGATGACGAGCGGACGGGGCGAGCGTGGAAAACGGCGAGCAAAGGAGTGAATCTCACGGCGACGGAAATTGCGCGGGCGGCTGCCGGAGAAACGGTGAACTATCTTCCAGCCGTGCCGACCTATTCCGTGTTGCGACGCGAGCCGATTTTCACGCCGAGACTTGTGCGCCGAACCGGATCGGTGTAGTCTCGCAGGGTCCGCCAAGTACACCTATAACGAGGAGCCTATGGATTTACTCTCTCACTGGTTCGCGGGATTCGTTGGATTTTGCATGGGATGGTTGCTGTCGCATTACATCGAAGAGCAGCGACAGGGACCGCTCTATTTCTTTTCCGACACGCGCGATGATCAGCGTTGGCACGACGTCGGATCGTGGCGATTCCCGTCCGTGCAATCCGCGTGGGCGCACGCACGCGTCATCTGGGAGTACACGGACCCGACGCGAGGCGTGCAATTCGATACCGGAAGTCGCACGTTCTTTTGCTGGTTGCCGAAACAGGGACAAAATCATGACAATCTTTGAGCGTTTGCGTCACGGATTGCGATCCCTTTTCGATCGCTTGGATAAACGCGGCACGATTGAGGATTCTGACCGTCCGGTTTTTGGTTCTAAAGAATGGGAGCGGGACGGCTGGTGTCACTGGATTGTGCATCGTTATCACGAGGGAGAATCCAAAGGAACGATTCCGCTCGGTTTCATGTCCCGCGAGCGTGCGATGCGATCCGCCGCTCGATTGGGGACCGTGCAGTATGTCGAGGATCGCTATGGGTTTATTTTCATCAACTAAAACAGAGGATCAATACCGCCATGTCAGAATCCATCAATCTGGTTCGCAAGATCGTGCCGCGCATCGTCATGGAATCGGATATCGAGAAACCGAAATCCGCCACGAATCTGTATAGCTTGATCGGCGTCGCGAATCGCGTCGCTACGGGCGAGTCGGATTACGGTCCGTGGACGAAGCTTGTGGGTGCTTTCGAAGCGCAGCGCGTGAAGGACGGCGCGCGGTTTCAGGCGCCCGTGTGTTTCTTGCCCGAACCGTTTCACTCGCTCGTCGTGCAGCGTGTGCAGGCTGAAATCGAAGCTTCGACGCAGTATGAAACCGACGATGCGGGAAAGCCGGTCATGAAGGACGGGCATCCGGTCGTCGCGCGCGAGGGACGCGCGGCCGTGCAGTTCGCCGTCATCGTGGGACTGAAGCCTTCCGCTCGCAAGGGCGGGGTCGGCTATGAATTCACAGTCTCGCCCGTCGTGCAACCGTCCGCGTCGGATGCGTTGCTCGGACTGCGCGAGCAAGTGATGAAGGCCCTTCCCGCCCCGACAGCCTGAGTCATCTTCCGGAGTCGTCTAACGGCAGGACACGAGTTTTTGACACTCGAAATCGTGGTTCGATTCCACGCTTCGGAATATCGGGAGAATTTTTATGCCTCACTGTTTACTCTGTCAGTTTCATTTCAGCGTGTCGCATCCGCAACTTGTCGGCGAGTCAGAAACATTCTGCGGGCGTTATCCTCCGCAAGTGACTTCGCTTCCGACTCAGCAGAGCATCGCGACCCTGCAAGCGTTTCCGCGTGTGAATGCCGAAATGTGCTGCGGAGAATTTGTGATGCGCCGGGAAGCGGCCAATGCCTAGACATCCCGCCCGCGAATTGATTTCCGATGGCGTCATCATTGATCAGTCTACCGAAGGCATGACAGAGGAGGAGCAACTCTATTCGCAGTTTCGCGACGACGCGCGTGAACAGAAACAGCAACCGGATGTGCTCATCTGGAAACTGCCGATCGACCATCGGACCGGAAAACCCCGATCGAGTGATCCCGGCGAATTCTGTACCGATTCGCCGATGGATGCGTTCCCGTCGTTCAATGCGTTGCTGTCGTGGATACGGGACACCTACGGGTCGGGATTTTTTCGCATCACCGGACGGATGCGCTCGGCCGACGGGAGCGAAAAAACGCATTTCAATCGCACGGTACGGATCGCGGACATCAAACCGGCAGCGACCGACGAACCCAAGGGACGCTCCGAGTTTTCCGACTTGCTGGCCGCGATTCATGCCATGAACGCACAGGCGCAGACGAATACCGAAAACATGCTTCGCGCCATCGCCACGCAACAACGGTTTGCCGGAAAAACCGAGGAACTGTCGGCCGAAAAAATCATGGCATGGGTAACGGCTGGCGCCGCGCTGTTGTCGCAGATGAAGGGACTCTTTGCACCTTCGCAAGCCTCGCCAATGGGATCGCTCGCCTCGACGATTCAGGAATTCAAGGCGATTCAGTCCATGATCGAACCGGGCAAGCCAGCCGGCACGGAAACCAATGACGCGGACGTGATGAATTCGCTCATCAAGACGTTTGGTCCGGTCGTCGCGCACATGCTCATGAAGGGCGCGCAGCAACAAGCGATGACGCCCCCGGCGAATGTCCCGCCCGCCTTGCCTGCCCCGTCGCCGAATCCGTCCCCGTCATTGAATTCGTCCCCGTCGCCTGTTCAGGAGCCTTCCGCCATGACATCGCCCGACTTGTCACAGTTCAAACACAACATGGTGCAATTGACCGCGATGGCTGCGAAGAATGCTGACGCGGAAGCAGTCGCGGATGTCATCCTGAGCACGAGCGATGAGACGAGCGTGAACGCGCTCGCCGAATTCTGCGCGCGAGCGGACTGCATCGAGGAATTGCTCGCGCTGCATCCGCCCGCGCAGCCCTATCGCGCGTGGTTCGAGTCGCTGCGTCAGGCGATCCTCGCCAGTGTCGAACCGGACCCGGACGAGGAATCTTTGACAGATTCTCCCGATCTCGGTTAGGATCGGCCCGGCTCTAACGCTTGGCGGCATTAGGTCCGGTCCCCGGCGGGGCGAGCCTTCGCGCTTGCCCCGCCGACGGGAAGGGACTGCATGTTTGTCACTCAGCGTCGCATTCCGCCCCGCCCCGCCCAACTCGGCGAACTACCGGCCGGCGAATCCGGCACCCTCGCGACGCTGCGCCTGATGCGTCAATTGGTACGCGAAGGGCGCAAGCATCCCGAAATTCGCGCCCAAGCCTTGACGCTTGTCGACGGACTGCCGTCGAAAGCGTATCGGCGCGAAGCGGCGATGCTGTATGAATTCGTGCGCGATCAGATTCGTTACACGCGCGACGTGCACACGGTCGAGACGCTCTACCAGCCGCAGATTACGCTCGCCGACCGGCACGGAGACTGTGACGATAAGGTCGTGCTGCTGGCGTCGCTGCTGGAATCCATTGGGCATCCGACGCGATTCGTGGCGATCGGATTGCAGGGCGGACCGTTCTCGCATGTGTACCTTGAAACGCGCATCGGCGCGCAGTGGCTCGCCATGGATCCGACCGAACCGTGGCCATTCGGCGTGACGCGCTATCAAGGCGTCACGTCGCGGTACGTGTTGGACATCTGATGTACGCGCAGCGCATCACGACACTCGGTGAACTGGCGGGCGGCGCCGCCATCACGGTCTACGCACCGACGATTACCGCGCTTACGTCGTTGGCTCAGATCGGACCGCCGACGGCGATCGGTGAACCGATCCCGACCTCGACGACGGATGAGTATCTGCGTAATGCGCTCATCACGGCCGACTGGCGCGCGGTCGCCGCTTGGTATCAGTACCAGTATCACACGCTGTCTACCTCGACCGACGCGAACGGCAAAGTCATCGGGGCGCGCGCGTCCGCGTATCGGAAATATTCCATCGCGCCCGAGTTGAATCTGGCGCGATACAAGTACCTCATCGTTGACGGCGCGCGACGCTACTATCCGCTAACGCTCGCCGACTTGAATGCGTTTCTGCGCCACGTCGTCACCGATTACCTGCTCGTGGACTTGGGCAATGGTCGCGTGGCCTTCGGCTGCAAGCCGCTGCGCGCATGGGCGCAGAATCCTTCCGCTGAGAACACGCGAAATTTCGCCCACAGTGTCTTTACTCCAAAGGACTGGCGCACGGGCGGATCGACGGTCGGATTCCTTGATGCCGTCGCCGCGTGCAAGGCCGAACAGGGACAGGCCGCACGCTCGGCCCCGTTCACGGGGTTTTCCATGTTTTGGAATCCGGCGCCATCCAGTCATCTGCTATCGCAGATTTTAGTAGGCATCGGCGCCGGGATCATATCGGCGGGCGTGCTATCATCTGTTTTTTCGACTGCCGCCGCCGGAACTGCGACGGCAAGCGCGGGGAGTGCCGGATCAGTACCCGGAACGCTTGCCACTTCTGGCGCTCTGACTACGGCGGGCACATCGGCTGCCACTACGACCGCATCGCTGCTGCCCGAAGTCATCATCACGGCGACCGCTCCCGTGTCGGCCGGAGTGATTGGCGCCGGAGCCTTGACCGGCGCATTGGCCGCGCCGATTCTGGCGCCGTCCCTCGTCTCCCCGCCTTCGCTCACGCCGACCGCTCAGACTCCGACACCCGTTGATCCCGGCGCCGGACTGGACACGGTCACCATCACGGCCAGCGCACCGACGGGCGCGGGCACTGTGGCGAGCGGCGCCCTGACCGGTGCGGCGGGCGCGGCCTTGTTGCCGTCATCCTCGAGCGCGCCCGCATCGCAACCTTCGCAATCTTCGCAGCCTTCGCAATCTACCGGCACGGAATCCGCCGCGCAGGAACCGAGCACGCTACAGCAATTGCTCGACTGGTTAAAATCGAAGGGACTCGAATGGTCGCAGGAACAGATTGGCGCGTGGCTCCTTGAAAAACTCGGTCGCGTTCCTTCCCCGTCCGATCAGGGCGCGATTGACGACTATCTCAGTGCGGCGCCCGCGCGCCCGACAGGCGGCACGCTGCCGATTGCGGCCCTTGGACTTGCTGCACTCTTTGCCATTCTCATTTTTGTGGCGGATACTCGCCGTCGGAAGGACTGACATGTACCAGACTAAACTTGCCGCGCGTCGTGCTCCGGTCCGGGTACCGCCCCCGCCCGTACGGCGACGCTATGCGCCGTTCGGTGACAGTGTGTTTGTAGCGCCGCCGGAGATTCCTGTCACGACCTCCGTCGTGACGGCGCCGGACCCGGCGACGTATCGGCCCAATCCGACTCCGAACATCGATGGCTGGTTTGCACGTCGGCTGCCCGCGCCGACAACCACGAGCATTGTGCCGACCGCGACCATTGCGCCGACCGCGGCCATTGCGCCGACCGCGGCCATTGCGCCGGCTCCTGTACCCTCGCCGAGCGATCCACTTGTATGGGCGGGAATTCCCGGCACACCCGGATTCCCGACACTGACACCGACAAAATCCCCGCCCCTGACATGGGACGGAAAAATCCGCGACGTGACTTCAGTCGACTTATCCCCCATCGACATCGGCCCCCGGCGCGTCACTCCGCAAGTGTTTCTGTCACCGATCGCGCCCCTGATCGATGACGCATCGACGGACAGCAGCGCAAGCGATGCGCTGATGCAGGCGACGGATACCGGGCGCGAATCCGGATCGGCCGATGTGCGCACGGGCGCCGGATCGGGCGCAACGGGTGATGCGAAAGCGTTCCCATGGTGGCTCGCGCTCGTCGCGGCATTGACGTTTTTCTAACGAGGATTTCCCATGAACAACGGTCAGTCAGTCGCGCAACTCTTTACATGGATGCGGCAGAAAATGCCCGCGTTCTACCAGATTGTTCGCCAGTCCAACGTCCCGCTTGCGGCGGTGGACTTTGGCAACATTCTCGATAAGGTGACCGATCTCGGATCGGCCTATCTGCAATACGATGCACAGAAGGACTTGCTGCGGTTGCAAGTCGAACGCGCGCGGGCGGGACTACCGCCGCTCGATACGGCCGCGTACACGCCCGGCGTCAACGTCGGACTCACCGATTCGACGACGCAGGACATTACGCGCTGGATTCTGATCGGGGGCGGGGTATTGCTCGCATTCGTGCTGCTGCGCCGCTGATGGCCAAGTTCCGCCGCGCTGAATCCACGGCCGATGACGTGCTGTCATGGGGCATCCTGCTCGCGGGCGGATATCTCGTGTTCAAAGCACTGCAAGTCATCGTCGGAGTCGGCGAAGGTGCCACGAAAATCGTCACGACGACCGGGCAAGTTTTGAATTCGATCGGCGAAGCACTCGGATCGGGACTCTATGCAGTCTTCAATCCGGACGCGGCCGGAGAATCAACCTACTACACGGCGACGTTCCCGAACGGCGCGCGGCATGCCATTCCCGCTTCGCAGGTGAGCCGCACGGGCGTGTTTCCCGCCAGCGCGATCTATCGCAATCCATATGGTGCTGCGACGTTTCAATTGATCACCGAGCGGGCGACTGGCGTCCGTGTCGCGGTGCGCGTATGAGTCGGCGAAAGTCCCGGTCGTATCTTCGCGGGAGGAAAGTATCAACCGTCGCCGAAGCCCGCGCGCTCGGCGCGGCGGATGCGCGCGCCGGGCGGCGGGAGATGCGATTCTATGCCGACCGCGCCATCGCGCATCGCCTGAAGTGTGCTTACTGCGTCGGCTACGATTCGGTGCGGAAAAATAATCCGGACCCTCGCATTCCACCACTTGACCGATGGTCCGGATCATGGATGGTGACGCATCCGAAAACGGGCAAAGTGCTGGAATTTTTCGACTCGCCCGTCGGACGTCGCAATGTGAAAAAAGCGATGGCCGCAGGCTGGAAGGTCGAAACAGCACACACCTACCTGAGCGGACTCAATCGCAAGTCCAATCCCGTTGAACCGCTCGCATCGCGCGTCGAATCCTCTGCACGTGCCTATCAGGATTTCACCGGACACGCACCGTCAGGGACTCGACGGATGCGGGTCCGGACTTTCTCTGTCGGATGGCCACTAGGCAAGCTTGACGCGGTCCTGTACTCTACGCAACGCGACGGGAAGCGGGAAAAGTACATCCATCGCTTCCGGTCGCAGTCCCGGCCCCATCTAGTCGTTTCGCCGGACGGGACATCCCTAGGAATCGTCGGGGGGCGGTTTCGAGTGACTGATTCAGGGATTACCGATGCCTGAATTTCTACTCGTCAATCCACGACCCCGAGGAGTTTCCACCATGGCACGTCGCCGTCGTCGCAAGTCGCGGTCCTATCGCCGCAATCCGTCCCTTCGCTCGATTACCGGACAATTGCAATCTTCCGCCAAGGTTGCCGCTGTCGGCGCCGTGGGCGCCATCGGCCTTGATCTGGCCTATGGGTACACGAAAGGGTTCCTTCCCGACACGCTCACCGGCAACAAGTATGGAGCACTCGCCATCAAAGCGATCGGCGCCGTCGTCGTCGGCATGATCGGCAATCAGGTCATGCCCGGACGCGGCTCGCAGATGGCCACGGGCGCCATGACGGTCATCTTCCACGAAGCCGCAAAGGGACTGCTCACCGACAATTTCCCTGCGCTCGCCGCTCCGCTGAATGAATATCTGGACTACTCTACGGCGTCCGGCCCCATCGTCGGCACGCTGAACGGTCTTCCGGATATTTCGTCCATCGGATCTTCGTTCGAAACCGAAACGCTAAACGAATACCTGTCATGACCTGTTGCCGCCCAGCGTAAGCTAAACCCCAACGTAATTTACCGGGAGTATTTCTCATGAACGGCACGGGTCAATATCGAGTCGGCGGCAATCCGCCCGCCCTGTCTGATCTCGGCCGCTACGATGTCAATCGCAGCGGTCAGGTCGAAGCGATCTGGAATCCACTCTATCACCGTCAGACGTACGCGCAGGCTGGTCAACTGCTGCTGACGTTCTTTCAGACTCCGCTCGGCGCGGCGGCGACGCCGACGCTCGCCAGCACCAACATGAAATCCGCCGGGCAACTTCCGCGCCCGCAGGAATTTCTGTGCACGGGGATTCAGGTCCATTTGCGCAGCCCGGCGGCTGTCGGTCGGCAGGCGGCGAACGTGACGACGGTCACGACGAATTGGAATAATCTCGAAGCGGCCCTTGAATCCTTGTCATGGCTCGACTTCACGATCGGATCGAAGTCCTACGTACAGGACGGTCCATTGTCAAAATTCCCGCCGCAATTCGGACTCGGCGGAGTCGGTGCCACCTCAATCTTCGCGGCGGCTGCGCAGACGGCCGTCATCGATTACGCGAAGGGCGCCGGACGCTACTACGCCATTTCGCCCGTGCGCATTCCGGCGAATCAGAATTTCAGCGTCACGCTAAACTGGACGGCCGTACAGGCGATCGCGGCGGATTCGCTCTGCAGCGTCATTCTTGACGGTTACCTGTACCGCCTGAGTCAGTAAGGCGGGCCCTCGCGACGCGGCGAGCAATGAGTGTCTCGATGCGGCGGGCGCGATCCCCGCCGCACGCTTAAGGCCACTACAGGAGAAATATCCCATGGCCAGCACGGATCAGATGGTACGCGCGCTTGTCGAGCGACTGAATCGTCTCGAAGCGCGCAGTGGCGCCAACAACCTGATGGCCGGATACGGCAATCAGTTTATCGAACCGGGACGGCGAGACTTCTACGCCTATCAGGCGACGGCCGTTGGCGTTGCTGCCGTCATCGGCACGCAAGCGACGGATTCGATCGCCATCGAGGCGGATGCGAATTTCTACCTGACGAAAATTGCCGGGACGGGACTCATCGCCGATGATGCCCCGACCGTTGCGCCGTTCGGTGTCATTCCGGGTGTCTCGATTCAGATCAATGACACGGGATCGGGCCGGAACCTATTCAATGAAGCGGTTCCGCTCGCTTCCATCGCCGGACAGGCGGGGCTGCCGTTCACGCTCGACTATCCCCGACTTGTACATCGCAATTCGACACTGCAAGTCACTTTCACGCAATTGACCGATAACACGGCGTACTCAGATATTTTCCTCACGCTGATCGGTTTCAAAGTCTATCCGGGGAACTGAGATGACGCGCGGACCGGGATTTTCTCCGCGCCCGTCCGGAGTGCAGCAACAACGCTCCGGAAACGGCCTGTATAACATCCGGCCGCTGGATGCGGTGGCGGACTTCAAAAATCCGTACGTATCGAGCGGCGGATTGGTTGCGCTCGCGGCGAACGTCGCGCAACGGGTCCTGCCCGCGAACCGGCGCCGCTCCATGCTCATCGTGCAGAATCTTGACGCGACCGCCACTAATGTTGCGTTTGTGCGCTTCGGCACGGCACCCACGGCGACCGTCGGATTGCAGATTCAGGGCAACGGCGGATATCTGCTACTCGACTACATTTGTCCGTACACGGATGTCTACGTCGTCTCTCCGTTCGCGATCAGCGTGTACGTCGAAGAAACCGTCTGGACGCGCGACTAGGCGATCGGCATGGGCGAGATTTTTAATCCCGGAAGCGGTGCCGCTGCGGAGACAGAAGTATTTTCGTCTCCGGGCGTGACTGTATGGAATAAGCCAGCGGGAGCAAAAACTATCATCGTCTCGTGTCTTGGCGCAGGCGCAGGCGGAGGTTCTGGACGTAAAGGTGCGGCGGCGACGATACGACAAGGAGGCGCGGGCGGCGGCGGGGGCGGATTGTCGCAATGGATTTTTGATGCGGCGGATGTTCCGGCGTCTTTGAATATCACGGTCGGCGCAGGTGGAGCCGGTGGGGCAGCGATTGCGACCGATACCACCAACGGACTGATTGGCGTGGCGGGCGGCGCCAGTTCTTTCGGTACCCTACTGATTGCCAATGGCGGTTCGCCCGGTGCGGGCGGCACCAATTCCTCGACCGGAGTATCAGGCGGCGCGGGCGGAACGGGCATCACGAGCAACGGCGGCGCGGGCGGCGATCAGGGCAACAACGGCACGGCGGGCGCGGTCGGAGCGAATGCCAACTATGCGGGGTCCGGCGGCGGAGCGGGCGGCTCGATTTCTTCCAGTGACGGAACGCGAGCCGGCGCCAACGGCGGAGACATCACCTTCTTCCCCGCAGTTTCTCCGGCCACAGGCGGAGCGAATGGCGCGACCGGCAGTAACGGGAGCAATGGC
>Ga0224723_1001757_pt1 | contig 12756 bp, 9 predicted proteins | sample Balambano_FR2_Me_FD_161647 | JGI IMG/M metagenome (GOLD analysis project Ga0224723, IMG submission 161647) | Freshwater sediment microbial communities from Lake Towuti, South Sulawesi, Indonesia - Balambano_FR2_MetaG | ecosystem: Environmental > Aquatic > Freshwater > Lake > Sediment | place...
GTGCGAGCCGGTGCAGCCCTCCGCCTTCCGTCCCGACCCAAAGATTCCCCTGCCGATCTCCTCGTACGGCTCGCACAAAATCGCTTCGGAAACCATCATTAAACGAGTAGGTCAGGGCGCGGCTATTTTTCAATTGCGCAAGTCCGCCCGCCTCGCTTCCCACCCAAAGATTCCCTTCGCGGTCTTCGAACAAGGAGCGCAAGTGATCGCTCGACATCCCCTGCGCGCGCGTCATCGAATCGATTTGCCCCTGACGCCAACGGTTCAATCCCCCGCCCACGGTCGCGATCCAAAGCTGACCGTCGCGGTCCTCGGCCAGCGCCCGAATCGAATCGCTGCTCAGCCCGTCGCGCCGCGTGAGTTTCGTAAGGCCCCGTCCCGCCAGGCGAAACAATCCGCTCGCCTCGAGGCCTACCCACATGTGACCTTCTCGATCGCGGAGCAAAGCGCGCACCGTGTCGCGCGGAAACGGTGCGGGCGGCGCCTCGATCCGGCCATCCCGCCACAAACATAATCCTTGCGCCGTGCCAATCCAGAGCGTCCCCGCGTGCCAATACAATGCCCTCACGCCGTCGTCCGGCAACCCATCGGCTTGTCTCCAGAAGCGCCCGGCACGTCGCTGTCCCGCTGCCAGTCTGGTCACTCCGGCATTCGTTCCGATCCAAAGATTCCCGGCCTCGTCCTCCGCCAGAGCTCGGATCGTCTCATTCACGAAGCCTTCGCCATAGCGCTGGCTAGCATACCCCTGACGCAAAATCAAGCCCGAACGCGTGCCCACCCAAAGCGATCCGTCCCTCCGTGCCAACAGCGCCAGCACGCTATCGCTCTTCATCTCGGGCGTACTCGCCTGCGTGTAGGTGCGAAAAGCCCGCCCGTTGAATCGCACCAGGCCGGCTTCGGTTCCGAGCCAGATGTATCCGTCTCTCGTTTGCGCAATGGCTTGCACAGTATTTTGCGGCAGACCGTCCCGATCCTGCCACTGTGCGTATCCGTAATGCCAGATCTTCCGGTTGGGCTCGAGCGCCCATAGGTCCGGCGCCCCCATCATCAACAAGCTCAAGGTCGCGAGTCGGTGGCGCATCGTCTATGCCACCCTTCATCCTATCCGCATCGATACGCCTCGCCGCTATGACAATCATCATATGGACCGCCAAGCGTATCGTTGATAGCTTTCAATCGAAATCCGCTCTCAGGTGAGGTTCGCGTTAAATCCATGTTTCGAATCAGTTTGCTCTTCCTGCTCTGCCCCTTTACGGCTCTATTCGCGCAAGACACCCGTGCTTCGGTCTCCGGGGTGATCACCGACTCCTCGGGCGGTGCGGTCGGCGGCGCGAAGATACAGATCACCAATACCAGCACCAACGTTAGCGTCGAAGCGGTTTCGGAATCCAACGGCGTCTACAACGCCGTCTACCTCTTGCCCGGCCCCTACAAACTCACCGTCGAAGCAAACGGCTTCAAACGTTTCGTCCGGGACCGCCTCGAACTCCGCGTTCAAGACCGCCTCACGGTGAATGTCGCTCTCCAACTCGGTGCCGTCCAAGAGACGATCAACGTGACCGGAGAATCGCCGTTGCTCGAAGTATCCACTGCCACCTCCGGTCAAGTAATCGACCGCCGCCGCATCGCCGAACTGCCTCTCGCCGACGGCAACCCGATGGTGCTTACCCGCCTGGCGCCCGGCATTGTCATTACGGGCACCGGCTTCAGCAGCGCCTCCGCCCTCTCCAACAGTGGCCCTTCGAATTTCGAATCCAACGGCACGCCCGGCGGCAATGAATTCACGCTCGATGGCTCTCCGAACACCGCCGACCGTCAAGGAAACGGCGGGGCCCGCATCGGCCTCCAGCCGCCCACCGACGCCGTCGAAGAGTTCAAAGTCGTCACCGCCAGCTTTGACGCGCAACAGGGCCGCACCGCCGGCGCCAGCATCGACATGCAGGTTCGCTCCGGCACGAATGAATTGCACGGCACACTCTACGAGTTTGTCCGCAACGACAAGTTGTCCGCCAATGGTTACTGGCTCAACCGCCAAGGTACGCCCCGGCCGGCGCGCCGCTACAATCGCTACGGCGGAACAGTGGGCGGTCCACTGTGGCTGCCTAAGATCTATAACGGTAAGGACAAGTCGTTCTTCTTCGTCAGCTTCGAGAAGATTCGGCCCATTACGCCGTCCCTTGAAACCCTCACGGTTCCCACCGCCGATTTCCGCCAGGGCGATTTCTCCTCGCTTGCCAACCGCGGCACACCCCTTCTAATTTACGATCCGGCTACGGCCCGCCGGGACGGTGCCCGCATCGTGCGCGATCCCCTGCAATGCAACGGACGCTTGAATGTCGTCTGCCCCCAGCGCATCAATCAGATCGCCCGCAACTACCTCTCTTTCTTGCCGCTGCCAAACACGAACCTCAATTCGTCGACAAACAACTTCATAGGCAATGGCCCCGGCGATAACGACTACAAAGTGCTGCTGACTCGCTTCGATCACGCCTTCAACGAACGCAACCGCATGTTTGTCCGTTACTCGGAGAGCTTCCGGACCGAACTGGACGAAAACTCCTCCGGTACGGTGAACGGCGTTCGCGTGAATGGTCGCCTCGGCCACCGCGGTAACAACGGTGCCGTCTTTGACTACGTTTATTTGCCCTCGGCGACAACCATCCTCAATCTCCGCGCCGGCTTTACGCGCTTCAAGCAGGACCGCTTTGCGCTCGCCTCCTATGATTACGATGTCCGCCAGATGGGCTTCAGCGCCCAAACTCTCGCGCTGTTTACCGCGAACACCCTGCCCCAAATCAACATCAGCAACTATAGCTCGCCGGTTGAACCGACTGGATTCAACATCACGACGCCCACCTGGTCCTTCCAGCCGACACTCACGAAGCTTTGGGGTGGGCACTCCCTCCGTCTCGGCTACGATTATCGCGTTTATCAAGAGAATCGCATCGACCAGACCTTCCAGGCCGGTCAGTATACCTTTAACAACGATTTCACCCGCCAAAATGATCAGAATCCTTCCCTCCCCGTCGAGCAGTTGCAAGGCCAAGGCCTCGCGGCTTTGCTCTTAGGGCAGCCTACCGGGGGTAGCTTCCCTCTGCTCGCTAGCCGGGCCGCCACGGCCAAGTATCACGGAATCTTTTTCCAGGACGATTGGAAGATTACGCCCCGGCTCACCATCAATCTCGGTCTACGCTACGAGATCGACCTAGGAACCACAGAACGCTATAACCGCTTGATTCGGGGATTCGACAGCGCCGTCGCCAATCCAGCGGAGGCAACCGCGCGAGCCAACTATGCCGCTAGCCCCATACCCGAAATCCCGGCCGCCAACTTTCGGCTTCCCGGCGGTCTGCTCTTCGCCGATTCCGACAACCGCGCCAGTTTCCGCGCCGACCGCAACAACTTTCAACCCCGCCTTGGCTTTGCGTTCCAATTGAATAACAAGACTGCCGTCCGCGGCGGCTGGGCGATTTTTATGGCGCCTTTCATTCTCGACGGTTTGAATCAGAACGGCTTCAATCGCACCACGCCGTTGGTCCCTTCGCCGGACCTTGGCTTGACTTTCACCGCGAATCTCACCAACCCTTTCCCCAACGGCTACATCGCCGAAACGAATCGCAGCCTTACCAGCCTCCTCGGTCAGAATCCCGGCCTCGTCGTCCCCACGAACCGGAAAAACGGCATGCTCCAACGCTGGGAGGCCAGTATCCAGCGGGAGCTCGGTGGCCGCTGGATCGTGGAAGCCGCCTACATCGGAAACTATGGCTACGACCTCCTGACCGGCCGCGACCTGAACCCGATCTTTCGGCAGTATCAGTCCACCTCCGCGGCGCGCGATCAGAACCTCATCAATCTCCTCGACGCCCCCGTCACCAACCCCTTCCGCAGCGTCGCAGGCTTTGAAGGCACCAACTCGTTCACCGCGACGGTCATCTCTCGCAATCAGTTGTTGCGGCCCTATCCCCACTACAGCGGACTCTCTTCGGAGTTTTACGATGGCGCCAGTTCCTATCATGCAGGCCAACTGCGCGTCGAAAAGCGCTTCTCAGCCGGCTATACCTTCCTCGCGACCTACGTCTTCTCGAAATACCTGGAGCAAGTGAGCCTGCTCAATCCTACCGACGAAGCCTACGAGAAGCGATTGAATGAGGCAGACATTCCTCAACGACTGGCCATGAGCGGCATCTACGAATTGCCCTGGGGCCGCGGCCGTCGCTGGGGCTCCCAGTGGAGCGGTCTCCGCGAGTTCTTCCTCGGTGGCTTTCAGATCCAAGGCGTTTGGCAGATGCAGTCCGGCAACCCTCTCTCGCTCGGAAATGTTTATTTCAACGGCAATATAAGCAGTCTGAAAACCGTGATCAACTCGAAGACGATTGGCGCCGCCGGAACCTCGAACGTCAATGACAACGTCTTTGGCATCGACCTCCGGGAAAGCGGATTCTATTTCACCGATGATGCCGTCCGCACCAATGGCCAACTCGATTACACAAAACAGCGCAACGACACGCGCATCAACATCGCTAACAATATTCGGACCCTCCCGTCCCGCTATTCGAACCTGCGCACGCAACCCATTCAATTGCTCGATGTTTCCTTGATCAAGAACTTCGCTTTCACCGAACGCGTTAAGTTGCAGTTCCGCGCCGAAGCAATTAATGCCACGAATCGCTTTCATTTCGCGGGGCCGGTCCTGAATCCGCGCGATACCAACTTCGGCCGCGTCACCAGCACCGATCCCATCGCCCAACCCCGCGAATACCAGCTCGGCTTACGCCTCGTGTTTTGAGGCCGTCCAAATCGAAGAGGCCCGGCCGGGCCGTCCCGGTCACCGATTTATTTTTGACTGACTGATACGCTGCGCGCACCGGCCTCACTATCCCTCCAAGAGGCGAGAGCCATGGTGAGAGTCCCGCCCAGGACTCCACCCGATTCATGGAGGAAAATCATGAACGCCAGTCATCAGAAGCACCAGGAAATCGTCAAGAACCTGCTAGCCAACAAAGTCGTCGACTTCGCCGCCATCGGCAAGACCGTCGCCGAAATCGGACCTTCGCGCGCCATGGCCTTCGAGCCCTGGGAAGAGTTCTGCGGCACCATGCGGCATTTCGTTCGTCTCTATCGCCTTGGTCCGCTCGGCCGCCCCTTGGACAACCTCGAACAACTCGGTCAACACGCCGGCGAACTCGACAGCTAATCGGACGATACGCCGGTCGCATGCCATGACTCAGTTTCCGGACGCCTGGAACTCGGCCGACCTCGAAGCCCGGCTCTGCCATGCTCTCGACATCGCCTCGCGCGCCGTCGATGCGCTTGGCGAGGAGGGCTATGCGGAGACCGGTCACGAGGAAGATCGCATCCGGCCGGAAAAAGTTGTCGCCGAGACCGCGCTCCTTCTCCTGGCCGCTTACGTGGCATCGGGAGGCGCTGATTGCGTGGCGGCGAGAGGAGGGATTCGCCGCCGCGTACATCAGCTAGCCGAAAAGCTCGCGCCCATCGCCCGCAGCGAGCGCATGATGCTCGCCGTCTGCTTGCAGCCTTCCCTCGCTCTCGATTTCGCCGCAGCCCACATCTACCTGACTCGTATTGGCTACCCTGACCTCCGCTTCGACCGTATCCTTCACGAAACGCTCTGGAGCGCTCCCCGCCCCGCCAAGGAACGTACTCCACATCGCGCGCTCGAACAAGAATGGCTGCTCTGGATGGGGAGCGTACCCCAAAACTCAAATGGCCGCGAGCAAGCGCTGCGCCAATCCGCGCTGGCCCAACCCATGGATTTACTAAACGGTACGAGGGATGATGTCTACGCCTTCACCCACACCGTGCTCTACGGCCGGGACCTCGACTGTTTACCGATTCCTTTGCCGAGAACCAGGGACGAGGTTCTTGGCGAGGCCGAGGCAGCGCTCGCGCGCTGCCTCGATGAAGAAGACTACGACCTCGCGGGCGAACTGCTGCTCGCGTGGCCGTACACTGCCAACCCAAAGGCTGGCGGCCCGGTCTGGAGCGCCGCCGCCACCTTTGGCTTTGAGGTCTTGACGCGCGTCGAAGACCGCGCCGGTTTCCTGCCTTCCCCCGGCACCCGCGTCGACAAGTTGCGTTCTCTTCTTGGCGAAGAGCGCCGCAAGTATTTTCTTGCCACGGCCTACCACACGGTCTACGTGATGGGACTGGTGTGCGCCGCGGCCCTCGGCCCCGGCAAGGCTCCGCCTGCCCGCGTCTTGCCGGGGCCCCTACCGAAGAGCACCTCGCGCCGCCTCCTCGCCCACGTCGAACCTGCGGCGCAAGTCTGCCACTGGTACGAGCAGTTCCGCCTCCTCGACCTCGAACAACAAGATGCCCTCTCCGGCCTGGTCTTCCGGATCGCCCTACGACGCCAAGTCAAAGCCAAAGACTACGCTGGCGTCGCCGCGCTCCTCAGCGAGGCAGACGCCCTCGGCCTCTCCAACTGCCCCATGGCCGCCCAGGCCGCCGAATTGCTCGCCCGCCTCGAAGTCCTCGCCGAAACCATCGGCGCCCGCCGGGCCCCCCGCGCCCGCGGCGCCGCCGCCTGACTAAGCCCCTTGCGACATCACCACGCGCAGCACATTGTTGATGCGCGTCGAGTATCCCGGCCCAAACTTGCGAACCCAGTTGTAAACATCCGAGTCCAATCGAACGGCGACCAGCCGCTTCCGCGGTCGCTTGAACTGGGCAAGCTGCTGTTCGCTCAAGTGCGGAATATCGGAAAAATCGATCTGCGAATCGTCCCCCTTTTTCTGCCGTTTCGCGATTCGATCGAGAGTAGCTTTCTGCTTCTCAGTTTGAGGCTTGCGCCAAATAGACTCGGCGCTCACGTTTACTTGCTTCCCGCGCTGAGATGATGCGGATTGTTTCTTCGCCATCGAGACCGTCCTCTAAATATATGTGAACAACTAATAAAATTGCGGTTCGAACTATGCCAACCGCATGCCAGCGTTGCTCGCCATCGACTATCCGATCTTTAACGTAGACAACATCGGGATCCCGAAAGACCAACGCTGCCGTCTCGAAGTCAAGAGAGTCGTGCTTCTTCTGGTTGGCAAGATTCTTTTGCTCATCCCACTCGAAGCGCATTACGTTATACACAATGTATAACAAGCCAGTCTTAAACGCAAATGAAAAGCCCGGCCGTGAGCAGCGCTCCTCCTGGCCGAACTTGCGGAAAACCCGAGCCGTGCCCGCCGCGCGCGCAGAAACTCTTAGCCTTCCCATGTCGCCCTCCGAAGCCTTCGCCCTTTCTCCAGACGATGTCGTGGGCTTTGACCGAGACTGCGCGCGTGTCCCGGCGAGGCTCGCTACGAGCCGAGCTTGGCCCACTGCGGGTCGAGGCGATATAGAAAAAGCGCCCCACCGCGTTGCTATCCGTGGCCGCGACTGGCGTTAGAGCGTCAACCCCCCATCCACCACCGTCAACTGCCCCGTCACAAACTGCGTCGCGCGCAAATAGAACACCACGCCATCGGCGATCTCATCCCCCGTCCCATGGCGCCCGGCCGGCGTCCGTGCCTTCAACTCGAGTAGCGGCTCAGCGTTGGCTTCCTCAAACGGAATCGCCCCTGGCGCCACCGAGTTCACACTGATCTTCGGTGCCCAAGCCTTCGCCATCGCCCGCGTCATATGAATCACGCCCGCCTTCGAAGCGCAGTAATGCACATACTCCGGCCACGCCTCAATTCCCCCGATCGAGCTGATATTCACGATCCTCCCGCCGCGCTCCTGCCCCATCATGCGCTGCGCTGCCTGCTGCGCGCAGAAAAAATAAGCCTTCAAATTCACGCTATGGATAAAGTCCCAATCCGCTTCCGTCACCTGAAGCGGATCGATCTTCGTGAAACGCGCCGCATTATTCACCAGCGCATCGATCGGGCCTTCGATCTCCCCAAACATCCGCTCGATTTCGCTCACCCGGCTCAAATCAGCCTGAAACAGCGGCGCCCCGCCGCACAAGCGCGCGACCTCCTCGGCCTCCTCCCGCGACCCTCCATAGTGCAACAATACCTGCGCCCCCTCGGCATGCAGCCGCAGCGCAATCGCGCGCCCGATCCTCCGCGCCGCCCCCGTTACCAACACACGTTTCCCCATCAGTTCTTCCATTGGCATAAGCTTCAGTCTAGCGATGCTCCGCCGCAACTTCCTCGCCACCGCAGCTCTCGCTGCTGCGCCCTCCACTCGCATCGAAGTGATGACCACCGGCCCCAGGCACCACTTCTTCGGCTACTACGGCATCCCGCCCTGGAACAAATCCCAGTCTCTCCTGGTCTGCCTCGAGTCCGATTTCCAAGACCACCTGCCGTCCGGCGACGAACCGGCCGGCATTGTCTTGATCGAAGCCAAAAGCAAAAAGCTCACCCGCATTGCCGAAACCCGCGCGTGGAATCTCCAGCAAGGCGCCATGCTGCATTGGAACCCGCTGGCGCCCAATGACGAACTCCTCTTTAACGACCGCCAGGGCGACCAGCTCGTCACCGTTGCCCTCAATATCCACAGCGGCAATCGCCGCACTCTTCCCATGCCCCTCGCCGGAGTTTCCCACAACGGCCGCCATGCGCTCTGCCTCAACTACGCGCGCCTCGCCCGCCTGCGCCCGGTCGTCGGCATCAAAGGCGTTAAGGATACTTCAAGCCCCGGCCTTCACCCCGAAGACGACGGCGCCTTCCTCATGGATCTCGCCTCGGGTAAAACAAAAATCGTCTTGAGCGTCGCCGAAACCTTCCGCCGCCTCCAAGACCGCCACCCCGAGCTCGCCGCGCGCCCGATGTTTTTCAACCACTCCGTCTTCTCCCGAGACGACAAGCGTTTCTTCGTCCTTTCGCGCAGCTTCGAGAAAGGCCGCCTTGAGTCCGCCATGTTTAGCGCCAACCTCGATGGCAGCGACATCCGCGAAGCTGTTCCCTACGGTCGCGGCATCTCTCACTTCGATTGGAAGAACGGCCGCGAGATCCTCGCCACCTTCCGCGACGACTCCGGCAAAATGCGGCACTTCGTCTTCGCAGACGGCAAGCAAAACTTCACTGCCATCGGCCCAGACTTTTTCCAGGGCGATGGCCACTGCAGCTACTCGCCCGACACCCAATGGATCGTCTCGGACCGCAACCACACCGACACCAAAGAAAAAGAGCTTCTCCTCTTCCACCCCGCCACCAACCAGGGCCAAAGCCTTGGCCGCTTCTTCGTTGGTCAATATCTGAGTACCGATCTCCGCTGTGACCTCCACCCCCGCTTCTCCCGCGATGGAAGAATGATCTGCTTCGATTCGATCGCCCAAGACGGCACCCGCCAACTCCACATCGCTTACCACGGGCAACACGGTCGTTGATCCCGCCAGGAGGAAAGAGCCTCGAGCACTCCTCGCTCCCCACCATTCATTTATCCCCGGCACACGGCAAAGTCGGCCTCTCGAGTTGTTCAACCACTGGAGCATGAATCGGCATTTATGAATTACTTCGAAAAAGATCTCTATGCGATAGAGACAATTCATCGCTGGATGCCGCTTTAGATACGAATAGAAAACGTTGCAGACCGATCGCAACCAATTAGTAAGGTCGTATCGCACGTAGAATCCCAGGGCGCCCTTAGGCCCTACTGATAACCTTCCGGGTTTGGCTCACGCAACGCGATGCCACGCTGCCTTCTGAGGATTGCTTCCTCAAGACTGAAATGAGTGATCAAGGAGTCGATTATGGGCGATGTTCTCGAAGACGTACTAACGGCCCTCAATCAAGCGCGCTTTGAAGTCGCGGACGATTTCGACAAGCTTCGCGCGGATAACATGAAGTTCTATGAGTCGAATGCTCAGGCTTGGGTCACGTCGGTGGGCCAGGAGTATGGGTACGACGGCGTCGCTTCGGTCGCTACGTATGGCGCGGCTTTCGTAGCCAGCACGATGGGAGTGCTGCTAGATTTTGTCCAGGGCGTCGCCTCGGCGACTTTCTTTGACCCCTTGCGTTTGGGCGCCGGTGTAAAAAAGGGAACCGCCGGGGGTTATCTGGAAGACACATTGCGTGTCGTGGGAGTGGTTGGAGGAGCCTTAAAGCTTCTAAAGTTCGCCAAGTTTTTGCGCGGCGCCAGCCAGGTCGGCGGCGGCATGATGTCCTGTTTGCCCACGAGCGCCGGAAAAGCGGTGGGCATGGCGCGCCTCATTGGCTTTCCCACGGTTGAAGAAATGGCGCAAGGCGTTGGTCATGGATTCGGTAAATGGTCCGTCCGTTTTCCTCAGCCTTACTTCAACGGCTCCAGTTGGGCGGAGGTCTTACCCGCAATCGAGAAAGCCGGCCTCGCGGTCGAGGCTCAGCCCGTCAAGAACGCGTCGCAGATCACAAATCTCGTGAACCAGAACAAGGGCCCCGTTCTCGTTGGAATCGAGTGGCCCAGCGTAGTGGGCGCTGGAGGTAAGGTAATACCGGGTGGACGTCACGCTGTCATGGCTTACAAGCCCTTCTTTGGCTCGGGCATTCGCATCGCCGATCAATTTGGCAATCTTCACTCGCTCGAAACTGTAAATGGTGTTAACTACCTCAAGCTGGGCAAAGACGTATCGACCGCGGGAATGATCGGTGGTACTAAAATGCAGCCAGGCGCGTTATTGGCCATTCAGGCCTTTCACACCGAAGCATACGTAGTGCGAGACATCGTGCTGTTGGACGTAGCGGCCAACCTCCCGCTCGCGCAGCGAGTCGGGGTGCCCCTCTATGAGTCAATCGACGATCAGTTCTGGCCCAAGGTTGGTTTCTCGGCATCCATGACTCCTCTGGCTCCCGCGAAGCTGGCCGCTGTCGGCAACGCTACCAAGAGCGCAATCCAATCCGGTTCAGGCCAGCGACCGAAGCCTAGCTCCGCGCCAGCCCCATCCGCCGCCGCTCCGCCATTCTCTCCGAACGCAAGAAAAGTCTACTCGCTGATGCTACCCGCCGGTACCGCTATCGAATGGAAAGGCTTCCGCAACAAAGTCTTGGCGACCGGCATTTCTTCTCCCAAAATTTACGAGGCCGTTCAAGAGTTGGAAGGCTGGGGTGCCATCACGGTAAAGCGCTTTGGAAACGACGAACTGAACATCGAGTCAGTGATGCGAAGCAACTAATTACAGGCCACGGTCATGGCCCACAATGTGACCCCGCTACGGCGCGAAACTGCCTGTATAATCGTTGCAACAATGAATGCTTCAGAGTCACCAAATCGTCGCAATTTCTTTGTCCGTGCCACGCAAGCACTCGGTGCTTTGATCGCGGGCGGACTCGGCATTCCTTCCCTTGCTTATCTCTTCCGTCCTCCCAATACCGTTACCCCCGGCGGCTTCGTCGACGCCGCCGATCTCACCCAACTCAAACCCCGCGTCCCCGAAGAAGTCACCTTCCAACGCATCCGCAAAAACGGTTGGAAACTCATTACCGAGAAGTCCACTGCCTGGGTCGTGAAACTCTCCGACACGGAAATCGTCGCCTACTCCCCAAGCTGCACACACCTCGGCTGCGCCTACCATTTCGATAGCGCCAAAAACGAATTCGTCTGCCCCTGCCACACCACCAATTTCTCCATCGAAGGCCAAGTCTTGAACGGCCCCGCCCCCCGTCCCCTCGATCGCTACCCGGTCAAAACCCAAGGCGGCCGCCTCTTGATCGGCGCCATCGAACCCATGAAGAACGGCGCAAAGCAGGCCTGACATGAAAGCCCTCCTCACCTGGATCGAAGACCGCACCGGCCTCCACTCTGCCCTCCAACATTTCCTCGATGAAGAGATCCCCGCCAGTTCCGGCTGGAAGCAAGTCTTCGGCTCGGTCGCGATGTTCCTCTTCTTCACCCAAGCCCTCACCGGTATCCTGCTCGGCATGAACTACGGGCCGACGCCTGGCGAGGCCCACGACAGCATCCGCTTCATCATGCGCGAGCTCACCGGAGGCGCGCTGATCCGCGGCCTCCACCATTGGGGCGCGTCCGCGATGGTCATCGTCGTCGTCCTCCATATGATCCAAGTCTTCCTCTGGGGCGCCTACAAAAAGCCGCGCGAGGTCACCTGGATGGCCGGCGTCGTTCTCTTCTTATTCACTCTCGCTTTCGCGCTCACCGGTTACCTTCTCCCTTGGGACAACCGCGCTTACTGGGGCACCGTCGTCACCACTCAAATTGCCGGCGGAGTCCCCGTCATGGGTCCATACATCTTGCGCCTTATCGGAGCCGAAGACGGCGTCGGTGTCGTCACTTTCGCGCGCTTCTACGCCGCGCACGTCCTCATGCTGCCCGCGGCCACCCTGATCCTGATCGTGTTCCACATCTACCTCGTCCGCAAACACGGTGTCGCGCCCGAACCCGGCGACGAAGCGCTTCCTAAACAAAAGTTCTACCCCAAGCAAGTCTTCAAAGACACCGCCGCCATCTTCGTTACCTTCGCCACGCTCTTCATCCTTTCCATCGTCGCCAAAGCCCCATTGGGCCGCCTCGCCGACCCCAGCGACACCACTTACATTCCCCGCCCCGAGTGGTACTTCATGTTCCTCTTCCAACTCTTGAAGTACTGCGAAGGCCCCCTCGAACTCTTCGCCACCGTCGTCCTTCCCGGCGCCGCCATCGGCCTCCTCTTCGCCTTGCCATTCATCGATCGAGCCCCTATGATCCAAGTCACCAAGCGCGGCACGGCCATGGCCACCGTCGCTCTCGCCGCCATCACTTTCGGCGGCCTCACCACGGCGGCCATCCTCGAAACCCCCGCCTCCGCCGCCCGCGCCGAAGCCCTCGGCCCCATGGAAT
>Ga0224723_1001758_pt1 | contig 12748 bp, 11 predicted proteins | sample Balambano_FR2_Me_FD_161647 | JGI IMG/M metagenome (GOLD analysis project Ga0224723, IMG submission 161647) | Freshwater sediment microbial communities from Lake Towuti, South Sulawesi, Indonesia - Balambano_FR2_MetaG | ecosystem: Environmental > Aquatic > Freshwater > Lake > Sediment | place...
GCTGTATTCAACGCTCCTGACTATGCCACTGCCATCGAAGGCATTCGCAACAGCAAGCGCCCCACTCCAGAACTAGCTGCTGTTTAAGCTGAAAAATCGGGTTGAGTAGCCCGGCTAGTCAATCCATCGTTAAACAAAAGCGGCCTAATTTAAGATTGGGCCGCTTTTTTAGCTGGCCACTGCTTTCCGAAGTGGATCGGGCATCCTTTGTAGTTCTTTGTGTCCAACATTGAGAGATTTCTACTATGAACGGGTGCATGGCCATGTCTGCAATATCTTCGTTAACTCAAGCCAGCTACGATGGGCGTGGTTCAGGTCGCTAGATATTTCGGCTTAAAAACCCAGTTTCTACAGCTAAATGTGCTGTCAGGGGTATTAACGTAAACCGAGGCTTGGGCCTAGGAATTCAGTAGCCAGAAGGCTATCATCTCCTGAATTCTGATGGCTTTCTAGGAGATTCGTCCTGTTGAAATCGGGTTTCTGGTAAACGTTGGTTAAGCTATTGAGAGTAACCTCTGCAACAGCATGGCTAACAAAATTGAAGTGGCTCTAGCTATCCTTTACCAGGGCAAATCCTTCCTAATGCAGCTTCGGGATGATGTGGCCGGGATTGCCTACCCTGGCCACTGGGGTTTATTTGGCGGACATTTGGAAGTAGGAGAAACCCCTGAAGCTGGCCTCAAGCGGGAGCTGCTCGAAGAAATCGGCTACGAGCCGCCGGAATGCTATGCCTTTCAGCGTGTGGAAACAGCTCAGGTGGTGCGCCACGTTTTTTATGGGCCGCTGATAGTGCCAGTAGAAAAGCTAGATTTGCAGGAAGGGCAGGATTTGGGCTTGTGGACTGTGGCGGATATTCATCGGGGCGATCGTTACTCCGCTAAGGCAGGTCAGTCTTGCCCGATTGGGCCGCCGCACCAAGAAATTTTGCTCTCTTTTCTACAGCACCGTAGGATAGAGCAGGAGATTTAATAGGCCGTCGGCATGACTGAGTCGTCCGAACAGCTCGAACTGTTGCAGATGCATCCAGCGGGGCTGCCCGACTACCGCATTCGAGAGAGCTCCCGCGCCCGCCATGTGTCTATTAAGGTGCATTTGAATGGGCAGATTGAGGTTGTTATTCCTCTGGGGTTTGATCATCGCCAGGTGCAAGATTTGCTTTACAAGCGGCGAGCCTGGCTCTGGCAAGCCGTACAGCAGCTTGAGCACAAAACTGCTGAACTAAACCAGGCTCATTTTGAAGTCACCCCCAGCCAAATAGATCTGCGATCGCGTCAGCAAACGTGGCAAGTGTTATACCAATCGGGCGAGTCTCAACGGCTTACCTTAAACCAACCAAGTCCCCTAACGCTGCTGTTGCGCGGCGATACAGAAAATGCCGCCGCCTGTACAGATTTACTTCGCCAGTGGCTAACTCGTCGAGCCAGGGCTGAGTTTGCCCCCTGGTTGCGAGAGCTAAGCTTTGACATTAACCTGCCCTTCAACCGTATCTCTATTCGCGGACAAAAAACTCGCTGGGCCAGTTGCTCTACTCAAAAGAACATCAGCCTTAACTACAAGCTGTTGTTCTTGCCACCGGACTTAGTGCATTACGTGTTTGTACACGAGCTTTGCCACACGGTTCATATGGATCATTCCTCAGCCTTTTGGCGGTTAGTAAGCGAAAAGCAGCCCAATTACCAGCATTTTCGCCACCAAATTCGTGATGGCTGGCGCTACATTCCCCGCTGGGTAGAAGGCTAAAAAAACAGGCTAGAAGGCCAGACTGGTGAGCGGAGAGCAACGCTGTAGTTTTTGAGTTAAAAGCTCTAGAAGCTAAAGACAGCGCGAATCGCCCCATAGAAGCTGGTGTCCTCGGTGCGAGTGCCGCCCGGATTGTTGAGCTTGGCATCCCCATACATAATGGCCGGGGTAATGGTCAGAAACTCATTCACCGGAATTTGGTAATAGCCCTCGATAAACAGAGGGTTACTGTCGCGTCCTAGACTCTGTTCTTGCCCTAGAGAATCTTCGTAGCCATAGTTGAGCTGGGGGAGTTGGGTAACATATATCCCAAACTGGGCCCCTTCTAGGAACAAATCATCAAACCCCAGACCAGCACTCCAGCTAAAGTCGTTGCCGCCGTTGAAGGTTTGGTAAGCTCCGTGCCCAGCAATGAAGAAGTTCCCAAAGTTGAGGCTTAGCAATCCGGCAAAGCTATCGGTGCCGCCAGGGTTGCCGCCAGTAAACGCCTCGGACTGATCGTTGTGCAAATAGGCAAAGCCAGCGTTCAAGAAGCCGTCACTCAGGTAGCTGAGTTGGGCAATGTAGCTCTGATCTGCAGCGCTGAAGAGGCCCACAGCCGGGTTAGTCGCACCATCCTTGGCGGCGGTGTAGCCTAGGTCAAGCACCAAACTATCGGTCAGAGCGATGTTAATGCCAACGCCTGCCCCATCCCCAGTGCTGGCTCCAGAATTGTAGAAGCCAGGTTTGGACGCTTCAGCCAAGGCTGGACCGTGGTAAGGCAGAATTGTGCTTGTTACCCAATCATCCCCAGAGAGCCCAGTGGCCGCCAAGTTGATGTCAATGCGGTTGCCAATCGGGAACGTGTAGAAAAAGTCATCCACCACTACGTCATAACCGGTATCGCTAGACTCGGCCAGACCATCAAAGGCATTTAGAAAATTACCCTGACCCGCTTCCAGGCGAATGCGCAGTAGATCGTCTCCCGTAAAGCTAGTGTCAAAGTTTAAGCGAGCGCGGGCTGCTACGCTGGTGCTGTTTTCCACCACTACCGGGTCACCATTGGCATCGAAAACCTCGATACTATCGAAGGGAATGCCCACGTGAGCCACGGCCTCACCCCGAAGCTTAGTCGTGGTGGAAAACTGCTGGGCCGTCAGTTGAGCGGTTTCGGCTTCCAGGGCATCTACTCGGCCTCTCAAAGTGGCCAACTCAGCCTGAAATTCTTCCTGCAAGCGGCGAATAGCAGCTAAGTCATCCAGGTCAATTCCAGACTGAGCAATCAAGACGGCCATAACATCCAAACAGGCATTCAGCCCAGCGGCAAATTCAAAACGAGTCAGGCTGCGCTGTCCACGAAAGGTGCGGTCAGGATAGCCCTGAATACACCCATAATTCTCCACTAGGCTTTGTAACGCTTGAAAGGCCCAGTCTGAGGGCAATACATCAGTCAATTCAGAAACGCTAGTAATTTGGGCCAGTTGCAGCAAGTTAGAGGCCGGAGCCGAAGCCTCAATGGAGAAAGCAACGGCAGGTTCAGTTTTAGAGGTCGCACCAATTTCTGTCGCAATTGCGTCTGGAGTGATCACGCTCCCTATACCCAGGCTTACCGAAAGACTTAACCAGTGCACTAACGTTAGCTTAGTCATAGCTCCTCACTCGTCAAAAAAACTATTGTTGAACCGGATTCATCAGCCTGCTATGCTCTGCTCATGCCGCTAGCACCGCTGAATCTGAAATATTGCCCTTGTATGAAATATTGCCCTTGTATATCGTTCTGATGAACCTTTTCTAATGACAAAATTTCTTATTAAGGAGCTTAGCAGATTCCTGATAAAACGCTTACAAAGTGGCCAGCTTTGTTTAATGGATTTTGTCAGCTCGTGATTTCCTCTCCCCTTCATCCACTTCAAACGCCGCATAGTGGCTACCACTGGAATAGTAAACCTGGCCGATTTTTCGAGGGCTGGTACTTTCGCGTTACCCTGCCCGACTGTGGGCACACCTTTGCCTTCATGTACTCTATTGAAGATCCGGTGGGCGGACATCCCTACAGTGGTGGAGCTGCTCAAATTTTAGGCCCTGATGACAGTTATTTTTGTCGTACCTTGCCCGATCCTCACCTCTTTTGGGCCTGGTCAGAAGGACTGGGCCTGGGGCATTGGCGGTACAGCGTAGCTGGGTTATCTCCTCAGTTTCTATTCCCTGGAGAGTTTAGCCGCCAAGTCTCAGAAGGTTATCAGGTGACGGCCACCTGGCACCAGGGCCAATTGCACCATCCAGCCAGGGGCGAAACCGTTCGCTGGCAGTATTCAACAGAGCCTATCTACGGTTGGGGAAAGCCTGACCAACCACAGCAATCTACAGCTGGTTGGCTCTCCCAATTCCAGATTTTTGAACCGGGCTGGCAAGTGCTGATGGCCCACGGGCACGCCACCGGCTGGATTGAATGGCAAGGGCGACGCTACGAATTTAGCCAGGCCCCCGCCTACAGCGAAAAAAACTGGGGCGGAGCCTTTCCTCAAAAGTGGTTTTGGCTGAATTGCAACGCTTTTGACCAACAACCCGACTTGGCCCTAACGGCTGGGGGTGGGCGCCGTCGGGTGCTGACCTGGATAGAGGAAGTCGGTATGGTAGGTATTCATCATCGAGGTCAATTCTACGAATTTGTACCCTGGAACGCTACCCTGAGCTGGCATATTTTGCCTTGGGGCTATTGGCACATGCAGGCTGAGAGCGCTGACTACAGGGTAGAACTAACCGGCACAACCACGCGGTCTGGGCTGATGTTGCGAGCACCCACTGACCAGGGATTAGCCTATTGCTGCCGCGACACGGCCCAGGGGCAAATTCACTTAACTCTGTGTCGCAAGCAAAGCCCCGGCTTGGCCCCAATATTAACGGCCACCAGTCATCAAGGCGGCTTAGAAATTGGCGGTGGCCCCTGGTCTGAGGCTTGGGTACACGGAATTGAAAGTAAGCGTTATGGTAACTGTTAAGGCTCTTAAAATTAAATGAAGTTTAGTCTAGGTTCTGTGGCTAAACCTGGGCATTATTTTTTACAATCGCCTTTCTGTTGCGCAGGCTGGAGTTTTCAACTTGCTGTTGTCTGGAGGAAAGGAACAACCAATCTGCCGAAATCCTAGGGAATAAAAATCTCTCTTGGATCCAAAGGCCGATGATGGTAGTGGTGTGATGAAACGTTGGATAACCTGACTAAAACTTGGTGTTGCCACAGATGCATCCTTGTGTAAAATCGTGGGCAATATCCGTGAGTCCTATCGTCACTTAAGGAGGTGATTCTATATGACGGTCAACGTAACCCCTAATTTGATTCAGTTTTTACAGGATGAGTTGTCTATTTCGGCGGCCTCGTTACAGGTCGCACTAAAGCACAGCGAGCAAGACCCTGGGCCATTACCGATGATCCTATGGCAGTACGGTTTAGTTACCCTGGAGCAACTTGAGCAAATCTATGATTGGATGGAAGCCGCCTAGCTGGAACAGCTACTACTCAAACTTTTCCAAGGGCGCGGTGCAAGCTGCGCCTTTAGCTTTTTCAGGAACGGTAAGAGAACAAGCTCAAATCTAGCAGCCAGGGAAACTTGCCAACGCCAAACCCCACATACAACACCATCGCCCCGGCAAACAGAGCCATGAGGCTAGCCATAATAATGTAGTCTGCTGGAGTCAGTACAGATTCATGCAAGTAGGTACGGTTAGAACTGCCGGAAAATGCCTTGGATTGCAGCACCACTTCTAGCTTTTGTGACTTGGCCAGAGCATTCAAAATTAAAGGGACAGCCACAGACGCATAAACACGGCCTCGTTTCAGCCAGTTCATGCGATCAAGATCTAGGCCACGGAGCCGCTGGGCTTCGATGATTGACTGCACCTCTTCTAAAAGCAGGGGCACAAACCGTAGAGTAGACGAAAAAATAAACACAATTTTGTAGGGAATGTTGGCACGTACCATGCCAACCGTCATTTGGTTGACATCAGTAGTGAAAATTCCCAGCGGAATCACCAAGATCATTGTCAGAGTCTTGAACACAATGTTCAGGCCATACAGCGTGCCTTCCACCGTCATCTCGGCTCCGCCTACCAACCACCAACTTTGAGGTAACGTCAACAGGGGGGTCAGTTCAGCTTGACCGCTCAACAATTTGACTTGCTCAACATTGAAAAACCCCATGCTAATTAGCAAAAACAAATAGAAGGGAAGCATGAACTTGAGGATCGTCCCCAAATAATTCAGCCGTACCCCAGCAAAGACGCAGGCTACAGCCACGGCCAAGGTCAATAGCCCTCCTGCAATGGGGCTTTCCCAAATAAAAGCAATCAGTGTAATTACAGCCATCATCACCAGCTTGGTGCGGAAGTCCAAACGGGTAAACAACGAGTCGTGCTTGACGGTTTGGAACTTTAGATTAGCCACTAGATCCGAACCTCCTCGCTGAGTTCAGGCGTGAAACACTGGGCAAATTCCTGTGGCGTTACCAAGGGATAATCTTGACCGCTTAGGCGGCTAAGCTCTTGGGCCAGCAGTACCGACTGCGGCGGCGTTAAATAGGTTGATTGCAGGAGTTCAGTTTGGTGATACGCCTGACGCAGAGGAGCATCCAGCAGAATCGTGCCCTGCCCCATGACAATTACCCGTTGGGCATAGTCGGGCATGAGATAGAGGTGATGGGTAATCACAATGACTGTTTTACCCATCTGGTGCAGTTGGCGGCTGACCTCCAAAATAGAGCAAGCCCCCTGGTAGTCTTGCCCGGTGGTGGGTTCGTCAAAAATGATAATGTCTGGCTGCATAGCCAACAGGGCCGCAATGACCACGCGGCCTCGCTCTCCTTTAGGTAACGACAGGGGATGGCTCTGACGTTGAGACCAGAGCTGCATCGCCTGAAGACTTTTCAAGCTTTCTTGCTGAACCATATCGGGAGGATAGCCCAGATAAGGTAAAGCAAAAGCAACTTCCTTCTCTACTGTGGTGTTAAAAATTTGGTTGTCTGGGTTTTGGGCTAAGTAACCAATGGAGCGGGCTAATTCACTGACAGATAGGTGGCGGGTGTCGTGATCGCGAACTTTTACAGTGCCCTCGGTCGGTTGGAGAAGATTCAAAAAATGCTTCACTAGCGTGCTTTTACCAGCACCATTTTGTCCCACAACTAGCACGTATTCCCCTGGTCGAATATCTAGACAAACGTCATACAGAGCCTGGGTGCCGTTGTCATACACGTGGGTGAGGTGTTGGGCAGAGAGAATTGGAGGCTGCTGATCAATAGCGGGAGAGGAAAATTCTGGCGGCGGTGCCAAATTCCCCTGAGTAGAGATTACCGGCAAAGCCGCCAACCCCCCGGCCAGCGTGACCGGCACTGCCGGCAGGGTGATCCCTCGCTGGCCTAGCGCATGGTAAGTGGCTGAGACTTCCGGCGCTCGGAGGTGGTGCTGTTCGAGCAACTCAACCTGAGCGTAAATGTCATCGGGAGAACCTTCAGCAATTAGGCGGCCTTGGGATAGTAAGGCAATGCGGTCAGCAAACTCGGCCATTTCCTCTGCGGTATGGGAGACCATGACAATGGCAATGCCGAACTCCTGTTGCAGCGTGCGTACAGTAGCAAACACCTCTTGAGAACCAATTGGATCAAGCTGGGAAGTTGGTTCGTCCAAAATTAACAGGTCAGGCTGCAAAGCTAGGGCAGCGGCGATCGCTAAGCGCTGCTTCTGACCGCCAGATAGCTCTTGAGGATTCTTTTGCTCAAACCCCTGAAGACGCACAGCCGCTAATACTCGCGGAATTCGAGCTAAGATTTCGGCCCGAGGCACACAGAGATTTTCTAGAGCAAAGGCAATTTCATTTTCTACAGAAGTTCCTGTTAGTTGAACTTCTGGATCTTCAAAAACGATACCCACATGGCGGGCCAGTTGGCTGACGGGATAATCAAGAGTATCCATACCAGCTACTATAACTCGGCCAAAAAAACGACCCCCATAAAATTGCGGGACAATCCCACTTAGAGCCAAACACAGGGTCGTTTTACCGGCTCCTGTAGGGCCAATAATGCCCAAAAATTCTCCCCGTTGGATAGTTAGAGAAATATCCTTCAGGACTGGTTCAGTAGCTCCAGGATACAAGTATGAAACCTGTTCCAGCGTAGCAATAGCTTCCATAGTGCCTTAGTAAATGGCCTGTTTAGGTTTAACTAAATTAATTGCTCGCAACCCAGAAATAACCCCTGTACCAATTACTGTTCCAGCTACAGAACGAATCAAATTCTCTAGGGGAATGATTGGGATTAAGGTAATCCAAACTTCCTCTGGCCAGTTAAACATAAAGTAGGTAATTGTGGTCTGGCTAAGGTGAGTAATACCAGAGATCATCCAGGTGCCCAAGAACAGACCCGCCGCCAAAAATCCTACGTTTGAATGCGCAATCCACCGAGCAAACAAGGTACGGGTAGGCAGCACAAACAGCAAAAGAGCCGACCAATCAACAAAAGAGCCAGCAACAAATACACTGAGGGAAACGCCATTGTTGGTAATGGCGTGATAGCCATACAAGCAAAATTGCAGCACCAAGAGCGCTGTTAGGGCCAGATACCAGTACCGGCGTTCGTTGCCAGTTACCATTGTGCCAGCCGCAAAGCTACTCAGCCCCGCGCCCCAAACAGAGACTACGGGCACCCCCGCTGTATACGGGGCCAGAAAAATTCCAATTAAGGCGCCAATGCCGCTGGCTAAGGCACCAGCAATTGGCCCTAGTAACCACCCTAGCAACGGAAAGATACTCTGGTTCAGCGGCATACTACCGCCAGAGGCCAGAACAATAGAAAAGGGAATAAAGGCTAGGGCCGTGACTACGGCAGCTAGCACAATGATGTAAGCAATTGGGGTGCCGTCGATGGCCGCCCCTCCTAGGGTTTGTACCTGGCGCTCTTCTCCGGCAGGAGGTAGGTTTTCTTGCATGGGGTTAGGGCTGTGGCTGAAGCAAGGTAATGATTACTATCCTAGTCGAGCAATTAGGGCTTGAATAGTCTGTTCCCGTAGCCTACGGCCTGAAGCCTGGTCGTGTTAATAGAAGCTAGAGCCAGGCTGGTCTATGGAAAACCCCAAAAAAAGGGACGCCACTTAACGTCCCCTTTCGCATATAAGTTCAACCAATCGCGACCGTTAGCGGCTAGGCAATAGATGCCATCCGCACATCATTGTTGGCCAGCAATTGTTGGAGTTCGTCGGCATCGACGGTTTCCTTATCTACCAGCATACGAGCCAATTGATCCAGAATATGGCGGTTACTGGTAAGCACCTGCTTGGCTCGAACGTAGGCTTCGTCCACCAAGGAGCGTACCTCCTCGTCAATAGTGGCCGCCGTTTCCTCAGAAAAGTCGCGCTCAGCAGCAATGTCTCGCCCCAGGAACATATTGCCCTGCTGACGACCCAGAGCAACCGGCCCAAGCTTATCGCTCATGCCAAAGCGAGTCACCATCTGGCGAGCCACCCGCGCCACCTGTTGAAGGTCGTTAGAGGCACCTGTGGTGACTTCTTCCTCGCCAAAGACAATTTCTTCAGCAATGCGACCCCCCAGGGCAACCGCCATCTGATTTTGTAGATAGGAGCGGGAGTAAAGGCCAGATTCCAGGCGGTCTTCGCTAGGGGTAAACCAGGTCAAACCACCAGCCCGACCGCGCGGAATAATGCTAATTTTCTGCACAGGATCGTAGTCGGGCATGAGCGCACCCACCAGGGCATGACCAGCTTCATGGTAAGCCACCAGTTCCTTACGCTTTTCGCTCATAACCCGATCTTTCTTCTCAGGCCCAGCTAGCACCCGATCAATCGCGTCATTGACCTCATCCATAGAAATCTCAGTGAGGTTACGGCGGGCTGCCAGAATGGCGGCTTCGTTCAGCAGGTTAGACAGGTCGGCTCCGGTAAAGCCAGGGGTACGACGGGCAATTTTCTGCAAGTCCACATCCTTTGCAAAGGTTTTGCCACGGGCGTGAACGTTGAGGATCTCCAAGCGACCAGCGTAGTCAGGACGATCTACCACCACCTGACGGTCGAACCGGCCAGGGCGCAGCAAGGCTGCATCCAGCACATCAGGCCGGTTAGTAGCAGCAATGATGATAATGCCGGTATTCCCCTCAAAGCCATCCATTTCGGTCAGCAACTGGTTAAGAGTTTGCTCTCGTTCGTCGTTGCCACCGCCCAGACCCGCGCCCCGCTGACGACCTACGGCGTCAATTTCATCAATAAAGACAATGCAAGGGGCATTAGCCTTGGCCTGCTCAAACAGGTCGCGCACGCGAGATGCGCCCACGCCCACGAACATTTCCACAAACTCTGAGCCAGAGATAGAAAAGAAAGGTACTCCAGCTTCCCCAGCCACAGCCTTGGCCAGCAGGGTTTTGCCGGTTCCCGGTGGGCCAACCAGCAGTACGCCCTTGGGAATCTTGGCACCCACCGCAGTAAAGCGGTCAGCGTTCTTCAGAAAGTCCACTACCTCGGTCAGTTCCAGTTTGGCCTGCTCAATGCCAGCCACATCACCAAAAGTCACCTGGGTTTGGGGTTCCATTTGCACCCGCGCCTTGGACTTACCAAAGTTCATCGCCTGACTACCCGGGCCATTTTGGGCGCGGCGCAGCACAAAGAACAGCACCACCAGCAGCAATACTGGAATTAGCAGCGTACTGAAGGCCCGCACCCAAACGCTGTCATCGCTCTGGGGTAGCACCACAATATCAACATTGTTGGCTTCGAGAGTGCTGATTAGTTCAGGGTCGTTGGGCAAATTCACCACAATTTGGCCATTGCCTTCGGGGTCGGTAAACCTGGCCCGGGTGCGGTCAGCGCTAATGCTAACTCGCTCGATTTGATCACTTTGCACAGCGTCTAAAAACTTGCTGTAGCGCCAGGTCTGGGTTTCTGGACCAGAGCCATCAAAGATTGCTGTAGCCAGGGCAATGACTACCACAACCAACAGGGCATACAGACCTGCATTTCTCCACCGTTTATTCACCGGGGTAATGCCTCCACTAACTTCTTGAATGGGAACGGTCATCTAAAGGACGGATTGTAAGTAAACCGTTTAATTAGAAAGATTATTAACTAATGTTAACGCTATCTGCCAGATCGGGCTAACTCCCTGAGAAATTTTAGCGATCAGGAGCCGAGGAATGCAGTGCGTAGGGCGGTTAAACTCCAGTGTTGGGGGTCAAATCCCAGTCTACTCTGATCAGTCAGTACTGTGTGAATGGGCACCACCTGAATGCCTGAGTTGGAATAAGCCAGGGCCTCAAACCGCTGAATTTGCCTTTGCGTCCAATGGTCTTGCCGCACTGATTGTCCCTGGCTTTGCAGATGGTGCAGCAAATGCAAGCGGGCCACCCCTGGCAGTAAGCCATCTTGCAGAGGGGGGGTCCACCAGTGGCCTTCGGCCCAGCCCCAGAGGTTACCAGTGCTGGTTTCCAGCCAGCGACCCTGGGTATCAATGAGAATGGCTTCCTGTGCTCCCTGCCGCTGAGCCGCTTGCAGGGCCAGGAAGTTCCCCAGGTAGTTGCCAGTTTTGTAGCCCGGGTGCGATCGCTGATACTGCTCTCCTGCCGCTGCCCAGGCCACAATGCCCTGTTGCTGCATCTGCTCTAACCCGGTTGGCAAGGGCCGTCCTGTAATTAGCTCACGCCCATCAGGAAAACAGGTAACGCGCAGAATCGGAAACTCTTGTTTAAGATAGTCAGCCCCCTGGCGAACGGCGGCCCAATCTGGTTCTACCCAGTGAAAGGTCGCCAGGGCATGGCGCAGACGCTCTACATGAGCAGCCCAGTGGGTGTGGGGATGATCCAGAGTCTGGTTATAGACCCGCAGGGTTGTAAACACCGTAGCCCCGTACAACAGGGCAGGCTCCACTATGGCAATTTCCAGATGAGCGCTTTGGTGCTTTTGTCCACAAAACCAATAGGTCATTTCATTTCTTGTAAGCCTGTTAGGCTATCACCTTACGCGGGTAAATGAGTAACGACAGACATCACTGTAGCGTTGAATCGGTCTATTTCAGACCAGTGCCTTGCTCCATTGGGTACGCTAGGAATAAATTGATCGGCTGATGCACCCAATGGCTACCACCTCCGATGATGTCTGGCGCTTACTTGGCGAACTGACTGAAGCTCAAAAAGAGACTGAGCGCTTGCTGCGGGAGCAATCATTAGAAACTGAGCGCTTGCTGCGGGAGCAAGCCTGGAAAACCGATCGCCAGATTCAGCAGGTGAACCAACAGATTGGCAAACTGGGCAATCGGCTAGGTGAGTTTGTGGAATGGCAGGTGCGCCCTGCGGCGGTACGGCTGTTTCAGGAACGGGGCATTGCGGTTCACGAGCTATCTACGGAGGTTTCCGTTAAGCGGGGTGAGGAGGGTTTAGAGATTGACCTGTTAGTGATTAACAGCACGGAAGCGGTATTGATTGAGGTCAAAAGTAAGCTCACCCAGGCGGATGTGGATGAGCACTTAGAGCGACTGAGCAAGTTCAAGCGGCTGATGCCTCGCTATGCCGATGTGCGGGCGATGGGGGCCGTGGCTGCTATGGTGGTGCCAGCGGATGTTGCCCGTTATGCCTACCGCAGAGGTCTATTTGTGCTGGCCCAGTCGGGCGATAGTGTGGTGATTTTAAATGACGATGAATTCGAACCAAGAGCTTGGTAGCTTCTTGAATCTGTTTGTCGGGTTTCAGGTTCTGGGCTAGTTATCGACAAAATCTGTAGGGTTGGCAGTACGCATTCTCATCCGTATCCTCAAGCCTGCACTGCTGGCCGAGGTTGTGGATGGTCTGTAATCTAAATGTGGTTCATTCCTCCGTCTGGTAGGGTCAACCGAACCTTCCAGGCGAGAAATCGCCGCTTGTGAATTTAGTCAGGCCCGACAAAAATTGCCCTAGATAACTCCATAACCTAACTAGTACTGCACCGCCATGACGACAATTCTGGAACAGGGCAACATCACAATCCACACCGAGAATATTTTTCCGATTATTAA
>Ga0224723_1001759_pt1 | contig 12745 bp, 14 predicted proteins | sample Balambano_FR2_Me_FD_161647 | JGI IMG/M metagenome (GOLD analysis project Ga0224723, IMG submission 161647) | Freshwater sediment microbial communities from Lake Towuti, South Sulawesi, Indonesia - Balambano_FR2_MetaG | ecosystem: Environmental > Aquatic > Freshwater > Lake > Sediment | place...
CTTTATTTTATTACGTCAAAAGTTAACTTTATCTAACGACCAGTTCGCAATCATTATCCAGCAGACCATAACTACATTTTCTGCTTTAGTTCACTTCCCTGTCCGATCTCCTGTCCGAACCTGAGTAATTCCTCTTGACACATTCACATCTCTCACATAGAATACCGCCCAATTATGTATAGTCACATCAACAGCACCAAGCACGGCTTGGGTACCATGACCACTACTACCTCTCACCTTCCCGTGAGGTATTTGTGCATGGATAAAAGTAACTGAAATAAAAGTTATTTCAAAACACACAACGCCTCGCGGAACACGCGGGGCGTTTTATATTATATATAGACTTCCGAAGTCTTTAAGACTTCGGAAGTCTGAGGAGATACTATGCAAAAAACATTAGTAATGAAATTTGGAGGAACATCTGTTGGTTCAGCAGATGCATTGATCAGTGCAACACAGATTATTCGTAATGCACAAAAAGATTGGAATCGTATTGTAGTTGTGACTTCTGCTATGGCAGGCGTGACGAATCTATTATTAGATTCCGCCTCATTCTCTACGGGGAAATCTGATTCAATTCCCGACGCAGAATCTAACCTTCGAGAAAAACATTTTTCCGCCGCAGAACAATTGATAAAAAATAAATCTCTTCTTGAAGAAACAAAAAAAGAAATAAACAAATTGATTGAAATTTTTGTCAATTTGTGCAATGCCATTCAAGTTCTCGGTGAAGCAAGCCCACGTGCGTTGGATGCAGTGGCTTCGCTCGGAGAAAGAATGAGTTTAAGATTATTAGCAGCAGTGGTTAACGAAGCGGGAATCAAAGCCAAAGGAATTGAGTCAACAGAGTTTATCGTCACCAATTCTAATTTTCAAAATGCACATCCTGATTTTGTAGTTACAAAAGAAAAAACACAAAAATTATTAAATCCAATTTTAGATGAAGGTAACATTGTCGTCACAACTGGATTCATTGGAGCGAATGCCGAAGGTGTCATCACCACTTTAGGTCGAGGAGGAAGCGATTATTCCGCCGCAATTATTGGTTCAGTTTTACCTGCAAACGAAGTCTGGATTTGGACAGACGTTGATGGAGTCATGACCACTGACCCACGCATTGTTTCATCTGCAAAAACATTATCGGAAATCAGTTACGGAGAAATTGCCGAGTTGGCATATTACGGGGCAAAAGTATTACATCCAAAAACGATTCGACCCGTTGTGGATGCTGGCATTGGATTAAGAATCTGCAACACATTTAATCCAACGCATGATGGAACAAGATTAACTGCGAGTGCAACGAATGGAAAAAAAAATGGGCATGTCATCAAAGCCGTAACTGCGATTCAAAAACAAAGATTGGTGACGATTGAAGGACGTGGCATGTTAGGTGTGCCGGGTGTTGCCGCGCGAGCATTTGGTGCAGTGGCATCCACAAAAACAAGTGTGCCTTTGATTACACAAGCATCTTCCGAACAATCGATTTGTTTTGCTGTGCCATCTGAAACTGCTGAAACTGTTTTGAGTGCACTTGAAAAAACGTTTGCTCATGAAATTGAAGAAGATGATATTGATAGAGTTTGGTCAACAGATGATGTTTCAATTGTCACAGTCGTCGGTGCAGGTATGCGTCATACACCAGGGGTGGCAGGAAAAGTTTTTAGTCAACTTGGAAATAACGGCGTCAATGTACTTGCGATTGCACAAGGTTCATCCGAAGTTTCGATTAGTTTGGTTGTAGATGCAAGTGATACAGAACATGCAGTGAGAACATTGCATGAGTTGATAGTTAATTAATATGTCGTTGCGAGGAGGTGTTCTTCCCGACGAAGCAACCTCCCAATTAACAAAGGAGATTGCTTCGGGCAAAGAACAAGAACGCCCTCGCAACGACATAATCTTATATTAGGAGTCAATTATGAATCAAATTCCCGTAGCAGTATTAGGAGCAACAGGTTCGGTTGGTCAGAGATTTATTTCATTATTAGATAATCATCCATGGTTTAAAGTAGTTGCACTAGCCGCATCGGATAGATCCGCTGGGCAAAAATATTCGCAAGCCACGCGTTGGGTGTTGGATACTCCCATGCCTGAGTACGCAAAAGATATGGTGATTGTCCCAGCAAATACAAATGCCGTGCAAGCAAAAATTGTTTTCTCTGCTTTGCATACTGAAGTTGCTACTGAACTCGAACCACAATTTGCAAAAGCAGGTTCAGCAGTTTGTTCGAATGCATCTTCTTATCGCCGTGGTGAAGATGTTCCCCTTCTACTTCCTGAAATTAATGCAGAGCATATTCAATTAATTAAACATCAACGTAAAAATAAAAATTGGAGCGGATGTATTATCACAAATCCGAATTGCACAAGTACAGGTTTAACGATTGCGCTCAAAGCATTGGATGATGCCTTTGGTGTTAAAAAAGTTTTTGCGGTTTCGTTGCAAGCACTTTCAGGTGCGGGGTATCCTGGCATTTCATCTATGGATATTATGGATAACATCATCCCCAATGTTGGCAATGGTGGTGAAGAAGAAAAAGTGGAATGGGAACCACGCAAGATGCTTGGAAAATTAAACAACAATAAAATTGATTTAGCCGATATAAAATTTTCAGCCCATACAAATCGCGTAGCAGTATTAGATGGTCACACTGTTTGTGCAAGCGTTGAATTAAATTCGCCTCAACCTGACATTCAAACTGTTTTGCAAACCTTGAGCAGTTATCAAGCCCCAGCCGAGGCGAGAGATTTACCTTCCGCACCTAGACCAGTTATCAGCGTGAGAGAAGAAGCGGACCGTCCTCAACCAAGATTAGATCGTTTAACAGGTAAGGGTATGTCAACAGTTGTTGGTCGCGTAAGAAAAGATTCAATCTTAGATATTAAGTTTGTTGTTTTATCTCATAACACAATTCGTGGTGCGGCGGGTGGTTCTATCTATAATGCGGAGTTGTTGGTGAACGAAGGTTTGTTATAAAGTACCGTGACATTTATGTCGCAAGTATAAATCGCAAGATAAATCTTGCGGTACGAATCGCTTGACAAATTTTATTTTTGTATGATATAAACTGCAAAATTAAATATTCGCTCTTATCCAGAGAAGCGGAGGGACCGACCCTTTGATGCTTCGGCAACCAAACAGAAATGTTCAGGTGCCAAATTCGGCAAATAGGAATAGCACACGCTATTCATATCTGGAAGATGAGAGGACGGTATAGACGTATGCCTCTTCTTGTACTTTCAGAAGAGGTTATTTTTTTAAGTACTTAAAAAATTGACTCTTCTGATAGGCGGAATTTAGTTAAAAAAATTCAAGAGGAGTTTACCAATGGCTATTGAAATTCAAGAAAGAAGTTTAGGGTTTGCAACCCGTCAGTTACACGCGGGTTATGACCCCGACCCAACCACAGGAAGCCGTGCTGTGCCGTTGTATCAGACAACGAGTTATCAATTCAAAAGCACTGAACATGCTTCCAATTTGTTTGCGCTGAAAGAGTTGGGAAATATTTATACGCGCATTATGAATCCCACAACGGATGTGTTAGAACAACGCATTGCTTCACTCGAAGGTGGTGTAGCAGGTTTGGCAACCAGTTCTGGTCATGCCGCGCAGGCGCAAGCATTGTTTACACTGCTGAATGCTGGCGACCATATTGTTTCATCGTCACGCTTGTATGGGGGTACATACAATCAATTCAAATATACTTTGCCGAAGTTAGGAATCGAAGTCACATTTGTTGACCCAACTGACCCGAAGAATTTTGAAGCGGCGATTAAGTCCAATACCAAAGTGATTTATGGTGAAACATTAGGAAACCCTGATATTGCTATCTTCCCATTTGAAGAAGTTGCAGATATTGCCAAGAAACATCAATTAATTTTGTTAATTGATAATACTTTGGCAACGCCTTATCTCTTCCGCCCGTTTGAATGGGGTGCACATGTGATTGTACATTCCACAACCAAATTTATCGGCGGACATGGCACTTCGATTGGCGGCGTGATTGTGGATGGTGGAAATTACGATTGGAGCAATGGCAAGTTTGAAAACTTCAACACACCAGACCCTTCGTATCATGGCTTAGTGTATTCCACTTTGACTGGTGCAGGTTTACCTCCCTTTGCAATCAAAGCGCGGGTGCATGTGTTGCGTGATATTGGCGCGTGCCAAGCTCCATTCAACGCATGGCAAACGATTCAAGGTTTGGAAACTCTCAGCCTGCGTATGGAACGTCATGTTCAGAATGCACAAGCGGTGGCTGAGTATTTAGAAAAACATCCAAAAGTTTCTTGGGTCACATACCCTGGACTCAAAAGCCACCCTGATTATGAACGTGCCAAGAAATATTTACCAAAAGGCGCAGGTGCTATTTTGGGATTTGGTATCAAAGGTGGTTTGGAAGCAGGCAAAAAGTTCATTGATAGTTTGCAACTGTTTAGTCACCTTGCCAATGTTGGTGATGCAAAGAGTCTTGCAATTCATCCTGCTACAACTACTCACAGCCAGTTAACTGAAGAACAACAAATCAGTGCAGGCGTAAAACCAGATTTCATTCGTTTGAGTGTTGGTCTCGAAGATATTGACGATATCTTATGGGATTTAGACCAAGCACTTGCATAAATAATTCGTTGGTTGAGTAGGGCTGAGCGCAAGTTGCGAAGCCCGTATCGAAACCAACAGTTTTCAAAAATACTTTTGTAACATGAGTTGCTTTGTTTACTGGTGGTCTCGATACGGCGACGAAAAACATCGTCGCCTACTCGACCACCGAGTAAATAAATACCATGCCTGTAAAAATTCCAACTACACTTCCTGCTCGTTTCATTCTTGAACGTGAAAATATTTTCGTTATGGATGAAGAGCGTGCATCACATCAAGACATTCGTGCCATGCGTGTTGCGATTCTGAATCTGATGCCCACGAAAGTGATCACTGAAACACAATTGTTGCGTTTGCTTTCTAATTCTGCACTCCAAATAGATGTCACATTAATTCACACTGCATCTTATGAATCAAAAAATACTTCGGCTGAGCATTTGCTAAAACATTACGTCACCTTTGATGAAATCAAACGAGAAAAATTTGATGGCTTAATCGTCACGGGTGCGCCTGTGGAACAAATGCCATTTGAACAAGTGGATTATTGGGATGAACTCACCAAAATTTTTGATTGGGCTGAAACAAATGTTGAATCAACGCTCAATATTTGTTGGGGGGCACAAGCCGCCTTGTATCATAAATACAAAATCCCAAAATATGATTTACCTAATAAGATGTTTGGAGTCTACGAACACCGCCTCTTAAATCTGACCTCCAACTTGGTGCGTGGATTCGACGACATTTTCCTCGCCCCACATTCCCGACACACTGAGATTCGGAATGAAGATGTTTTGAAAGTAGATAATTTAGAAATTCTTGCCCAATCTGATGAAGCAGGCGTTTACATCGTCGCCTCAAAAGATGGACGACATTTCTTTGTTACAGGTCACTCTGAATATGACCCACTAACTCTCAAAGCCGAATATGACCGTGATATCAACAAAGGTTTACCGATTCATGTCCCACAAAATTATTACCCGAAAGATGACCCGACTCAAACTCCCAACGTGCGTTGGCGTGGACATGCCAATTTGCTATTTTCCAATTGGCTGAATTATTACGTTTATCAAGTCACGCCGTATGATGTCAGTCAGATTCCTTGACCGCAGACCGTAGACGATAGACCGTTTTAAGATTTAGGTTTTCTCGCAATATGAATTGCTACAATCCCAAGAGATAACCTTTGAAAAGAAACATCAACAAATCCAATAGATTTTATTTCTTTTGCCAAATCTTCTGCTGTTGGAAATTTTTCAATTCCATTTAACAAATATTTATAAGCAGATGTGTCTCCGCCAGTCGCGATCCATCCGATGATAGGCATAACTAATTTCATATATAAAAGATATAAGTTATTAAGCCATGCCCAAGAAATGTTAGATGCCTCTAAAACTACTAATCTCCCACTAGGGCGTAAAACTCTAAAGGCTTCTTTCAACGCTTTTTCACGTTCACATATTTTGAGACCTAATGATATGGAATATAAATCTATCGTATTACTATAAATATTTGGAATTGAATGTGCATCAAGAACTTGAAAATCAATTTGAATATTAGAGCTTATACGTCTTCGAGCAATTGCAAGCATTTGAGGGCTAATATCAGAAGCGATAATTTTTTGATTTGCATTAAGTTTCTTATTTTGTAAAACTCTTAAGATAATATCACCTGTACCTGTTGCACAGTCCAATAATTCAAACCACGACTCCTCAGCGATAACTTTAGCAACTTTTCGTTTCCATAAACGATGTATTCCAAAACTGAATAAATCGCATAACAAATCATAACGATTTGCTATGCGACCAAATACATCATCTTGTTGAGTATAAAATTCCGCCGCGTTTTTTGTTACTTGATTTTTGATTTCCATTCAGTATTGTCCATCGTCTACGGTCTATCGTCTTACCGCCACTTCTTCACTCTCTCTACAATTCTCCCTTCTCTCAACTCCACGCACACTCGCTTAAACTTTTCAGTTGCCCCCTTCCATTCCAAATCTTTCAAACTTTCTTTCAATGGAACATCTTGCCTCAAAGTAGATAATTCTTTAAACAACAAGGCATCTTGATAATTAGCATGAAGATTTTCTAAAAGCGTTGTAGCACGCCCCAAGCTCAACGGAATTTTCTTTGGGTCTTTGGGAATAGACTCAATATGTTTATATTTCGCCAAAATTGATGATGTAGATTTCTCTCCCCAACCTTTGATGCCAGGGTAGCCATCTGCTGAGTCACCGACTAAAGCAAGATAATCTGGAATCGACTCTGGTTTCACACCAAATTTTTCAACCACACCTTTTTCATCTAAAAGAATTTCGCGACGTCTATCCCAACAAATGACTTTTTTGCCTTCCACCATTTGAGTCAAATCTTTATCCACAGAACAGATAATGACTTGCTCCACAGATTTTTCTTTTTTGAATTTCGTCACAGCCGTTGCAATGGCATCATCCGCTTCAAACTTGACCATAGACCAAACAGGCACACCTAAAGCGGCGGCTGCCCTTTCTGCAATCTCAAATTGATTTAAGATAATCGGGTCAACGCCTTCACTGGTTTTATAACCTGCATACATCTTATTGCGAAATGACTCAATCACATGGTCAAACGCCACTGCCACATGAGTCACGCCTTCAGTTTGTAACAACATCAGCAAACTGCGGATTAAGCCAAGTGTTGCACCAACTTCTTGTCCGCTAAGGGATTTTTTCGGTGGTGCTCCAAAATGTGCGCGGAATAATTCGTATGTGCCGTCAATCAAGTGAATTTTCATTTAATAATTCCTTTCGTTAAAACGTAGGGGCGACCCGTCAAAATTTAACTTACATCATAATTATAAAGGTAGGGTCGCCCGATGATTAGTAACAACTATAATCAAGGGCGACCCGTTCTTTTTGTCAAAGTAATTGCAATTCAATGGATGGGTCGTCTCTACTTGTTTACTTTCCCACAGGTTGATATCGTTGATAAGTAACACCCGTAGGCAACGAAGAAGATTCTATCAACTTAAGATTGAGGTGTTTGCCTTGCGGAAATAATTTTTTACCAACCCCAAGCACAAGTGGATAGACATGCAAAGCATATTCATCTATCAAATCATGTTCTATCAAAGTTTGTAACAGAACACTGCTGCCATCCATCATAATATTTTTGCCAGATTCATTCTTTAACTTTTTCACTTCTTCCACAACATTATTACTGATGAGAATAGAGTCACGCCATGTTTCGGTAGATTTCAAAGTAGTTGAAACAACATATTTTTTCATACCCGCAAATGGGTCTTCGGCGGGGTTGGGATTAAATGCTTCGCCATGAGTTTGCCAAGTTTTTCGACCTAATAATAAAGTATCCGCATCTTGAAATATGGCATCAAAATGTGCGCCAATCTCGTCGTGCCAAAAAGGAATCGTCCAGCCACCATGTGTAAAACCACCATCTGTATCTTCTTTCTTATGACCTGGTGCTTGAATGACACCATCTAAAGTAATGAATTCGTGCACAATTATTTTTCTCATGATATTAAGTCTCCTTTTGAATATTGAGTATTAATTCAATCATAACTTTGGGAGTGGATTTCGTCTTGTAAAAAAACGACATTATTTTGGCTATTCGCTTGAAGAACTTGGGTTGGAGTTTTGCCTGTATAAAGCCTTAAGGAATGAGCGAAATGAGATTGGTCAAAATATCCCAGCTGATATGTAGTATCTAAAATAGGTGTACCCTTTTGCAAAAGTGACAATGCTTCTCTCGCACGTTCAATTTGTTTAATAGTTTTGTAGGTTAAGCCTGTTACATGTAAAAAACGTCTTTGTATCGAGCGCAGCGACATATCTTGCTTCTTCCCACACAATACATCATCCACTATTTTGTCGTGTGCCAACATATCTTTTCTAATCAAACGGTTGATAAACACTTCTACATTCTCACAATTTGGAAATTCCCAAGTGTCACCAAAAAGTTGAAATGAATCCTCCCCAGTCTTTGGTATATGAATTTCATTATCAACAATCTTGTTTATAGACAAAGATGGCATGAAGATACTGTGCTTGAAAGTGATACCTAAAAATTCTGCATCTTCGGGGATGGATGCAGATGATGCTTTTGTTTCAGGCCCACGCAAACTCAAAGTAACTTTTTCCTTTTGCTTTGTGATAACCATCTCCCATTGACTCGCCGCAATGGACGTGAATGAGCCACCGCCTACACTGCGAGCCCAGTAAATGGATTCGACAAAAGGAGAATCAGAAGAACGTTCTTCAAGATTAACAATCATTTATAAATAAGTCTGTTGGGTTGTTTATAATTATTTTTTTATCAGCCTTACTTAATGCCACTGCTTGCAGAATTAAATCTTTCAGCTTGGCTTCATCAATCGCCGCACTGATATTTATAAGGGTGCGACGCACTCTCAAGTTACGCCAACTCACCTTCAGGCAATGACTCACTTTCGCCGTGCATATATCTATCCGATAATAGTTTGTAATATTTTGTATTCATCGCAATGACAGTGAGAATTAAACCAATAATACCTGTCACAGTAAATACTAAAGCGATGCCACGAGCGGGACCTGTGCCAAACCAACTGCCAATTAAACCAACGCCTGCGCCTGTGGTCATAAACGGGATGAAAAATGTCTCTGCAATAGGACCAATTAGAAAGGTCGTCAGAGGCGCGGCAGATTGCTCCACGCTTTGAGCGAATCCGAAGACTCGTCCTTGTCTTTCTTGTGGAACTACTTTTTGTAAAATCGTCTGTTCGGCGGCTTCGATAAATGGCACAACGCTGATGTAGATAAACATACCAACTGCAAGCAAAACAATCGAAGGTTGAATGGTAAAGACGGCAGAGATAATCCAAATAATAATGTTTGCAATAAACATCGCAACCAGTGGATTTTTGCCAAGACCATATTTTGAAATGTAAAGCCCACCGACAATGAAACCACAACTGATGACGGCGAAAAGTAAACCCCATGTTTCAACTGATACTAGCGACAAGCCATACGCATCCATAAGACCCATAAACACGCCGCCTAAAAAGTTGTTGATGGTGGTGAAAAGAATTAAAGCCATCAAACCTGGAATGGCAACAACGACTGCATACGTTCCGCGCAAATCCACTTTAGGAGGTTGATTTTCAAGATGAACAATTTCTTTTTCAGGAATTGGCAAAAACCATATATGCAGGATAGAAAGAAACATCATCACGATTCCGAGAATCAAAACATAAAACATGCCACCTGCTCCAACCAACAAACCACTGATGGCAGAACAAATTAAAAATGCAATACCAAAGGCTGTACCAACCAAACCATTTGCTTTGGCGCGGTCATCTTCTGGAATTAAAATCGTAACTAATGTTGGCACGGCAATCGAACGAATGTTACCTGCAATCACACCAACCAAAAGCAGTACATTGAAAATCCAAAGTATGACGCTAGTTGGGTTCTTCCATGTTTCGGCTGGAAGAATGATGTACATAATAAAACCGATGATGTAAATGATTAACGAAATGACACCCGAAAGAATCATGACATTCTTTTTTTTGTTATGGTCAACGATGCTTCCGAACCATATTCCTAAACCAGCCGTCAACACCAGAAAAATGCCTGAAACAATCGAAGTGGCTGTGACAGATTTGGTTTCAAGATACATAAAAAATATCATCGCAAACCAAACGGTCATGTTGGTGACGTTGGCTAAAACTGTATTTCCTAAAATTTGATAAAAAGTTTTCACAAGTTCTCCTCATGTCATTGCGAGGAGTGACGAAGTCACGACGAAGCAATCTCATTATTAAGTTGGAGATTGCTTCGCCGCAACAAACGCGGCTCGCAATGACATATATTATTTTATATATTGACTCGTCAACGAACGCTTCACACTTAATAACTGCTTGGGTGTGCCAGTGAAAATGACTTCTCCGCCTTTGCTTCCGCCTTCGGGACCCATGTCAATAATCCAATCCGCGTTTTTGATGACGTGTAGATTATGTTCAATCACGATGACCGTGTTGCCCGTATCCACGAGGCGGTTCATTACTTCGAGCAAATGCCCAATATCAGACATATGCAAACCAGTGGTGGGTTCATCCATAATGTAAATGCTTCCGTTTTTATGTAACTCACTTGCCAATTTAATTCTTTGGCATTCACCACCAGAAAGTGTGCTGAGTGGTTGACCTAAACTCAAATAATCCAAACCGACATCACTCATGGCTTGCAAGATGCGTTTGACTTCTTTGATTTCAAAATACTCCAAAGCCTGCGCCACATTCATCGCCAAAACTTCTGAAATATTTTTTCCATTGAGTTTATATTTCAAGACTTCATCTTTGAAGCGTTTGCCTTCACACACTTCACATGGAAGTTTTGCTTCACTCAAAAATGCGAGGTCAGTATAAACCACACCAAGCCCCTGACAATTTTCGCATGCACCTTTTGAATTGAAACTAAACAAAGCAGGTTGCACTTTATTAGCAGTTGCAAATGCTTTGCGAATATCATCCATAATACCCGTATATGTTGCAGGGTTTGAACGGCTGTTGACACCCACTGCTGATTGGTCAATCACAATCGCATCGGCATGTTGTTTCAAAAAGACTTCGTGAATCAGAGAACTTTTTCCAGAGCCTGCAACACCCGTTACAACCGTCAAAACACCCGTTGGAATATCCACACTGACATTTTTTAAATTATTTGCTTTGGCATTCTTAATCGGAAGTTTGCCAGTTGGCTCACGAAAACTATCTTTGATAAAAGTTTTTTCTTTGATGTGAGTCCCTGTCAACGTCTTTGCTTTGAGCAGATTCGCATAACTGCCTTCATAGACAATTTCGCCTCCATGCTTGCCCGCATTTGGTCCTACATCGACGATATGGTCTGCCGCCTTGATGACATCTGGGTCATGTTCCACAACGATGACGGTGTTACCTTTATCTCTCAACTTTTGTAGCAATTCATTCATACGATGCACATCACGCGGATGTAAACCAACGCTTGGTTCATCGAAGATATACATCACGTCTGTGAGACTGCTACTTAAATGTTTGACGATTTTCACACGTTGCGACTCACCACCAGACAATGTATCTGTCTCACGATTCAGACTCAAATATTCTAAACCGATATCTACTAGATGCTGTAATCTTTCAGTTAAAGTTTTGACCATTGAAGCGGCAACAGGTTCTTTAATGGCTTTGACCACTTTAATCAACTCTGTGATTTCCATATTTGCCATATCCGCAATGTTATAGCCATTGATTTTTGATTTCAAAATCGTTTGACTTAATCTTGCGCCTTTGCATTCCGAACAATGACCCATCGTCATAAATGGCTCAATTTGTTTTTGAGTCCGTTCAGACATGGTTTTCAAATCACGCTTGATATATTTATTTGTGAATTGGTCAACAATGCCGCTAAAGGTCATGTTGAAATCTTTTGCGCCGACATTTGTTTTAATTTTTATGGGCGGATGATGCAAAAGTGCATCCATTTCTTTTGCAGTGTATTTGGATAACTTCTTATCAGGGTCAAAAAGTTTTGTATTAATCAACAAACTCCAACCCCAACTATTCACCGCGTATTCACCGAATGTTATTGCACCTTCATTCAACGATTTGGATGTATCCAAGAATTTATCCATGTCCACATCCAATTTGCGACCCAATCCATTACAGTTTGGGCACATACCTTGCGGATTGTTAAACCCAAACAAATAAGCAGGTCCAACAAATGGTTTTCCGATTCGTGAAAACAGCAAACGCAAAAGTGTATAAATATCAGTGGCAGTTCCAACAGTAGAATGTGAACCGCCACCGAGTCGTTTTTGATCCACCACAACAGACATGCTCAAGTTTTCAATCGAGTCAGCATCAGGTTGAGGATATTTCGGTAAAAAGTTACGAACAAACATGCTGAAGTTTTCATTCAGCAATCGTTGCGCTTCGGTTGCGATTGTGTCAAACACAATCGAAGATTTTCCAGAACCAGAAACGCCTGTAAAAATCGTTATCTTTCTCTTTGGAATTTTCAAAGAAACATTTTTCAGGTTGTTCTCACGCGCATTTCGAATTTCAATAAATTCTTGGGGCATAAATTTTCCTCTACTTGGTGGTTTGACGATTATAGAACAAAAGTTCTAAAAC
>Ga0224723_1001760_pt1 | contig 12731 bp, 10 predicted proteins | sample Balambano_FR2_Me_FD_161647 | JGI IMG/M metagenome (GOLD analysis project Ga0224723, IMG submission 161647) | Freshwater sediment microbial communities from Lake Towuti, South Sulawesi, Indonesia - Balambano_FR2_MetaG | ecosystem: Environmental > Aquatic > Freshwater > Lake > Sediment | place...
GTGCGCCAGATCGACCGGCGCGGGGGTGTTCGGCTGGCTGTAATGCAGGATCGCCCGGCCCTTTTTGGTGATCTGCACCTGTAAGGCCTGATCGGTCGTGCGCACGTGGATCGCGCTGAAGGGGATGGCTAACGCCTCGTCGAGGGCGCGTTCCGCCTCTCCCCCGGCAAAATTTTTGGTGATATCTTTGCGATCATCGAGGTACGAAAACTGGAGATGCCGCCGGTTTTTGATCTGCACCGGGCGCACGGTGATCTGCCGCCACGGGATGGATGCGGCCTCCCCGCCCTGGATTTTGCCCCTAAGCGTCAGTTGGATAAAGGTCGCCTCGTCCAGCGCCATCTGTCGGACGATGGCGCGGTAGTCGGCAGGGTGATGGTTCATGCGGATCATTGAACCACACACATTTTTATGCGCAAAGGGTCATTCGCTAAACGCGCCGCGCGATCCTTTACTCGATCGGGCCGCTGCCCAGCGCGCGCAGCATCTCGACCGTTTCATCGACCACCGAGTCGAAAAGCATGTACATCAGCTCGTCATCGACCTGGTACGGCCCGCCGAAGCTGCCATCGCCCAAAAGCTGCCGCGCGGAGTGCCCCTGATCGAGCAGGTCAGCCGGGACTGGCTCTTTTACCGTGCGCGGCGATTCGGCCACCCGGTTGATGAAGGGAAAATTCTCGCCCCAGTTGGCGTGTTCCAGCACCAGGTTGTGTTTTTCGGCGAAGTTGTGGGCAGCCGGGCCGCGCCACCAGTCATGCCACATCACGCGGATCACGCCGTCCATCTGAAAATCCGCCAGGCGTTCCGGCAGATAATTGCCGCCGTGCCCGTTGAGGACGAAGAAGCGGCGGAAGCCCTGATGCAGCAGGCTTTCGACGATCTCCAGCACGGCGAATTCAAACGTCTGGCGGCTGAAGCTGATCGTGCCGGGGAACTCATAAAAGTGGCGGCTGACGCCGAAATTGAGCGCGGGGGCGATCAGCACATTTTCCCGCTGGGCCACCGCTTCCGCGATCCGCAGCGGGATCAGGATGTCCGTCAGCAGGCTGAGAAAGGCGTGCTGTTCGGTCGCCCCGGTGATCAGGAGGATGCGGGTATCCTTCTCCAGGTAACGTTCGACATCCATCCAGTTCATGTCGTGTAGATGCATCGGCGCGGCTCCTTCGGCGGCTGTGGATTCGGCTGCAACTCTGGCTGTACGAGTTTGCTGGGCGGTTCCCATTTCATTGTACCCGGTTTGAAAGAGGATTGCCGTAAGGTTTGGCGACAGGGGATGTTGCGGGCCTTGCGACGGTGTTCAAGCCGTTGACGCGAGTGCTGTCCGATGCGTTACAATTCGCGGTGGCTCAGAAGGATCGTCACTCTGCTGCTTTCGCGGTTCAATTCTTGGACGGCAACGACATGACCGACACTGAAAAACTGATCGTTCTGGGACTGCTGATCCTCTGGGCCGGGCTGTTATTCGGCGGGTTCTTCGTTGGTCGCTACCCGCAAAATAAGGAACACCGCATCCCCCGCCCGGCGCGGATCGGATCATCGCTGGCGCTGGTGTTCGTAGCGTGGGCCTGGTGGCTGATCGTCGCCGACCGCTGGGCCTATGGGCCGCTGGCGCTGCTCACCGCCGGCGGGATGACGCTGAGCTTTGTCGGCGATGTGTTTATGGCGCGGCTGATCCCGACGCGGCATTACGTCCTGGGCGGGATCGCGTTTTTCAGCCTGGCGCATATATCGTATGCGATGGGATTTCTCAGTTTCGCCGGGACGTACTTCGTGATCGACGGGGCGTTCTGGCTGCCGTCGCTGGTGATGCTGGCGGTGGGCGCGCTGTCGTGGGCTGCGGTCGTCCAGCACAGGCAGACGATCGATCCGCTGCGATTGGTGGCCCTGCCCTATTCGCTGCTGCTCTCGCTGACGGCGGGTCTGGCGCTGGGGCTGGCCCTCAATGCCGCGCCGACGGGGGTGACACCCGATCAGCTCGACGCGGACGGTCTGCCAGTGTTTCCGAGCTTCACGCGGGTGGCGATCGGCGCGCTGCTGTTTTTGTTCAGCGATCTCATCCTGGCCGCGCAGTTGTTCCGCCGGGTTCATTTCCCTTCGATCGGCGATCTGATCTGGCTGACGTATGGCCCTGGGCAGATGCTGATCGTCAGCGGGCTGGCGCTGCAAGCCGTGTTCTGAATACCATAACGGCCCATCAGTCGTGCGCACTGGAGCGAAAGGATAGCGTTTGACCGCCATGTTGTACCCTTCGTGGATCGAACTGCCGGCTGCGGATTTAGACCGGGCGCTGGCATTTTATCGCGGCGTGTTTGGCTTAACTGAGACCCCGGTTTATCTCGAACCGCCAGCCACCATCGCGGTGCTGCTGCCGTCTGAAAAACGCCTTATGAGGCCAGGGGTTTCTCTGGTAAAGTCTCCTCTTCACAAACCGTCCGACGGCGGCGCGGTGGTCAATTTTCATGTAGACAGGCATGACGCGCTGGCAGCGGCGATCGAGCGTATTGCTGAGTTGGGCGGGCAGGTCGATACCCAGGTTGTGGATGGGGGTGACGGCGTGCGTTATATCAGCGTGCTGGACAGCGAAGGCAACCGCATCGCGCTTTCGTCCTACGAAGCGCCAGAGGACGACACCGACGCGGGGTGATCGCCCACCGATCGATTTGTCGAATGGCTGCCGAATCACTGTTCACGGCAGCAGGCGCAGATAGGGCCGGTGCGCGGGCCGGAACTGGCTGAAGTCGCGCTGATCGAACGTATAAATGTCCGCAATGCGCAGCCGTTCTGCCAGCGCCATAATCGCCACATCGACATAATCAAACCGGCTGGCGAGGTACTGAGTCATGATCGCGTCCATGCGCTGCCGGTCGACGGCGGTCAAATCGGCGAGGGTCAGCTGGAGGGTCTCCAGAACGGCGAGGCTTTTTACGGCAGCGGCGTAATTCATCCGCACGCTGATCATGAAAAACAGCTCAGGCACGACCACAGCCGGGATGACGCCCTCACCATCGATTTTGCTGACCGCTGCGGCAGCTTTTTGATGATGCTTATCGCGTGGAAACATCAGGGCCACCAGAAAACTGGTGTCAATCAGGACGGTCATAACGATCGGCCATCGTCTCGCGCACTGTGGCTGAGGCGTCCGTTACCTCGCTGTCACCAAACAGCCCGATCAGCCTTGCAAGTGGATTTACGCGCGGCGCGTAGGTCGCCATCTCGGACTTAAAGCGCGGGACGTCTTCGTGATCGATCAGCCAGAAGACCTGATCGAGTTCCTCATCACTCAGGGCCAGCTTTTCCGCGTCCCCCACGGACGCCCAGTATTCCCGTGCGATGGCGTACAGCTTGGGCAGCAGCTCACGCACGGCCTGACGATACGCGGCCTTGTCCGCCACGTCGTCCGGCACGTCGATCGCGTCATCCGGCAGGCTTTCCGGCGGGCGCGGCGTGTAGACCGGGTATGCTGGCGGTTCTGGCGCGGCGCGCCTTGCAGCCCCGGCGCGAATTTCGGCTTCGTCCAGCCACGCAGCGATGATCTCCTGCGGCTGGCGCTGATCGCGCCGGGCATAATCTCGCAGGCGGGAGGCCAGCGGTTCCGGGATAATCAGGTCGCTCATGGTACGATAACCTCAACCATCAAACAGGCCACATCTCCATTATAACGATCCTGGACGCGCGCTCAGGCCGGATCGATGACCGAATCGGACACGACCGTCTCTCGCCGTTCGATCCAGCGCACAGTCAGCGCCCACAGGATCAGCGGCGCGAGGCTGGCCGCCGCCGTGGCGAACACCAGGGCGCGGGCCTGCTCGCTGCCCCAGGCTTCCAGCGCCGCGCCGGTCACGACGATGCTGATCACCGTCGCCAGTTGGAACCCGGCCAGATCGAGCGACATCAGCCGACCGAGATACCGATCCGGGATCGATTTTTGCAGGATGACCGAACTGTACGTCCAGTAAATGTTGCTGCCGATGGCCTTGATGAAGATGCCTGCGCACGCGGTCAGCAGCGATGGAGCCGCGCCGAACACGATCCACCCAGCGAAGATGAAGCCATATGCGCCGATGATCCAGCGCCGCATCGTCCGCACCGTGCCATCGCTGGCAGAGGCGGCCACCAGCGGCCCCATCACCGCGCCCAGCCCGAAGGCCGTCCACAGCAGACCCAATGACAGCGAACCGCCCTCCCCCAACACGAAGTAGGTCGTCGCGTAGATGATCAGCAGCGCGTCGAGGCTGCCGACGCTGCCCCCCAGCTTGACCAGCAGCACCGCGCCGGTTTCGGGATGATCCGCCGCGTAGCGCACGCCGTCGGTAAAGTCACGCAGGGACGGCGGGCTGACCCCATTCCCCGGCTCGCCGGATGCCTGCGGCTGAACCTTGCCCAGCGCCGGGGGAATCAGGCTGATCAGCCACGCGGAAAGCAGAAAGGTGCTGGCGTCAAACACCAGCGCGATCTGCGTGCCGAACAATGTAGAGATCACGCCGCCCAGCACACCGCCCACCGCCAGGATCACCGACCAGGTCATCGTGCCGAGGATGTTGGCCTCGGTCAGTTGTCCCGACCTGACCAGGCGCGGCGTCAGCGCAGAGCGACCTGGCTCAAACAGCGCGGACAGGCTGAACTGCGCCACCGTCAGCGCGTAGATCAGCCACAGCCGATCGGGACGATCGGCCAGCAGAAAGCCCAGCACGATCACCGTCCGCAGCAGGTCGCTGGCGATCAGCAGCCGGCGACGGTCGAAGCGATCCAGCAGCACACCGGCGGCTGGCCCGACCAGCAGCGGCGGCAGAAAGCGCGCCAGCAGCAGCAGACTGATCGCCAGGCCAGAGTCGTCGCTGTACGCCGCCACCAGCGCCGAGAGGACGATCGTATTGAACCAGTCGCCCAGGAGGCTGACGATCTGAGCGTACCAGAGTCGCGCGAAATGCGGATTATCGCGCAGCAGAGCGGCATAGGGTCTTACCAACATACCTGTCCACTTCGGTCGTGAGATGGCGATATAGGGCACGAGGATGTGCTGAGGATTAAAAATCCTGGCTCATGTTCAAACCGGTGATCTCCCGCAGCCACGCAGCGCGCAGCGCCCCTGTAACCACGCGATTTTCACTCAATGCAAACATGAGACCAATTCATCTGAGAAGGCGCAGATTGTGCAGGAAGCAGCGGCTCGTAATCCTGCGCGGAATTTACGTTTTCAGACAGCTTCTCAAAGGGACGTGAACCCAAACGTCGTCACGCCCCTGGCAGGGTCTGTGCGGCGGTCGCCTGTGCGGCGGTCGCCTGATCGCGCGCGATCGGCGTGCTTCAGATCAGCCCCAGGGCTGAGGCGATGCCCTCAAGCAGCGGCGCGAGATCGCTGATGATCGGCAGGTCATACCACAGTTCGAGCGTGTCGATCAGCACCAGGCCGACTAGGCTGGAGCAGCAGCAGAACACGGTCAGCACGGCGCAGGTGATAGCGATCCAGCGGATCGGGCTGCGCGGTTCTTCGTCGCGGACGGCCAGCGGATCATAATCGCCGTAACCCGGCTGACCAAATCCCGGCTGGCCGAACTGCCCCTGCTGTCCATAACCGGCCTGCTGACCGTACACGTCCTGCCCCGGCGCGGGATAATCGCCATAGGCGGGCTGCTGCCCGTAACCCGCCTGCCCATAGCCGGGCTGACCGGGCTGCTGGCCGTACTGAGGCTGACCATAGGCGGGCTGCTGCGGCGTCCCCGGCTGACCATATCCCGCCTGCTGACCGGGCTGCTGACCATAGGCGGGGCTTTCGTAACCGGGAGTCGGCGCGATCGGCGGCTGTTCATAGCTGGTCGAGCCTGGCGGGGTATAGGCCGGGCTGGACGGCGGCGCATAAGGCGACTGCGCGGGCGCGCCGGGCTGTGGCGCGGCGGGCGCGGCTTCACCAGCGGGACGCATGACTTCATAGCCGAGCGTGACCGTCTCCCCCAGGCCGATCATGTCGCCCCGGTTGAGCGCGCGCACCCCGGTGAGGCGCTGGCCGTTTACGAATGTGCCGTTGGTCGATCCCAGGTCTTCGATGTTAAAGCCGTTGGCCCCGCGAGTCAGGCGCAGGTGATGGCGGCTGCATTCGGGATCGTTGATCACGATGTCATTCGTGATGTCACGGCCAATCGTGATGATGTCCTTATTCAGCTCGTAGACCTGGTTGGGCTGCGGGCCGCGGCGGACGATCAGCCGGTAGGTTTCATTCGCCTGCATGGGCGGCGTCCTCCCTGGTTGGTGGAGCAAGCGCGTAGGTCGATCATTAAAGTCCAAAAGGCGCAGCGCGCGGCGGCACTGCTGGTTGCTGCCGAGTATTGTGACGCTCTACGGCGGATAATCCGCGTAGCTTCTGCCGCACGCATACCCTTACCTTCACCCTGCGGTATTGGCAGCGGGGTGACGTTAAGCGACAAGGACTCGTCCAGTCCAGAAAGGCTGTTTCTCTCTTGATGCGTTTCAAGTCTTACGTGCCGGACTTCCCGACACAGCCGCTAAACTCGAAGTTGTTAAAGACCCGCATCCGGCCAGCGTGGCGGCATTCGCTCTGGCTCACGCTTGGCGCCGAACCGAATACTGATGAATATAGCCCGGAAGCGGCGCGGTGTCCAGTCGCTTATCGCTGTGCCAGGACGCGCCTGACCCACACGCGTCGATGGCTCAGCGTAGCTTTCTCGCAGGCTAAAGCCCAGATTGTAATCGGTGTGGGGCGTTCTGGCAATTTGCCGCGCGGCGGTTCCGGCGAACGCCTCTCAACCCATGTCCCCGATTCGCCCGCGAAGCTGCTCCTCGATGCGCGCGTAGAGGATGTCCGGCGAGACGCCGTAAGCGCGCAGCAGGGCCGCGCCATGTCCATCGCCGGCCAGCGCCAGCAGCAGATGTTCCGTGCCGGTGTAATGACTGCCGAGCGATTGGGCGCGTTCCAGGGCCTGATCCAGCACGGTCTCCAGGCTTTCGATCAGCAGCGGGTCGTCGTTGGCCTGGACGACATCCAGGGCGCGATCCAGCGCGGATTGATCCAGCCCGGCCTGGCGGAGCAGCGCGGCGGTGGTGCTGCGATTCTCTCCCGCCAGCACGCGCAGCAGGTGGCCCAGCCCGACCATGCGATGATCGCGCGCGATGGCAAGCTGTTCGGCGGCCGTGATCACACGGCGCGAAAGCTCGCTCAGGCGGGCGCTGCGGCGGGTCAGTTGCAGCGAATATTCCGTCAGCCCGTCATTGAGCGCCCGGCGCACCCGGCGGCGCACCTGATCCGGCTGGATGGCGAGCATCCGCAGCAGATCGGCGGCGTTGCCGACATTGGTGCGCGTGATGCCCAGCAGCAGGTGTTCTGTGCCGACGTAATGATGCCCCAGCCAGGCCGATTCGTCGGCGGCCAGATCGAGCGCGATGTCGAGCGCGGCGTCATTGGGCGTCGATTCCGGTGGATTGGGCGTCGGCAGGGTCAGCGACGCGAGGGCGCGTTCGGCGGCGTCCGGTTTCAGGTTCAACTCCCGCAGCACGGTGTGGCCGATGCTGCCCTCGCTCAACAGCACCCCCACCAGCAGATGGCCGGTATCGACACGCGGGTGGCGGAAGCGGCGCACCAGCATCCCGGCATGGGAGAGGGCGCGGCGCGCGTGATGGCTGTAGCGTTGATAACTCGGCATCCACAGATCATCCGGTTTGCGATCGGCCTGTACGCGCTCCATTATAGTCCCGCCGCGAATTCCGCCGCAAACACCGGGGGCGTCACGCTGCGGACGCCCCCTTTACAGAAATAACAGTTGCGTAACCCCATGTCAAATAATAAGGGCACACAGGATAGATCGGCAGTGTGCAGTCACGCACATTACCTATTATTTCCTCGGAGGAGAGTAAAGATGCGTCATTTCCAACGGATTGTGCGGCTCTTCGCGGTAATGGTTCTGATGGCTGCTGCGGCGGCTATCCCGGTGTTGTCCCAGACGGTCTGCGATTCCTCTGTGGATCATATGGCGGAGGGGCCGCGGCGCTGGCGGCGGACGATATCGCGGGTGCGGTCGCGGCCTATGAGTGCGCGCGGCTGGCCGACCCTTATAATCCTGAAGTGCTGGTCGCGCTGGCAGATGCCCATATCCTGGCTGGCGAATTCCCCGCCGCCGTCAATTATCTCGTAACCAGCATAAGCTGGTATGTTGATCCGGAAGGCGAATTCAGAGAAGCGGAAACGGAACGCCGCCGCGCCGCTGTCGAGGCCGCGCCGGACGATCTCCAGGCGCAAATTCGCCTGGCGACATGGTTGTGGGCTTTCGATGATGAAGCCGCGCTGCCGGTCTATGAAGCGGGCCTGGCGATCGAACCGGACAACCTGGCGCTGCTGACCTTCCAGGCATCATCGCTGATCTATCGGCAGGAGAGCGAGGCCGCGCAGCCGCTGGTCGATCGTCTGCTTGAGGAACAGGCGGATAATATTAACGTACTCCTATTGCTGGCGTTGAGCTATACAGCGATCGATGACCGGGATACTGCTCAGGCGCTGCTGGATCAGGCCGCAGCCATTGACCCGGAACACCCATACTACTTTGCCTACCAGGGTGTCCTGTATGTGGCTGAGGAAAACTGGCAGGGCGTCGTCGATATGTTTGTCCCCTTGAGCGATGTGTTCCCCGTGAGCGCCACGAATTACAATCGCTACATCACCCTGGGCATGGCCTATATTCGCCTCGGCGATGAGGAGTCAGCCAACCGCTGGTTTGAAGAGGCGATGACCATGCTCGACGTGGATCGCTTTGTGCCGCTGCACATCGCCTGGGAGCTTCACGACGTAGGTTCTGAACTCGAAGGCATCTGGTGGCTGCGTTATGCGCAGGAGGTGGAAACCGAGCGCGGCGCCGAGACCGCGATCACCATCGGCGAGCCGCTGACGCTGGAGATGACGGACGGGCGGGTTTATTATCTGGCGTTTGAAGCCACTGCCGGAGAGGTACTGACGCTCACTGCGTCTACCAGCGACACCTATGATCCTCTGATCGTGCTGATCGATGCCGAGGGCAACGTGCTGGCCTGGAATGATGACGTGAGCGCAGAGGACGATTATTCGAGCCTGATCGCGGATTGGGAAGTGCCCGTAGACGGCTCCTACACGTTGATCGTGACGCATTCAGGACTCGGCAGCGAAGGCCCGACAGAAGTCAGCATTACGGCCCAATAAGCTCGGCCCCACGCGATGGGATGGCTCAGGGTCGGACTGTTGTGATAATAACCTCCTGTCCGACCCTCATCGTCAGCCTGGCGATCAGATCAGCACGGCCAGCAGCTCTGCCGCTTCGCGCAGATCGCGCGTGTCGTGGCCTTCGGTGAACGTCTCGTAGAGCGCGCGCAGATCGGACTGCCCTTCGGCGGCACGATCCGTGCCCTGGCGCACCCGGCAGAGCTGGATGGCCGCCCGCAGCGCCAGCGACCGCGCCCCGTGATCCTGCGCCCCGGCCAGCGCCTCCCGGAAATAACGCTCCGCCTCGGCCCGATCGCCGCCCTGAAGCAGCGTGAACTGCCCGCGCAGACGGCAAATCTCCGGGTCGATCCAGCGTTCGCCGGTATGTTCGATCAGGATTTCGGCGTCATCGAGCAGCAGCAGCGCCTCGTCCACCTCGCCGCTTTCGGCCAGCACCTCGGCCATCACCGCCTGGAAAAACGGAATGCAGAAGACCGCGCCGGTGGCTTTATAACTTTCCAGCGCCTCGCGCAGCATCGTCAGCCCGCGCTGCCCGTCGATCTCCCCCAGGCGCATTCCTGCCAGCGCGTGATAGAGCTGTCCGACCGGGATAAACAGCGCGAAGTCCCGATCGCGCGACATCTCCAGGGTGGCCTGCGCCAGTTCCAGCGAGGAGCTATAGTCGCCGCGATAATGCCGGGTGATGTTGGCCCAGTGTACGGCGAAGGTGGTCGTAATGGGATGATCGAGCAGTTCGGCGGCGGCGATCCCGCGCAGCGCCAGGTCGAGCGCCTCCTGCGGATACCCCTGCATCCAGCGGGTGATCGCCAGGAAGAGCATGGCGGCGACACCAGGGTCCTGGATCGCGTTCAGGCGGCTGCGGCTGCGGCGGGTGAAATCATAGCGATCGACCACCTCGCGCAGATGACGTTCCGCGCCCTCATGATCACCCATGAAGGCCAGCGCCTGCCCGATGATCAGATGCCCGCCCAGCGTGCCGACCACCGATCCCATCACGCCGCCCAGGTCGATCATCTGCTGGCCGAGTTCGACGGCGGTCTTGTATTCCGCGCGCGCGATGTTGTAGCCCGCCAGCATGGAAAGCACCTGGAACGACTGGCGCGCATCGCCAAGCTGGGCCAGATATTCACGCGCCCGGCGGAAGGCGTCGGCGACTTCCGGCGCGCCATAGCCTTTGAGCGCCATCGTCGCCAGCCCAAGCTGTGACAAAAACGCCACTTCGACCTGTGCCCGGTCGGGGAAGTTGGGCAGCGTTTCGAGCCGGCTCAGGCCGCGCTGGAACAGATCGATCGCTTCCGGGTTGGCGCTGCTGCGGATAGCCTGATCGCCCGCCATGCCGATGTAGAGCAGCTCCCGCAGCGGATCGCCCGCCGCGCCCCAGTGATGGGCCAACTGCGCGGCATACAGCGCCGTGTTTTTGGTCGCTTCGATCGCTTCTGCTACCTGCTGGTGGATGCGCTGCCGCCTCGCTTCCGCCAGGTCGCGCAGGAGTGTCTCGCGCAGTTTGTCATGCGCAAACCGCCACCGACCTTCCTTCAGGCCAGAATCATCCGCGCTGAGGACGGCGCACGCGGCGCAGGTCGTCAGCCAGTCGTCCAGATCGATCGCCGGCGCGATCGCCCGCAGAATGTCCAGGTCAAGCTGACGTCCGGCCACGGCGGCCACCGCCAGCAGGTCGCGCGTTTCTTCTGGCACACGATCCAGCCGGCGGCGCACCACGATCTCCATGCCGCCCGCGTAGATACTGCGCGGCAGCGTACTCTGGCCGATCTGTTCGAGGTTGCCGTAGTGATCTGCCAGCGCGCGCATCACCTCGACCATGAAAAATACGTTGCCCTCCGTCTCGCGCTGGAGCAGATCGACCACCGCCCGGCTGCGCCCCGCCGTCCCCAGCATCGATTCGCTGAGCTGCGCGATGCTGCTCTCGTCCAGGCGCGGCAGCAGCACCGTCGTCATCGTCGGCAGTTCCGCCGGCAGATCAGGCCGTTCGTCAGCGCGATAGCTCCCGATGATCAGCACCGGCCACACGGCGACCTGCCCGGCCAAATGCGCCAGCAGCGCCAGGCTTTCGCTGCCCGCCCAGTGCAGATCTTCCATTACGATCAGGATCGGCTGCCCTTCATCCACAGCCACACGCCGGACGATGGCCTCGACCGTATCCAGCAGGCGGGCACGTGTGGCGGCGGGATCAAGCCCTGGCGCGTCCTCGACATCGCGCTCGATCAATGCCTCGACGTCCGGGATCACCGCCTTGAGGACACCGGCTTCCGCGTCGGTCAGATCGGTGATCAGCGTCAGGCGGCGCAGCGCGTCCTTCCACGGCGCGTACAGACCCCCGGCTTCGGCCACCGCCTGCCCACGCAGCACAGTCGCATCCTGAACCAGTGCCAGCGCGCGGATTTCTTCCAGCAGCCTCGACTTGCCGACACCGCTTTCCCCGCCGATCAGCCATGCGCCGCCTTGATGGTCGATGGCTTTGGTCAGCGCCGTGCTGAACCGGTGATATTCCTGTTCGCGGCCTACAAAGCGCGCCGCCTGCAAGAAGCTCTCGCGCATGGCGACGGTCTCCTGAATCGGCGGCAGATCGGCGGCGTTCCGCAGTGCGGTGATCACCTCGGCGGCGGTTTCATAACGTTTAGCGGGCTGTTTTTCCAGCAGGCGGGCGATAATCTGCGCGATCGCAGCGGGCACATCCAGCGCCTCGAGATCCGGCGTCTTCTCCATGATTTCGCGGAGAAGCTGCGCCATCTCTCGCGTATTGAAAGGATGCGCGCCGCTGAACATTTCATAGGCGATCAACCCGACCGCGTACAGATCCGACTGCGGGCCGATCTCGCCGCTGCCAAGCATTTCCGGCGGCAGATAGGCCAGCGTCCCGGCCACAAAGTCATCGCGTTCGACGCTGCTGCGCGCTGTCGCCAGGCCAAAATCCAGCACTTTGACCTGATCGCCGACGACCAGCACATTGGCCGGTTTCAGGTCACGGTGCAGAATATCACGCCGGTGCAGATAGACCAGCGCCTGCAAAAGCTGCGTCAGCAGGTCAACGCGCTGCGCGATCGATCGATCCACTGCCGCGTGTGTGATCCAGACCGCGTCTTCCAGGTAATCCATCGTAAAAAAGGGCAGGCGCTGTTCACCGTCGTGGCTGAACCCGTAATCCAGCACGTTGATGATGTTGGGATGGTGCAGCGAGGCCAGGGTGCGAAATTCGCTGGCAAGCGACAGGCGGAAGTCCTGTGTTTTGCCCGCGCTGCCATACTGCAAATCCTGATAATTCAGTCGCATATGCTTGAGCGCGACCACATGACCCGTCAGCCGATCGTTCACGCGGTAGACCATCCCCATGCCGCCACCGTCGATCGCCCCAATCACACGATAGCGCCTGCCAATCACCTGCCCGATGTGTGCAATCTCGTCTTCGCTCATGGCTGCTGTGTCCCCACCAGTTGTCCAGGCGATGAGAAACCATTTTGAGAAGTCATCAACTTACCAGGCAGCACTCGCTGGCCCTGGCAAAGGTCTACCTTTTCAA
>Ga0224723_1001761_pt1 | contig 12719 bp, 11 predicted proteins | sample Balambano_FR2_Me_FD_161647 | JGI IMG/M metagenome (GOLD analysis project Ga0224723, IMG submission 161647) | Freshwater sediment microbial communities from Lake Towuti, South Sulawesi, Indonesia - Balambano_FR2_MetaG | ecosystem: Environmental > Aquatic > Freshwater > Lake > Sediment | place...
CCAGAATGACTCGCCCCAGCAGCGTTTTTTCTGGAGCGTCCTCAAACCAGTCAATCTGAATCTGTCCGTCCTGTTCGATCGCAAAATAGCTATTGTCCTGCCATTCGCGCTCTGCCCGATCGACCACAATCAGCACTTCTTCAACAATTTCCAGGTCGTTATTGGGCAGTCGATCGCTGTCTGCTAAAAAGGCGATCGGATCTTCTGCTGCATAAATCACCTGCCAGCTCGGTAAGCTCACCCATGCGCCTGTGCCTGAAAACTGCACGAGCTGAAACGTTCCCTGCGGCTCAATCAGCGGCACTGCCTGAAGATCGGCGATCGAGAGCGGCAATTTCCCTACAACGGGCAGAATTCGCGGCTGCTCGGTGGCAGACTCCAGGCGATAAAAGGGCAATCGCGGGGCAGGGCGACTCCGCGTGACGGTGAAATCAGTGAGTAGCTGCTCGACCTGTTTCCGGGCAGTCTCACTTTCAGCAAACCGCAACGCCTGGGCAATATGACGCGATCGTATCTGAAGGTCGGTCTGTTGCCGCGCCAGTTTCCAGTAGAAGTAGGCAACGCCGTCGCCTGCCGCAGCGGTGAACCCGGTTGGCTGACTGGACAGCCGCGAATATTCCTTCATCGCTTTCGCCACATCTCTTGCGGCTTCAGAGTCGAGTCCTTTTTCAACAGCAAGGGTTGCAGCAGCAGCGCGATCGGTCTGAGTCAAGATCCGAAACTCATACAGCGTGTCGCTTCCGGTGCGCTCAAACCGTGCCAGCACGTCTGGGCTAACGGCTCCAGAGGCGATCGACTGATAAACCTGAGCCGCCACAATCACCTGATTCTGCTGAACTGGCTCGAACCCCGTTTCCTCAAAAATTTGCTGCGGTGAATAGCCCGCCTTTTGCAACTGCTGACAGGCTTGCCCCCAGGCGACCCAGTTTTCTTCTTTGCGTCGGAGCTGCTTCAGCAAAACGGCTACCGCTTCGCTGTCTAATGAACTGGATTGCTCCGAAGGGTCGGGGGGTTGCACAGTCATAAAACCTGAATCAATCGCGTTCTGTCAGACATGTCGATGAAAGGACTTGAACCTTCACACCTTGGGGTACTAGAACCTCAATCTAGTACAGAATGTTTGCCCCATGAAATTTTGAGGACTATCTGTAATAAGCTTACACCCAAACTACACCTAAACAAGTTAGATTCGTCTGATGAGCCGAGCAATTTTGAGCAGTTCAGCTCTCGCTGTTCTGAAGAATCTGCTAAGAAGCTAATTTTTTTGATCAGCATCCCAACCCACTCTATGCAGCGTGACTCGCTTCTTGGCAGGTGAAATCTCGATCGATTCAAGGGGCTAAGCTGTCACAGATTAATCTTCATCAAAGCGATCGGAAACAATCTCTTTTACAACGGAATCAGGACAGGGGAAGGGGAATTCGGAAAAACCAATGACAGGTAGAAATGACAGTAAAACTGTTTAGTTCCAGCGATCAATCACTTCCAGCATCTTCTTCTCAGATAGCGTTCCTTTTTCCAAAATATCCAGCACATCTCTAAATTTCTTGAATTCAGATTTAGAATGAGCTTTTTTGTGCTCGTGAATTCTCTCAATGATCTTACGCGCTTTTCTTTGATTCAAGAACTCTAGCTTGCGAAAGACCTGTTCCTGAACAGCAGGTTCATCAATCCGATTAAACGCTTCTAGAGGAGAAAGCGGTTGAGGAAGTTTAGCATCAATTGCTGCTATTATCTCTGATTTTAACTGCTGAATTGCTGCCGCTAGTTGCTTTGAGCTTACATCAATTCTAGACCCTAGATTACTGACATCCAGCGATGAAGAACCCACTTCAGGTTCTGATGGATGAGAGGATTGCAATCTGCGAACTGCTTGACTAACCTCATGCTGCTTCAGCATTGCACGTTCAAGCTTGGGCTTTAAGATAAATACTGTGATTCGATCGGGCAGATTTGAATCAAGCTCTCTTGCTTTAAGAAAAGCATAGTATTCCAAATGTCCGGACACCAGCTCATATTCGTCGATTTGCACTGTTCTTACTAGGGGAATTTCAATCAATCCTCCGAGTTCGACAATTGTGTGTGCCAATGCTTCAATTTCAGTTGCCTTGTCTTCAGGCTGAAACGGTGCAGAAACAGAATCAACATGAATACTATCTAGATCAATAATCGAGGTTAGTAGACTCATTGGAAGTAATTGATTTTCAAATTTGCTTTATTCAGCTTCAAGTTGTTTCAGGCTTCGATTAAACATTAATGAGTGCTAAAACTTCCTGTGCTAACTGGCTGAATTCTTCAGCAGATTGCGAATCCGGCTTATGATCCAGAATTGAGCGCGGATCAGGAATATCAAGCTGACCTAACGGAATCGTTCGCTCGATCGCAGAAGAAACATCTCGACGCTCAAAGATGCGTGATTTTAGCAGTGGAAAACCGTATTGTTCGCGCACAATTGATTCCATTTTTGGCAAAGTGTAATCTACAAATCTAGCATAGGTCGACAGTTTATTCGGCAAAACGCCTAATACTTTAATTGCATTCCTGCCCATTTCCTCTTTAAAGTCATTAATTTCTGCAACAAATTTTTGCACATTTCTCAGCCCTTCATTAGCAAACGGTTTAAGGTCAGATGGAATCAGTAAATAGTCAGCAGCGATCAAGGCAATTCTCGCATAGATATTGAGAGAAGGAGGTGTGTCAATTAAAACGATGTCGTAGCGGTCTTTTACTTCCTGGAGCTTCTTGACTAGTCTTGTGCGGGCGTGCTCTGTTTGAACAAATTCTTGTTCGCACTCCATTAACTTGATATGACTTGGAATGACATCAAATTCAGGCGATGAAAAACTTGATTGTCTAACGACCTCAGAAATAGAAAATTTGTTCTTCTCGATGATGACGTGATAGACGTAAGAGTCTCGGATATTATCAGTTAATTCGTCCTGAAACTTGACTAATCCTGTGGCGAATGTTGTATTTGCCTGGCTATCCAGATCAATGACAAGTACACGCTTTCCTTGCTTAGTTAAAGCTGCTGCTAGATTAATCACGGTTGTCGTTTTGCCTACGCCGCCTTTGTTGTGATAGACTGCAATGATTTTCATATTTGTTTTCAGTTTTGCTGTTTTCTTTATCTGTTCTACTGTCGTCAAATCGGTCGTCAAACCGGAAGATGAGCTTTGGCTTGCTGTCAGTTTTTCTTGTAATGCCTCACGGCTAATTAGCTGTTTGATCACTGTTAGTTTGTGAGGAACTGCACTACCTGAAATTTCTAGACATAAATTCAGCTCACCGTTAATCTGCTCATACACTCTAACAAAGCGACCATTCGTTAGTATGCCGTATCGAACATTCAAACTAGTTAAATATCGATTAAATTTCCTAACATGACGGTCGAGATTTTGACGAGGATGTTTTGCTTCAATCACAAGCTGAAGCTGGCTTCGATAATTGAATAGATTAGACGCGATCGCTAAAAAGTCTAACCTTATTTGTCCAAATGTTACTTCTTGTTGCCAGGTTTCTGGAGAATAATTAAGGGCTGGCAATAGATAAAGCACAATGAACTTACTTTCAACTTCAGATTCGTTTCGACACTGCTCCGGATTAAAAAAAATAGGTAGGCTGTTCATCCTTTAACAAAGAAAATCATTCTCTGCTTTCAGCCTACCCAGTAACGTTGATGCTCTACCTAAGCGAAAAAAACTTTTTGATTTCCTAAACTGCTTTACCAAATCTTTTCCAGCCGCAGGACAAACCCTGGAAGCTCTGGGTCGCCGCTGATTGTTTCAGGATTTTCTGGCGTTATCGCCTGCTAATTCGGACGATAAATGTAGACTTTGCGATTCTGGCGATCGATCAGCCATTCCCAAGATGCACCGTTATCGATATGCTCCTGCATCTTTTCCTGTAGTCCTTTCAGCGTATTGCTGGCAGAACGAAGCTCAATCACAAAATCGGGACAAATCGGCGCAAAAGAAATCTGCTGTGCTTCCGTCAAGGCATTCCAGCGATCGCGCTTAATCCAGCTTGCATCAGGCGATCGGGTAGCTCTGTTGGGAAGGGTGAAACCTGCGCTAGTAGGTTATCTGCCTCGAATATCACCATTCTGCGATCGCCTAATAGACCCTTCATCAATCTGGATTGCTCTTTAAGTAATGACTATGCTCATGCCAAGTCACCCACTAATCATATGTAGGATGCATTAGCGGAACGTAACCCATGCAGTTCAAGACCTTAATGCGTTACGTTGACACTAACGCATCCTCCGTTTAATTGCGCCCACCTACTTAGAAGAATTCGACTGATTGCGACCCAGCAGCACCTGCACCGCTGTCATCGCTTCGGGAAGAGAAAGCACGACAGAAGCTGCAGAACATAGCGTTGCCACCTGACAATAGGCGCAAAAAGCCTTGTTTTCGCTCCATTCTTCGCGGGCGAGTTCCAGGGCAGCGATCGTATCAATCATCGTCTTTGCAGACATGGCGATCGGCAGAAGTGGATTTTGCTGTGCTCGGTTTGCGCCACCTGCGCCTGCTAGCCAGCCCGTAATTGCATAGTTCGCCAGCATCATGAAGCCATCGGCAGTCTGAAGCCGACTATAGGCATACTCAGATGCATCAACGCGATCGGAGTCAAATCCAGGCAGGGGCGGATCGGGCAGCTCTTTCAAAATACCAGTCTGATACATCGACACAATTTGTGCCATCGTTGATCCAACCATCGTTAAGCCGACAATCCAGCGTCGCCGCACCATATCAGGATGGTCGCTGGTGCGCATTTCTTCACTTAATTGAGTTGGGCTAAGTTCAGTAATATTCATGGCGTTTGCTGAGTCTGCAAGGGGTTGAAAAGATAAAATTTTGAAAGGATTACTCCTCTAAGGCTAAAAAGTTGCTGTCTGAATGCCCTCTCTCAATTGAGTGAGAATAGAATTGAGTGAGAATAGATGAGTCAAAATGCAGCATGAATGATAAGTAGGAGCAGAATTAACAATCAAACAGTCAACTAACAATCAAACAATCAGAAAATGCAGCTTAAACCACCTGTAAACACACGATATACAGAACCCATTACGGCATTGCTGAATCAGTGTATGATACGTCCCCTTGCTCCGTTGGAGCGGCAATTTATAGGTGGGGGATTGAGAGGGCGATGCAGGATCTCGATTTGCAACATTCCGATTCTGATTCTGCAACAGTCCTATTGTTTATACAACACATAATACGCACAGAGCGCGTACATTACAAAAAGAACCCCCATCCATCGACCGATGGGTGAGGGCTTGATGTTCAGAGAGAAACTGAAATAGAAGCGCTAATAGAGGCGCTATTCATTGCGGCTGTTGTAGCCAATCACCGCTACCTTGTGACGATAGATTAGCTCTGCGCCATACCAGCCAGTAATTGCCAGCGCACCTGCTACGATCGTTGAAATCAACAGTCCGATCGGCAGAATGGCACTGGTGTAGTTATCGCCCAGCCGAATGATCCAGTTAACCAGCGTTAGCAACAGCAGTGCAACGTTGCCAATCATGTGAATCCAGCCTGCACGACGCTTGCGAACGCGATTGATCCGCAGAAAATCGGACATTCCCGCTGCAGCAGCAACCAAGCCACTCACAAAGCCTGCCCCAATTAGCCAGATTGAGGCTCTTGCCCAGAATGCATCGCCTGTAAACCAATAGGCGACATCTGTTAGAAATACAGAGCTAAGAAGAGCGATCGGAAAAGTCACAAGAAGCGGGTGAAGCGGATGCCCTGCAATTGCAACCGTGCTGACAATGCCACTATCGCGATATTCGCTTTCATGACTTTCAATTACAGGGGGAATATCAGGAGTTTGGGTCATAGTTGTTTCCTTGCAGATAGCGTCCAGATGCCAGCAAAAGATAAATTAAGCAAGACGTTATACTCATAATTTAGTGAGCTAGAGAAATATCAACGTCTTTCCCAGGGCATAGTTTATTGTCAGGAAGAAGGGAACTCTTCGATCGTTGTAGTTGTGTTCAGGGTCAACCGCTCAGAGTCCATATCGAGCCGCTGCAGCGTCAGCGACATTCCCTGCAAGTTGAAGTTTCGCAGATCAAGAAACTCCATCATCGTATTGCAGAGCGCGTCAGTCATTTCTGGGCTAAGACCCTCTGCTTCAGTCGATAAAATTTCAAGCGCAATTCGCTGCCCCTGCTCCTGTACTTTAGGCGTTGCATTTGCTTTGAAGTGATGCGTTTCGTTTGTTTCTTTCAACAAAACATCTGCTTCTAGCTCCAGCCTTTGTGCATCTAGCAGGTCAATTTTTGCGTTAACAATATCTACTAAGATAGGCTTACCCTCGACCTGGATTTCCACGTTCTGCAGCTTGCTCTGCAAGAAATCTGAGCTAAATGCTCGGTTCAGATCGTCTTCATGCAGCACAAATCTTGCATTCGCATCAGCAGGCTGCGTTAGCTCGATTTTTCCGAACAGAACACTGCCAGGATTGATGCCGATCGTTCCAGTTCTGACTTCAAACGATTCCATCCGCAAATCTTGATTCATCACTGCCCCTTCTCCGGCGATCGTGACTGAATCAACTTTGCCCTGCATCATCTGAAGCGGATTCGTCCGAATATCAACATCCAGGTTCTCAACTTCATCAAGCTGGCTCGCAATTCCCATCTCCGCGACCTTGCTAATCGCCTGTTCTCCTAAATCCGGTTCACCGATCATGTTAGTTTCCTTTTGATATCCGAAATTCCAGCTCCCTGCTTATACCAACTTCTTGTGAAGCGGTATAGATGTAGGTTGCGTTACACTGCGCTAACACACCTCAAGCCCTCTGCCACCCTGCGTTACGCTGACGCTAGCGCATCCTACAATTCTATGCCGCTCCAAATTGATTGGGTATTACATGGCTGTAGCTAATTTTGTAGCTAATCTAGTAGCTAATTTATGCGAAGTACAGCATGAGCAAATCTACATAGCAGTAGAACTCCGATCGACGTGATCCCTGCCTTGAGAAAGAGCTATCACTCAGCTAGAACTGCATGTTTCGTTGGGCGAACTTGCATTCCCTGGACGTGGCTATACACCTTGATAAACTCTGCGCCAATCAATAGAATCTGCACCGAGTAGAAAACCCAAATGAGAACGATCGCCAGAGATGCGGCTGCTCCATAGGAAGACGTAATGCTGCTGCTGCCCAAATAAGAACCCAGCAAAAACTTACCAAAGTTAAATAAAAGCGCGGTCACAATTGAACCAATCCAGAGCGATCGCCGGGGAACTTTGACATCAGGCAGAAATTTATAGATCAGCGCAAAAAGAACGGTAATTACCCCAAACGACAGCAGGAAGTTGATCACGCGACTCAGAAAAGAAAACGTGGGGAAAAAGTGACCAATATAGGCGCTAATTCCTGCTAGAACTGCACTTAAAACCAGAGACACCAGCAGCAAAAATCCAATGACCAGAATCATCGCAAACGAGAGAAATCGATCGCGAATAAATTCCTTCATTCCAGCCCCCGGACGCGGCTCAACGTGCCAGATTGTATTCAAAGCTTCCTGAAGCTGACCAAATACGCCAGAAGCCCCTAGCAGCAGCGTGACAATACTGGCGATCGTGGCAAATACGCCACCCGACCCAGCTCGATAAGCATTTTGCAGCATTGCCTGGATTGCCTCTGCACCTTGCTGTCCAACCAAACCTTGAATCTGCCCAACAATTTCTCCGCGTACTGCCTCCTGCCCAAACACGGCTCCTGCGATCGCAATCACCAGGACTAACAAGGGTGCAAGCGAGAATGTAGTGTAGTACGCCAGTGCTGCTGCCAGAAGCGAAATTTTATCCTTCTGCCATCCCTGGGCGGTTTCCTTCAGTATTCTCCAAATTTTTCTAAGCTTCATAAGCGGCAGCGTTTACCTTTTGCCTGTTTGTTTTGATAAACCTTCATTCTATTGAGCAGTAGGCTGACGAATTTTGCCTCTTTCGTCAGAGAGTTTAAGCCTCATTCTGAATAAAGATTTCAGCCAGGAGTGCTTTTCTGCTCTACGCCGTTGCCTACTCCCTTCGACGGACGATCGCGCTTTCTGATCCTGTTAGGGTACAAATATCCGCCTTGAGTCAGATAAGAAATGAATTTATGTTTCCTAATGAAAGCAACCCTTATTTCAAGTCCGATTTAAGTCAGGCATCAGCAGATTCTGTGGCGGTTCACTTCATTGCGCTTCAATCCAGTGAGCCTGCAACAAGTTCGAGAAAACAGCAAATCACAGAGCAACGAGAATCTGATATTCATCAGGTTAGACCTGTTGATTTTTTTGGGTTAAACCTGGTGTGGCTGTTGCCCATTTGGGGGGCGATTGTCTGGCTGCTGCTGCTTGGCACTGCTTCTGAAGCCTGGAAGCTGGTTCGATCGAACACTACAACAGTTAAACAGGGTCAGCGTGTTCCCTGCAGAAACTGTCGCTATTTCTCAAATAATTTCTATTTGAAGTGTGCGGTGCGTCCCTCGGATGCTTTGACTGAGCGAGCGACTGACTGCTCTGATTTCTGTCAAAAGACTGCCCCAGAAGAATCAAAGCCTCAAACCAAGCGAATTATGAGACACTAGCGATACCCTTCATGCTGATGTGTTAGCTCTCATAACCCATTTTGAGGTTTGTGATGCAGGAAGTTACTGCAGCAAGTTCGATCGCCTATCCACCTTTAAGTTTTCAAGAGCTGCTGTTTCGCCTGATAATGGCGTTGATTCTGGGCGGAATTGTGGGGCTTGAGCGGCAGACTCGCCACAAATCTGCTGGACTGCGCACTTATATGCTGGTTTGTTTGGGCACAGCATTCTTAGTGCTTGTTCCAATTCAGGCAGGAATTGCTGAAGAAAGCAGCGAAGCCGTTAGCCGAGTGCTTCAGGGCATCATTACCGGAGTTGGCTTTATCGGCGGCGGCACGATCCTGCATCCTGGCAACAGAAGAAAGGACGAAATTCGCACTCAGGGTCTAACTAGTGCTGCTGCGCTCTGGGTTTCTTCTGGATTAGGAATTGCTGCCGCATTTGGATTGTGGGAAATGGGTCTGATTGGGGCAATCCTGACCTGGTTTGTTCTGGATATTATGAAGCGAATCGAACCGAATCCTGACCAAGATTCTTGAGCGATCGACTTTGGGTTAGGACGGGGTGCAGGGGTGAAACCCCTGCGTAGGGCTTTGCCCCACACCCCCTTTGCACCCACTAAGCTGGCTACAGCTATGATTTATGACTCATCCCGTCCGTGAACTTGAGCGGGTGGACAGGTCGCTTCTACCGCAGTAAACGACTCCAGAATTTTGTATCGGTGCATCGCGCCCTGTGGCACAACCCAAGAGTTGCCCGGTTCCAAAATGACCATTTGCCCTTCCAGATACAGCTCTGCTCGACCCTGAATCACATATCCTACGGTTTCGTAGTCGCGGCTGTATTCGCGCGTGTCATCATCACCGGGCTGTTCATTTTCCCAGAGCCGCATCGATAGCTTTTTTCCAGAAGCCAGATACTTCTGTCCCATTTCACCCTTTGGCGAATGTTCCGCATCAACTTTTTTCACTGTTGTATCAGCCATTGATTGACTCCTAAATATTTTCTAAGTGTTTTTTTGTTCAAGCGACATTCATATCGCAAATTTGAGTTTTGCTTGGACTCTTTCTTCAACTTCCTGTCAAGAGTGATCTACAAATCATCCTCAGCAGGATGCTTGAAATGTGATTCAGGCTTCTTCTAACGCTTCCTCTGACTTTTCATTCATTCGATCGTTCAAAGATAATCTGCGTCTGTGTTCTGTTGTCCCTGGATATCCGATCTTGTTTGCGATCTTACTTGCGATCGCTCCTGCCCCTGGGTCATTTTGACCTCCTGTAAAAGTGAATTCGCGAGGGTTAATATCTAAAAATTGCTGCGACCTGAGCCGCATCAGGCACATTGTCAGGAGGCAGCGCGTAAACCATGCCGCCATTCAGAATTGTTTGGACGGCTGCAGCATCGAGCAGGTCTTCGTCTCCCGGCTGCGGCTCATCGTGAATTTGCATTTCGTCGTTTTGCGGATCAAACTTGCCCCAGGTTTGCACATCCACAGCCACAAAAAGCTGATCGACTCGACCGTAGTAGGCGGCTGAAACGGCTTCCTCAAGCTGAGCTGAAGTTTTTCCAGTATTAGTAAGTTCATGGTAGTGTTCGATCGCTGCCTGCTTTTGCTGGGTGTAGAACGGTTCAACCAGTGCCCAGGCTTTCGGATGCAGGTCTTGAGCATCCACAACACCGTCTTTAATGGGCAGAATTTCGGTATCGACTAAGTTCGCGTAGGTGTTGGCTTCCTTATAGCTGGGCAGAAGGCGATCGATTCCCGCCAGAACCAGCGGCGCGCGCTGTCCGACCAAATATTTGTGCAGCCCAGCATCTACAGCATGGAAGAACTGCCCAACCTCCATTTGCGGCTCATCCTGGTCGGGACTGCCCTGCCCGTGAAAGCTGCCTGCGTTTGGCATTGCGCCACCGCCCCCTGCAGACGTTCCAATACGAAACTGTCCTGTTTTCGCTGTTTCGTCGTATTGCAGCGCGTCTTCCAGATTCGTTGGCACATCTTCGAGCTGAATCTCGCGAATGCTGTAGCGCGTCCCTTCAAAGAAATGAATCTCTTTTTCGCTCAGGGTGAGCAGGAAAAACTTTCCGTCTCCCGTCAACAGCGGCATGATCGGTTTAAGGTGAAATCGATCGCTAACGACAACCAGTTCGCTCAAGGTGATCGGCACTTTGTAGTAGCGCAAAAATCCAGGAGCCAGGAAAATGGCTAAGCCTTCGTCCTGGTTTTGCCAGAATTCCTCAGTGTCCAGCTCCCGCATCGGCTGCAAGAATTCTTCGGCTTCTGTAGAGCGCATTTCGTAGTTTTCAAGCTGCGCTTCTGCCTGTCTCACTAAATTTTTGAAGCGAATCCCGTTTTGCGTGATTTCCGAGCCTGCTTTCACCGTTGGCATGTACAGCGATACGCAGGGTTGTTCTGCTTGTTCAACTAAATTTTTTAATTCATCAATTGAAAGTAAAGCCATGATCCAATTCCTTTTCCTTTCTGTCTCAATTCATTTACGTCAAATTGCAACTTCGGTTTAGAAAATTTGTTTCGTTACAATTCACGCAGGCATCAACGCGGAAATATCCGCAAAAATTTTCAGCAAGCTATCAACGCACAGATGCCACAGAGCGATCGCTCGTCTCAGCAGCAGTACCCATCCCTGTCAAAGCCGGAATCACCGTCTTGCCGAAATCCTCAATAAATTCCTGCTGCTGCAGGTTCACGTTGTGCAGCAAGAGTTCATCAAATCCAAAAGCAATGTCCCGCTGCAGCCATTCAATCTGCTGCTGCAGGTCTGATGAAATTCGCACAAACGGATCAAGTTCATCAGGCTGCACCATGTTGCCCATCGCGTCAAACTGGTCGGGCGTTTTCAGCTCGGTTAGCACTTTGCTATCAAAAATATTATTGCGCCACTGGTCATACGCCTGGTTCCGTGCGGTTTGTTCGTCTCTCGCATAGGAAAGCTGCACTTTCAGCAGCATTGGCTTTTCTTCTCCCCCGTTGCTGCGAAACGCTTCAACAACTTGCTGCAGCTTTTCTGGCGGCTGCGAAATCGTAATTAGTCCATCTGCCCAGCCTGCCAGCCACGCAGCAGTTTTTGGCGTAATGGCGGCTCCAATAATTTTAGGCGCAACTTCAGGACGGCTATACAGCTTCGCTTCTTCTATCGTGACAAACCCTTTGCGATTGACGGTTTCGCCGCGCCAGAGTGCCCGCATGATGTCCACGCATTCCTTCAGCCGCGTATTGCGATCGTCTTTGCTGATCCATTTGTCTCCAGTGATGTACTCATTCATGAGCTGACCGCTACCCACCGTGATCCAGAACCGCTCTGGAAACATTTCTGCCAGCGTCGCGGCTGCCTGAGCAATAATCGCCGGATGATATCGCTGTCCGGGCGCATTCACCACACGATAGGAAAGCTTTGGCGTTGCCTGCATTGCTGCCCCCAGCCAAGACCAGGCAAACCCGCTCTGTGCCTGACGCTCACTCCAGGGTGTGAAATGGTCGGACGACAAAGCAAGCTGAAAGCCTGCCTGCTCTGCCATTTGCACAAAACGCAAGAGATCACTGGGCTTAAACTGCTCGTGGGATGCGTGATAGCCGATTTTGACCATAGCTGCTCTCGGATTGCGGGTTAACTGCTTTCAAACTGCTCTCAAAATGACTGGCAGAACGCTGGGCGATCGCTTTATCGAATGCCCTACCCTCACTGTCCCAAGTCGATCGGTTTTCTTCCTCTCTCCTGGTAGGTAAAATGAATCAAATTTGGTCAGCCTGCCTTAACCTTGAGGGTCTTGCTGCTGGGAAAGGGCGGGGAGAAAAAAATGAGGGCGATCGAACTCGGCTGAGGCTGCGTAATGCTGCTTAATTAGTTGACAGTTTGACAAACCCAAGAAATATGTATATACATATTACATGAGCGACGAAACTGCAAAATCTGATTCTGGTGGAGTTAATTCTGGTGGAGTTAATTCTGATGAAGTCAATTCTGATGAAGTCAATTCTCATAAAATCAATTCTCATAAAATCAATTTTCAGGAAGTGAGCCAGATTCCCGATATCTGCATGGGAATGCACGTTCGGCGGGCTTCACGGATTTTGACGCAGGTTTACGATTCCGCGCTGCGCCCAGTAGGAC
>Ga0224723_1001762_pt1 | contig 12719 bp, 10 predicted proteins | sample Balambano_FR2_Me_FD_161647 | JGI IMG/M metagenome (GOLD analysis project Ga0224723, IMG submission 161647) | Freshwater sediment microbial communities from Lake Towuti, South Sulawesi, Indonesia - Balambano_FR2_MetaG | ecosystem: Environmental > Aquatic > Freshwater > Lake > Sediment | place...
AAGACGAGATTCTGGCGCTGAAAGAACGCATCATCGCCCGCGACCGCCAGGTGTACTTTTTTATCGCTGCCGTAGCGGTGTTGGCCATCGTGGCGGCCTATGCGTTGTTCCGCCTTAACCGCCAGCAGCACATCGCCAACAACGAGTTGGAAGCGCGTGTGATCGAGCGCACAGACGCTTACCGAAAAGTAAATGAAGAACTCGATCTGTTTATCTACAAAACCTCGCACGACATCCGCGGGCCGCTGGCCAGTTTACAGGGGCTGGCCGACCTGGGCCGCATGGAGGCACAAGATGATAAGTCGCGCGACTACTTCACCCGGTTTCGCAGCTCGATCGACAAACTCGACAATATGTTGAAACGCCTTCAGGTGGTAAACGAGATCAACCATGCAGCTTTGAACCTGGAGAAGTTTTATTTGCTTTCGCTGGTGGAGAGCCTGGTGGCGGCACAGGCGGCAAGAGTTCCGGAGAACATGACGATCAAGTTGGAGATAGACGCTACCCACGAGTTAGTGGGCGATAGCTGGGTCCTTGGCATCGCGCTTGCCAACCTGATTGACAATGCCATTAAATTTACCGATACCAATGGCCGCACACGCCCGCTGGTGGTTATTCGTGCCGCGCATAAGCGTCAGGGCGGGCGCGAGTTGACGCGCGTGAGCGTGATCGACAATGGCGTGAAGATTGAGCATGTCAGCGGCCCGCAATTGTTTCAAATGTTTGTGCGTGCTTCCGAACGCTCAGAAACAGGTGGTGTGGGGCTGTACATTGCGCGCCTGGCCATCGAAAAAATTTATGGCAACATCGATTATCAGGCTGGCCCTGCGAATGAGAAAATCTTCTCTGTCGAATTTCCCAGCGACCTGGCACCGGTGGTTCAAGTTGCCGAAGAGCGCAGAAAACGCGAGCAGCGCAGGGCGCATTACCTGCCCGAGGTACAGCCAGATACCCTGCAGCCAGGGTTGAGCCCCTCCGCCTGACCAGTCCCGACCTTACAAAATTTACGTTGCCCCTACGCGGATACAGGGCTGACTATTTGGCTTCAAGCGGCCAGTGTGTACGCTGGACGTTTCAGGTTCATTTAGCATCTTTGCACCCTTCTGTTACCTATGGCTGAAAAGAAAATTGCCCGCTATACCATTACCTCGGCCTTGCCCTATGCCAACGGCCCCAAGCATATCGGGCACCTGGCGGGTGCCTACATTCCTGCCGATGTGTATGCACGTTACCTGCGCAGTACAGGCGCTGACGTGGTGTTCATTTGCGGCAGCGATGAGCACGGCACGGCCATTCCCAACCAGGCGTTGAAAGAAAACACCACGCCACAGGCAATCATCAACAAATACCACGCGCTTATGCGCGATTGCCTCTACGACCTGGGCATTTCCTTCGATGTGTACCATCGCACCAGCGAAACTATTCATCATGAAACTTCGCAGGAGATTTTTTTGGATTTACATGACAAAGGATTGCTGCTCGAGGAGACCTCGGCACAGTACTATGACGAAGAGGCAAAAGTTTTTTTGGCCGACCGCTACATTGTGGGTACCTGCCCCAAATGCGGGCACCCAAACGCTTATGGCGACCAGTGCGAGAAGTGCGGCTCTTCGCTAAGCCCCAGCGAGCTCATCAATCCGCGCTCTACCCTGTCGGGCGAGCCACCCGTGCTAAAGCCCACCAAGCATTGGTATTTGCCGTTGCAAAACTACGAGCCGTGGCTGCGCGACTGGATTTTGAAACAACACCAGCACGATTGGAAAGTAAATGTGTACGGGCAATGTAAATCGTGGATTGAAGCCGGCCTTCAACCCCGCGCCATGACGCGCGATCTGGATTGGGGTATAAAAGTACCGCTGCCCGATGCCGAAGGAAAAGTTTTGTATGTGTGGTTTGATGCGCCCATCGGTTACATCTCGGCTACGCGCGCACTTTTTCAGGAGTTGGCGGCAGGCGAGCGAAAATATGCCACACCGCAGCGTGACTTTAAGGATGCCCGGCCGGGCGACTGGAAGCAATATTGGCAGGCTGCCGATACACAGCTTGTACACTTTATCGGCAAAGACAATATTGTTTTTCATTGCATCATCTTTCCCATTATGCTTCACGCCACAGGGCAGTATATCGTGCCCGACAACGTGCCTGCCAACGAGTTTATGAACCTGGAAGGCGATAAGATGTCGACAAGCCGGGGCTGGTCGATCGAGATGCACGAGTACCTGCAGGATTTTCCCGGCAAGGAAGACGTACTGCGCTATGCGTTGCTTACTAATTTGCCCGAAGCCAAAGACAGCGAGTTTACCTGGAAGGATTTTCAAGCTAAAAACAATAGTGAACTCGTAGCCATTCTCGGTAACTTTGTTAATCGCGCCCTGGTGCTCACCCAAAAATATTTTGATAATAAAGTACCCGTGCGCGGCTTATTGGCTGATGTGGATGCCAAAGTGTTGGCAGAGTTGGCGCAGTTTCCGGCACGGGTGGGCGAGGCCGTTGCTGCGTACCGCTTTCGCGAGGCTACAGCTACCATGATGGACCTGGCGCGACTGGGAAACAAATACCTGGCAGAGACGGAACCCTGGAAGCTGGCAAAGACCGACCTGCCGCGTGTGGGCACCGTACTCAACCTGGCCTTACAAGTAGCAGCTAACTTATCGATTGTAGCCGAGCCCTTTCTTCCCTTTACAACAACAAAACTGAGGCGCATGCTGAACTTTAACGGTGGCAGTTGGCAAATGGCAGGCACGGATGCCCTGTTGCCGCAAGGGGCACCGCTGGGCGATGCGGTGTTATTGTTCGAAAAGATCGAAGATGAAGTAATCGACCTGCAGATAAAAAAACTTAACGAAAAGAAACGCAACGTGGAAACAGCCCAACAACCGGTGGAACCGATCAAGCCCGTGATCACCTTCGATGATTTTTCGCGAGTGGATATACGCATTGGTATAGTTACCGCTGCCGAGCGGATGGAGAAGTCGGATAAACTTTTAAAGCTGACAGTCGAAAGTGGTACAGATACACGCACCATACTGAGTGGCATTGCCAGGCACTACCAACCGGAAGACATGTTAGGTAAACAAGTTACGTTTGTTGCCAACCTGGTTCCTCGCAAAATGATGGGCATCGAATCGCAAGGGATGATTTTGATGGCTGAAGACAGCGGAGGCCAGCTGAAGCTGGTGGTACCGGAACAGCCGGTAGCGCCCGGCTCAACGGTTAAGTAAACAAAAGCGCTTACTGCGTTTGCTGGCGCTCGGTTTTCATTTTGAAGTTCTTGGGCTCGTACTTTTTTGGCGCATATAAAAAGCCAAAAGCTTCGCACCCGTCTTTGCTGTGCTTGCTGTGGTGCACATAATGGGCGTGGATCATGCGCTGCAGATATTTACTGCGCCTGGCCGGCCGCCACTTGATGCGCTGGTGCACGATGATATCGTGAAATACGAGGTAGAACAAGCCGTAACACAAAATGCCGATGCCTACCGCCAACAGGTAAGGGTTTTCGTGAAAGGCGCCAAAATAGATCAGGGCTACGGAAGGCATACTGAACACCACGACAAACCAGTCATTCCGCTCTAAGGCATGATCGTGCACGGTGTGGTGCGAACGGTGCCACACCCATAAAAAGCCGTGCATCACATACTTGTGCGTGAACCAGGCTACCAACTCCCAAAAAAGAAAAGTTGCGATAACAATTAGCGAACAGATAACGATCAGGCTCCAACTCATGGCTCAGTCTGCATTAGAAATCAAAACTACTTTTTGAAGAATAATTCCAAAGTCTGGTATCGGTGGTCAAAAATACGGTTTACTTCACGGCCTACAAAAAGCACGTGGGCCAGTTGGCCCAGCCAGCCCAGTGGAATAGCATAGTTTACCTCATCGGTCATTTCTACTCCGCCTGGCACTTCCTTAAAATGATGCTGATGATGCCACAAGGCGTAGGGGCCGAAGCGCTGCTCGTCAATAAAGTAGTTTAGCTCCTGCACCTGTGTAATCTCGGTAACCCAGTGCACCTTTATGCCAGGTAAAACATTTACGTGGTAGCGAATAATCTGGCCGGCATATGTTTTCTCACCACCAGATATATATAGAATTTTGAAGCCCATGTGGGCGGGGGTAATTTTTGCCAGGTTGTGCGGGGTAGAAAAGAAATTCCACGCTTCCGAAAGGCTTATGGGTAAAAACTGCTTGCGCGTTAGGTTGAATATTTTCATGCTTGCCGGCATTTGACCGTGTTCTGTCAAACCACTGTGAATGCAAACAAGGGATTGGCTGCATTGTTACGAACGCCTTTACTCTTTGTTTACAACGCCTTTGGCCATTTTTGGAAAGATGAGACCGTGAAAGGGTAGTACACTATACCAGTACAGGCGGCCCCATAGCCCTCGCGGCCTGAAGGTGGCGGTTTGTTGGAGTATATTGATGGCACCCTGCTGCTTCACTTTAAATTCGAGCCAGGCCTCGCCCGGGAGTTTCATTTCCGCGAATAGCAATAGGCGCCCCTGCTGTTTATCGGCTATTAACACGCGCCAAAAATCAAGCGCATCGCCAGTTTTTAAATCGGTAGCACTTCTGCGGCCGCGCCTGAGCCCTACACCGCCCACCAGTTTGTCGATAAGCCCGCGTATGCGCCACAGCCAATTACCAAAATACCACCCGCGCTCTCCGCCAATCTCCCACACGTTATTGATCACTTCGCTGGCAGGCCTGGCAAAATGAATGGTGCGTTTATCAGTAAATACGCCATGCTCCGGCACGTGTATCTGGTCCATGAAATCGCGGCTAAGCGTCTCGAGTGATACGGCATCTTTCCAGCTTGATGTTACCATTTTCTGCGAGATACGGTCGAACGCCAGGGTCAGTGTTTCCTGGTAGCTTAACAGCCGGGGCGCAACAATTTTCTGAATGTCATCATTCTGGCACACCACCTCATTTTTTAAACTGTTCACCAGGCTGCGCGCCAACGAGTAGGGGGTGCTGGTAACAAAGACCAGCCAAAGTGATGAAAGCTTGGGCGTAAGCACCGGCACGGTAATGATCCATCGCTTTAACCTGCGCATTTGGGCAAACTGTTGCAGCATGTCGCGGTAAGTCAGGATGTCGGTGCCGCCAATGTCGAAGCTTTTGTGAAAGCTCTCTTCGGCCAGTAATACGCCACCCAGGTATTCAATGACATTCCGGATACCGATAGGCTGGCACCTTGTTTTGAGCCAGCGCGGTGCGATCATCACGGGCAGTTTTTCTACCAGGTCGCGTATGATTTCAAAAGAAGCACTGCCCGAGCCGATGATGATGGCCGCGCGCAAAACAGTTAGCGGTACGCGGCTGGTGCGCAAAATATCTTCCACGTTTTTACGCGATTGCAGGTGATCGGACAGATCGGCATCGTTCACAATACCGCTCAGGTAAATTACCTGGCGGGCGGTGGTGCCGTTGAGGTAGTTTACAAAGTTTTGGGCCGATTGCGCTTCCACCTCCGAAAAGTTGTCTGCGCTGGTGCTCATCGAATGCACCAGGTAGTAGGCGGCATCAATGTCGGCAGGCAAGCCGTTGATGGGCAGCGTTAGGTCGGTTTCCACCACGCGTACTTTTGCCAGAAAAGATTCAGAAAAATCTTCCCAGTCAAACCTGCGCTGGTCGCGTACCGCGCAAATCACCTCATGCCCGGCTTCAACCAGTACAGGCAACAGGCGCCTGCCGATATACCCCGTTGAACCGGTGAGTAGAATTTTCATGCGGCCACGTCTGTTTCGCCCAACGCTTCCTTATACGTTTTCAATACCCTGTCGCGAGCGAATTTGTGCTCCACCAGTGGCTTGGGGTAAGCCGGAGTACCCAACTCGGGTACCCATTTTTTTACATAGTCCAGGTGGGGGTCGAATTTCTCGGTTTGCAGCAAGGGATTGAACACGCGAAAATAGGGTGCGGCATCGCAGCCTGAGCTGGCCGCCCACTGCCAACCACCGTTGTTGGCGGCAAGGTCGAAGTCGAGCAGTTTTTTTGCGAAATAGGCTTCGCCCCAGCGCCAATCGATGAGCAGGTGCTTGGTGAGGAAGCTGGCCACGATCATGCGCACACGGTTGTGCATAAAGCCTGTGGCATTCAATTCGCGCATGCCGGCATCGACCATGGGATAGCCGGTTTGCCCCTCGCACCAGCGCTCAAAATCTGTTGCCGAGGTGCGCCACGGAATTTTGTCGTAAGCCGGCTTGAAGGCCCTGGTAGCCACGTGCGGAAAGTGCCATAAGATCATGTGGTAGAAGTCGCGCCAAATCAGTTCATTTAACCAAGCCTCATTTTTCTGCCTGGCAATGGCGGCCAGTTGCCGAATGCTAACCGTACCGAAGCGCAGGTGCACGCTCAGTCGGGTGGTGCCTTTTATCGCTGGAAAGTTGCGCGTCTTGTCGTATTGTGCGATAATCGACTGGGGTATAACCCGATCAGGAAAGATTGCAGATGTTTCTTGAAAACCCATCGAGGCCAGCGTTGGCACGGGCTGGGCCGGTATTTTTTTGAATTGATGGAAATATTTTTCGGTAGGATACGGTTTTACAAAAAAGGGTTGCAATGCTGCTTTCCACTTGCGTGAATAGGGGGTGAAGACTGTGTAGGGTTTGCCATCGTCTTTTACTGCTTCCTCTTTTTCAAAAATCACCTGATCTTTAAATAAATGGAGTGCTCCCCCTTGCTGGTGCACCAGTTTCTGAATGTCGCTGTCGCGTTGGCGCGCATAGGGCTCGTAATCTGAATTGGCAAACAGCAGGGCAGGCCTTATGTGTTCAAAAACTTGCCGGGGTGTGCCATAAAAAACAACCAGGCTGCTACCCAGTGCATGCAGTTGCCGGTTCAGGTGCGTGATGCTCTGGTGGATGAATTCAACCCTGCGGTCGGCCTTATCTTCAAGTTTGTTCAGTATGTGGGTATCAAAAATAAAGATCGGCACTACGGGGTGCCCGGCTTTCAGGGCGCGATACAACCCCGCGTTATCCTGCAGACGCAGGTCTCTGCGAAACCAAAACACAGTTGGTCGGTCGGCAAAAACATGCTGCGGTAGCGTGATCATAGTCATTACCTGTAGCAACAATCGAGGCCCTGCGATGTTCAGGCGCAGGATTTGATTTCAGGAGGCGGGCAGGGCCCACTCGGCTATGCCGGGTTGATTCACAATTAACTTGAACCAATGGGTGTACAGGTGCGGATGCAGCCTCATGTCGTTTTGCAGATCACTCATGGAGAGGTACTTCCAGGCGTCAGCTTCATCAGGGTTAAGGAGGGGCTCACCATCGAAATAGCCGATAAAAACGTGGTCGCACTCATGTTCAATCAAGCCATCGTTCAAGGCTACCTGGTAAATAAATTTGTGCGAAAATTCCGGCTCAAGGTCGATGCCCATCTCTTCGCGAAGCCTGCGTTTGGCAGCTTGCAGCGTGGTTTCGTTAGGCAGGGGATGGCTGCAGCACGTATTTGTCCACAGCCCGGCACTGTGGTATTTGCTCTTGGCCCTTCGCTGCAACAGAAATTCGCCCTTACTATTAAATAACAGCACGCTGAGCGCACGGTGCAGTGCCCCCGTTCGGTGGGCCTCCATTTTTTCCATCGTGCCGATGTCGTTGTCGTGCTCGTCTACCAAAATTACGTGGTCCCGCATCAGATCATATTTAGGCGGTGCTTCACGAAGCAGTAAAACAAGATGGAGAGCTTTTGGCGCCTGCGAATGCGAATGCGGCTCTTCATAACATGTTCTGGCGGGGTGGTGGCAATTTTGTTGAACAGTGCCCTGTAGTAGAGGTAAGCCACGTATACGCCAAAGCGGGCCGAGCCGGGCAATTGCTTTATCCCCTCAAAGCCTGCATCAAAATCACTTTTGATGTCGGCCTCTATCTTACGCTTGGTTTGCTCATTAAACTGACTCATCTGTAGGCCTGGAAAATAGATGCGACCCAGGCCAACATAGTCGGCCCGAAGGTCGCGCAAGAAGTTTATTTTCTGAAAGGCTGACCCCAACCGCATGGCCGCTGGTTTCAACTGCTGGTATTGTGCCTCATCGCCTTTGCAAAATACCCGAAGGCACATTAATCCCACCACTTCTGCACTGCCACGGATGTATTTTTCATAATCAGCCTGCGTGTACTGCCGGTCGGCCAGGTCCATTTCCATACTATACAGAAATTGGTCGATGAGCTCGCGCTCAATTTTGTATTTGTGTACCGTAAGCTGGAAGCTATGGAGGATAGGGTTGAGGCTGATGCCGTCTTGAATAGCCTGGTAGGTATCGGCCTTAAAGCGCGCCAGGAGCGTAGCCTTGTCAAAGTCATGAAACGTATCTACAATTTCATCTGCAAAACGGACGAAACCATATATCGCATAGATCGGGTTGCGCAACTCTTTTTCCAGGCACCTGATGCCCAGCGAAAAAGAGGTTGAGTAGGCTCGGGTAGTTATGCGGCTGGTTCGTGCAGAAACTTTATCGAATAAAGATTTTTGTGTCATGTGCGATTAAAATTACTACTTTTTCTAAGCCCTGCCGCCTTAAACTCTTTGCGCGTGCCGTTCCACCAGCCTGGCTACCACCTGCCCCGATATAATGGAGGGTGGCACCCCCGGACCAGGCACAGTAAGCTGGCCAGTAAAAAACAGGTTACGCACTTTTTTGTTTAAGACCGATGGTTTTAAGTGGGCCGTTTGCCACAGCGTGTTGGCTAGCCCGTAAGCGTTTCCTTTGAACGAATTATAGTCGTTTGTGAAATCGCGGTGGGCGTAGGAGCGCTTAAACACAATGTGTGGTCGCACCTGCTGGCCAATTAGGTTTTCGAGGCGGGCCATCACCATATCGAAATACTTTTCGCGTGTGGCCTCCTCGTCAGCAAGGCCAGGTGCCACTGGTATGAGTATCACCAGATTTTCGCATCCTTCCGGGGCAACGCTGTTATCGGTTTTGGACGTTACAGAGAGATAAAATTGGGGAGAGGTGGGCCATTGTGGCCGGGCGTATATCTCACTGGCATGCCTGCCGAAATCCTGATCGAAAAAAAGTGTGTGATGCTGCAGCCCCTCCAATTTTTTGTTCAATCCGATGTAAAACAGCAAACTGGAGGGTGCCATGGTGCGGTTGTTCCAGTACGTTTCGGAGTATTGCCGGTGCGAGGCAGGCAGAAGTTGCTGCTCCACATGGTGGTAGTCGGCCCCGGCCACCACATAATCGAACGGATGGAACTGGTTGTTTACCTGTACGCCTGTTGCGCGATTGCCCTCAACCTTTATTTTCTCAATTGCGCTGTGGTATGCTATAGTCACACCTTTTTCCTCGGCCAGCCTGGCCATGGCCTTTACCACCTCATACATGCCACCTTGCGGATACCATGTGCCCAGGGCCATGTCGGCATAATTCATCAGCGTATACAAGGCGGGTATATTTTGTGCAGTAGCGCCCAGAAACAGCACCGGAAATTCTAGTAAGGCCACCAGGCGGGGTTCCTTGAAAAACTTGCGTACATAACTTGCTACCGACTGGAATACATGCAGTTTAAAAACGCCTGTGAGCAGTTCCGCATCTGCGAACTCAGCCAGCGACAACCCTGGTTTGTACACCAGCTTGTTGATGCCGATCTCATATTTGTATTTTCCCTCAGCCAAAAAACGCCTGAGTTGTTCGCTACTGCCCGGCTCGAGGCGTTCAAATAACCCATACAGCGCAGTTTCCCCGGCAGGTAAGTCAAGGTAGTCGTCTTTGCCGTAAACAATTCTGTACGAAGGATCAAGGCGGTGCAACTGGTAATAATCGCTGACCGATTTGCCGAACAGGTTAAAATATTTCTCGAACACTTCCGGCATCCAATACCAACTCGGCCCGAGGTCGAACGTAAATCCCTGCGCCTCCATTTTTCTGGCGCGCCCACCTGGCAGGGCATTTTTCTCAAATAAGGTTACATCAAATCCCCTGGCCGCTAAATACGTAGCGGCAGATAGGCCGGCAAAGCCAGCCCCTATCACCGCAACTTTTTTCTTCATTCAGAAAGAAATGAAAATCACTATTGATAGCCTACCAATTTTTTCTGAATTTCCTTTCGTGCATGAAAGATTCTGTTTTTCACCGTGCCGATAGGGATGTTAAGATGCTCGGCAATTTCGTGGTACTTATAACCGGAGGTATGCATTTTAAAGGGCGTGAGCAACTCCGGCTTAATGTTATTCATGTTGCGCCATACTTCTTTAAACTCTACGCTGCCCTCGGGTCGGTTAAAGGTGTGGGTATCTTCCACATTCAGAAAATAAAGCTCTTTGGTATTGTCGTGCGAGGTTTTGGCCCGTTGTGCTTTCCTGTAATTGTTAATATAGGTGTTCCGCATGATGGTAAACAGCCACCCCTTCAGGTTTGTATCGTCCCGAAATTTGTCGCGATAGGTCAAGGCCTTCAGGATGGTGTCCTGCACCAAGTCTTGCGACTCTTCGCGACTGTTGGTAAACCTGCGGGTAAAACCGCGTAATGTGGGGCGAAGGCGAGCCACTTGATGGCTAAATTCGATGGCGGTCATGTTGTTTAGCTTTTGTTGTTAAAAGTTGAACAAATATACTGTTAGCAACGGCTTCTACAACATTTTGTTCACTTTTTTACATGAAAAATTAAACAAATTTAAACCCCTGCTGAGAGGAATTTCCTCAGCATCACGGCATTATCGAAAACGTGGAAATTAGGCGGAAATTTGAGCGCTACCTTGCGAACAATGGCCCCTGACGCCAGAATTTTTGTGTTGGGGAAGTCGGCCGCGAGGCGATCGATGTAGCCTTGAATGGCCGAGGCAGTGGGAGAAGTAGTGATAGATGTAACCAATACATGTGGCTTATGTTGTTCCACCACAAAGGCAACATCTTTATAAGGCACATTTTGACCGAGGTAATAGGTGCGAAGGCCTTCTTTCTTGGCCACGTAGTGATAGAAAAGCAAACCGATTTCATGCAGCTCGCCCTCGGGCAGGTACAGTACCACACGCATGGCGCTTTTGGGGGCCAGCGGCAGCGAATCGATAGCTACAATGATCTTCTGGCGGATGAGATTTGAAATAAAATGTTCTTGTGCAGGCGTTATGTTACCGGTTTGCCACAGTACGCCAATTTTGGTGAGAAATGGGTACACCACTTCGGTGAGGGCCCGCTCAAAGCCCAGACGCTGGCTGAGCCGGTTCAACAGTTGGTCGAATGCCTCTTCCTCCATGTCGATCATGGCCACCACCATCTGATCGATAAAAATATCGACTGCGCTCTTGGTCTCGCTCAGCTCTGATACTTTTTGGTGCAGTTCTTCTGCCGACAGGTTGACCAGTTTTGAAATCTTGAGCCCGTGCGTGTTCAGCAACGAGATGTTGATTATTTTTTTCAGGTCGTCATCGGAGTAAAGGCGAATATTGGTGGTGGTTCGCTCCGGCTCTACCAACTGGTGGCGCTTTTCCCATATACGGATCGTGTGAGCTTTGATGCCCGACAGCTGCTCCAACTCCTTTATCGAATACTTACCCATAGACGTGATAATGCTTTAACATCGCATATCTAAATTTGTTTCGATCCGCTAACTGAATGCAAAATAACCGGCCCCCTATTGCCTCGCTCGTCAATCGTGCGCAGGCCTGGTTTAGCACCCTGGGGTGGCACCCGTTTGCTTTTCAGCAGCGAGCCTGGCAAGCCTACCTGGAAGGTAAAAGCGGCCTGGTGAACGCGCCCACCGGCAGCGGAAAAACCTATTCGCTTATTATACCGGCCTTGCTGGAGTTTATGGGCGAGCACCCCGAAAGTTTTGGGCACAAAAAAAATAATGGCTTGCGCCTGATTTGGATCACGCCCATCCGTTCGTTAAGTCGCGAGATAGAGGCTGCGGCCCAACGGGCTATCGAAGGGCTGGGGTGCAGTTGGCGGGTAGCCGTGCGCTCAGGAGATACAGGCGGCAGCCAGCGGGCGCGCCAACTGGCGCGCCCGCCCGAGATATTAATTACCACTCCCGAGAGCCTGCACCTGTTGCTTACTCAGCCCAATTGCCGTGAATTTTTTGAACACCTGCGCGCGGTGGTGGCAGACGAGTGGCATGAACTCATGGGCTCCAAGCGAGGCGTGCAAGTGGAGTTGGCGCTGTCGCGGCTTAAAAAGTTTGCGCCCACTTTACGCGTGTGGGGCATCAGCGCCACCATCGGCAACATGAGCGAAGCCACACACGCTCTATTGGGCAGTCGATATCTTCAACACAAGCATACCGTCATCCGGGCCACCGAAGTAAAGAAGCAGATAGATATTGTGTCGGTGCTGCCCGATGAGGTGGAACACCTGCCGTGGGCCGGGCATCTGGGCATTCACCTGCTAGATAAAGTTTTGCCTATCGTCCGCACCAGCAAGAGCACACTCATTTTTACCAACACGCGCTCTTTTGCCGAGATATGGTACCAGAAAATGCTGGAGGTAGCGCCAGAGCTGAGTGGGGTGATGGCCATGCACCACGGCTCCATCAGCTCGGAGTTGCGCACCTGGGTAGAAGAGCAACTGCATGAAGGCACTTTGAAAGTTGTGGTGTGTACCTCAAGCCTTGACCTGGGCGTGGACTTTCGCCCGGTGGAAACCATCATACAGGTAGGCAGCCCGAAGGGTGTGGCCCGCTTTCTGCAGCGTGCCGGCCGCAGCGGTCATCAACCCGGTGCGGTAAGTCGAATTTACTTTTTGCCTACGCACTCGCTGGAGCTGACCGA
>Ga0224723_1001763_pt1 | contig 12716 bp, 11 predicted proteins | sample Balambano_FR2_Me_FD_161647 | JGI IMG/M metagenome (GOLD analysis project Ga0224723, IMG submission 161647) | Freshwater sediment microbial communities from Lake Towuti, South Sulawesi, Indonesia - Balambano_FR2_MetaG | ecosystem: Environmental > Aquatic > Freshwater > Lake > Sediment | place...
CTCCGGCAGCAGCCCACCCGCTTTATCGCCCAACTGTGCGAATGTGCGCCCGACCTTCTGATCGACCACATCGGCAAAGTCGGGATGCAGCGCGCCAAAATATTCGTTCGACGGGTATTCGCCGTCCTGCACCATCATCTTGTAGCCAGCCGTACACATATTGCGCGTCTCTGCACCCGTCAGCTGCCAGATCACCCAGTCCGCCGATTCGATCCAGCGGTCCATCGCTGCGTAGACGTGCGGCGCTTCTTCCAGCACTTGCAGCAGTTTGCTGAAGAACCATTCACTCGAATATTTGCCGCCGTAACGTTTGATCCACGCTTCGCCGCGCGCGTGGGCAACGGCGTTGATCTTGTCTGCCTGCGGCTGGCTGGCGTGGTGCTTCCAGAGTTTGACGTAGGCGTGCGGCTCGTCCTTGAACTGCGTCAGGAACGACAGCGGCGTGCCGTCCTCTTTGACGGGCAGCGGCGAACTGGCGGTGAAGTCGATACCGATGCCGACGATCTCCTGCGGGTTGACGCCGCTTTCACGGATGACGGCTGGGACGGCGTTGAAGAACACGCCCAGGTAATCCTGCGGGTCTTGCAGCGCCCAATCCGGCGGCAGCCGCTTGCCGCTACCGATCAGCACCTCATTCATCACAGCGCTCGGATAATCGTAGACTGCCGTCGCCACCTCGCGCCCGTCGCGCACATCCACCAGCAGCACTCGCCCAGACAGCGTGCCAAAGTCAATCCCTAATGTGTACATATCATAAACTCCCGAACAATCGTATCTTGATGAAGAAGCTTGAATTGTAACGCGGTGTGGGGGAGTTGGGGAAGAAGTCAACCGCCAAGACGCCAAGCGCGCTAAGAAAAAGCCTATTCAAGAGGATAGAGAGGAAGAGGTTAGAGAATCTGTTTTTGAGCCTCTCTTGGCGTCCTTGGCGGTTCAAAAATCAGGATTTAAACCGCCAAGACGCCAAGGACGCCAAGAAGAGATTTTATTCAAGAGAGCAAAACACAAAGAGAAGAAGAGGGCTTAAATTCTCTTCACCTCTTCTCCTCTATCCTCTTGAATAAGCCTTTTTCTTGGCACTCTTGGCATCTTGGCGATTTGATTAGCGTATGATCGTCAACTCCGCCACCAGCGGCAGATGATCCGAACTCAGCGCTGGACCCAGACGCGCATCCAGCGCCCGCAGGTCGTCGCTGTGCCAGATGTAATCGATGCGAAGCAGTGGTGGGATAAACGACAACAAGTCCTGCCGCGCCGTGCTGACGGGCCAGCTCGTCCCCAAGCCGACGCCCGCCGCGCGGAAACTGTCGTTAAGCTGTGCCGCGACTGCGTTGTACATCAGGCTCTGGTCGCTCATGTTGAAATCGCCCGCCAGCACAAACGGCAGGCGTTCGCGCTCCACCAGGCGCAGAAGGTAGCGCATCTCCTCATTGCGCTCGTATTCGTCGTAGCCCAGCAGCATCGGCAGATACGGAATATAAAACGGCAGGTTTACACGCGGCGGGAAGATGGGAAAGCGGATATGCACATTGTAAACAGCCACCGACTGCTCGCCTACACGCACCACAACCCGTTGGTAGCGCGGGCGGCGAAATGACGGATCAGGTTCGTAGCTGGCACTTTCGATCACGGACAGCCGTGTCAGCAGTGCACCTGTCCAGCCTTCTACGTCTGTGCTGAACTGCTGCGGATAGGCGTCAGCCAGTCCCAGAATGCCATCGGCGCGCTGGCGCTGGCTCAACGGGACTTCCTGCAATACAATAACATCGGCGTCGGTCGTGTGCAGCCACTCATCCATCTGCTCAAATGCTGGACCCTCGGCGAATGAGGCGTTGCCGCCCCAGGTATTGAACGTCACCACGCGCAGTGTCGGTGTGTCCAGCTGCGCCTGCGCGCGCGGTACAAAGTATGGTGCATAGCGCAACAGCCCGATCACCAACAGCGGCAGCAACAGCAGTGCGCCGCGCTTCGCCCGCACGAGCAGCGCCAGCGGCAGTAGGACAAGGACAGGCAGGAAGTACCACGTCATGAAGTTATCAATGAACGCCAGCCACCAGGGACGCGCAACGGGCAGCAAGCGCGTCGCCAGATACAACAGCAGCGCCAGCGCGTACACGCCGGCGATAAAGGAGATGAGTGTGCGGAGATGCTTCCATATGCGATTACGGGTCAAGCGATTAATCCTTCTGCCTGCCAATCCCTATCCAATCATGATACAGTTAACCGCGCTCGCTTCCTTATTCTTTACCTGAGAACTTGCAACCTCATGGCAACACTCGTTCCTCATTACTCGTCACTCATCACTCGTTACTCGTTACTCTCCTCATGCACATCCTCCACGTAACGCCGTACTACGCACCTGCCTATGCCTTTGGCGGCGTCGTGCGCGCGGTCGAGGGGCTGGCACAGGCACTCCTCAAACGCGGACATCGCATCACCGTCCTGACCACCGACGCCTACGATCTGTCCCGTCCGTATGACGGCGCGCTCGAAAGCGATGAGAACGGTGCTCGCGTCATTCGCGTGCGCAACACCGTCTACCCGCTGCGCCGCCTCAACCTGTCTACGCCGCTGACCATGCGCGCCCGCGCCGCTGTCTTGCTCGCTGATGTCGATGTCGTCCATCTCCACGAATTGCGCACCGTCGAAGCGCTGCTGGTCGCGCCGCTGGCACATCAGCGCGGTATCCCGATTGTGCTATCGGCGCACGGCACACTGCCGATCAGTACCGGGCGCGGCGGCTTGAAGCAGCTATGGGATCACTTGCTCAGCCCCATCGTCATGCGCCGCGTCGCCGCCGTCGTCGGCTTGACAGATGATGAAACCGAGCAGGCGCGCACCTTTGCCGAGCGTATCACCTGCCACCAGCGCACGGGCGATCCGGCGGGTCGCCCCTTCAGCATCACAATTCGCTTTGCCACCATCCCCAACGGTGTTGAACACTCATCACTCATCACTCATCACTCATCACTTTCGACAGTCCTCTTCATGGGTCGCCTGCACACCCGCAAAGGCGTGGATGTCCTCGCCCGCGCGTTCACTCTGGCAAATGTGCCGAACAGCCGCCTCGTTATCGCCGGACCAGACGAGGGGATGCTGCCAACGTTGCAGGCGTTGGCGGCGCAGGACACACGGATCGAGCTGGTTGGCTTTCTCGACGGGGACGCGCGCTTGAATGCGCTGGCACAGGCGGATGTCTTCGCGCTGCCCGCAACGGGAGAGGGATTATCGATGGCGCTGCTGGAGGCGATGGCGGCGGGCATCGCGCTCCTGATTTCACCCGGCTGCAATCTGCCGGAGGCGGAACGAGTGGGCGCGGCGCTCATCGTGCCGCCGGAAGTCGAGCCGCTGGCAGACGCGCTGCGCGTGCTGCTGACCGATGCCGAACGTCGCCAGCAGATGGGGGAGGCGGCGCGGCAGCTGGCAATCGAACGCTTCAGTTGGGAGCGCGTTGCGGCACAATGGGTAGCCACCTACGAAAATCTTAAATCAGGTTAAAATGCTTTGACTCTCCAATTCGTTTGTGATATTCTGTACAAAGTCGGAGATGCCATCTCATTCGCAATTGAAAATAACTGTTGCAAACTATGCAAACGCGCTATAATTTGCATCTTATAACAAAACCCCCGTATATTGGGCTATAAACGCGGCGATCAAGCCGTGATTTCGGTTAGTGTGACCACTCAATAGCGGTGGTCAGGTGTGAGGAAAGGTGCCGTTTATGGCGACAGCGGTAACGACTGCCCAGGACAAGGCAAGAGCGGTATCGACGGAACGCGCGGCAGAGGTGGAAGTCAGCCTTCCCAGCCGCCGTGAGTTCTTATATTACATCTGGACGGCGTCGCTGCTGCTGCTCCTGGGGCAAGCGGGTGCTGGTCTGATCTGGTTTGCACTTCCACGCTTTAAGGCAGGCACATTCGGCGGCACGTTCAATTTCGCGCCTGCCCGTCTGCCTGACCCCGGCGCAAACCCTGTAACGGTGGCGGAAGGTCGCTTCCATGTCGTGCGGCTGGAAGATGAGAGTGTCAACGTGCTGTATGCCGTTTGCACGCATCTCGGCTGCCTGCCGAAGTGGGCGGAAGCAGAAGAACTCTTCAAATGCCCGTGTCACGGGTCGCAGTTCCAGCGCGATGGTCAATGGGTCACAGGTCCCGCGCCGCGCGGTCTGGATCGCTTCGTGACGACGATCACCTTCACAGACGGTACGACAGCCGTCAACGATGTATCCGGCGAGGCAATCGCCATCGCTGGCAAGACGATTGAAAGCATCGCCATCAACACGGGTCGCCGTGTCAATGGTCCGGTGCACGCCTAACGCAGGGAAGTATCGTTCGCTCAGAACGATTAATGTTATGGAGTAAAACGCAATGTCGGTACTCCCATTTCCGTCGTTTTTAGACGACGTAAAGGAAAAGGGCTTCAAAAAAGCGGTTTTTGAAGGGGCGAACGAAGTCGTTGAGCGCCTGACTGCGGGGATGAACATTCAGGACATCCGCGAAGCGCTGCGCGGCGAAGCGCCGTCTCGCAAGCCGAACCCACGGTTGCAGCCGCACGCCGATGGCTTCTGGCTGCATATGCGTCCCAGCTACTTCCATAAGTCGGTGACGGGCATTTATCCTGAATTCCGGCTCGGCTGGCTCTCAACCTACTTCGTGGTCTTCGAGACGATCACCGGTATCTTCCTGATGGTGTGGTACACGCCGTCGCCGGAAGTCGCCTACGCCAACATGATCAACATTATGGCGAGCGTGCCGCTGGGTCAGTTCATGCGCGACCTGCACCGTCTCGGCGCGGAGGCAATGGTGCTGATCGTAACACTCCATATGTTACGAACGTTCTTCACTGCCAGTTACAAAAAGCCTAGACAGTTCACCTGGTTCACGGGCGTGATTCTGCTCGGCTTGACGCTCTTCCTCAGCTTCAGTGGCTATCTGCTGCCCTGGGATCAGCTTGCGCTATGGGCGGTAACGATCGGTGCGTCGATGGTGGAAGCTGCGCCACCGGAAATCGTCGGTCAAAACCTCAACCTGCTGCTGCGCGGCGGTCCGGAAATTGGCGCGAACGGGTTGCTGCGCTTCTATCTGCTGCATGTACTGGCTGTTCCGGCACTGCTCTTCATCTTCACAGGCGTCCACTACTACAAGGTGGTCGTGCATGGGCACAGCCTGCCGCCGCGTGAAGAGAACATCGGCGAAGATACCGCCAAGCGTGTGCCGCTGGATAAGCGTGTCTACTTCATCCCGGACATCCTGACCAGCGAAATCATGTGGATCGGGGTCACGACGCTGATCCTCGTGGTGCTGTGTACATGGTTCTTCCACGCGCCACTGGAAGCACATGCCGACCCGCAGGACACACCGCTCGGTACGACCGCCCCCTGGTACTTCCTCTGGGTTCAGGGCGCGCTCAAGCTCGGTGATAAAGTCTTCTGGGGCATCATCTTCCCGACGATTGCGCTTGGCTTCCTGGCAGTTATGCCGTATCTTGACCTGACCCCCAGCCGTCGCTGGGCGCACCGCCGCACCGCGCTCACAGTCTGCTTCCTGATGATCAGCGCTACCACTGTCCTCAGCTACATGGGGCTGGCGGAATTTGGTGTGCGACTGGCAGGCGATACCGAAATTCTGCATGAAATGATGATGCCACCTGCCCATAATCATATGGGTAAGCTGCTGCCTGTGCCATTTGATCAACTGACGCCCGGTATTTACACCACGCGCCAGTTTGAAGCGGAAGCAGGGCAAGAGTCGGCAGCAGTAGCCGCGTTCAATCAGGAAATCCTTGATAACGGACGCGCGCAGCTTGCCATCGCACAGCTTGGGGTGGATCATCTCGAACTGAGCGCCATCAACACGAGCGTTATTCCGTCCGACGCTGAAGACCTGGAAAAGGCGCTGCACTTCTTTGCTGACCGCCTGGTCGCCTATGAACACGAATTGCAGGATGCCTGGGGGCTGGTGGTTGTCACGGAAGTGCAGCCGGGTCTGCGCCGTCTGGACGCAGTCATCGTCTGGCATCAGGTGGAGTTTGAGAATGGTCGTGTCGTTTTCGGCAGCGACGGTGAGCCAGTCCTCCTGGTTGGCGAAGATGGGCAGCCTGTTACGCGCGTCAGCACGGATCATATCTTCATCCACGAAGACGCGCAGTACTTCGCTGCGCCTGGGAGCTAAATTATGCTGCAACGTCTGATTTTCGAGCGTATTGAGCAGCGTATCCTCGTAGGTACGCTCTCTTTCCTCGCGATTATGGTGCTGGTGGGGTGGATCGCCATCAATGAAGGCGGTCGTATGCAGGCGTTCGAGACGCAATACCTGGCACGCTCGATTGAACGCGGCGCCTACCTGTACATGGCAAACTGCTCGACGTGTCATGGAACGGACGGGCTGGGTGGCGCAGGGCGTGCCCCCGCGCTCAACAGCCCGTACCTGTTCGGGCATGACTATCTGGCAGACCTGAACCGCGAACAATCGGGGCTGGAACGCGAAAAGCTGAACAGCGCGACGACGCCGGAACGCATCACCGAAATTGATGCGCGTCTGGCGGCAATCGAAACGGAACGCCAGACACGTCTGAACGCCTTATCTGCAGCGACACAAACACCCGGCGATTATGACCCGACCGCTCCATCGCGTTTGAGCAACCTCGGCTGGGCGGGCAGTTTGCGCAGCTTCCTGTTGACCACCCTCATTCATGGTCGTCCAAACAGTATCCAGTACTGGGGTGGCAACCAGATGGTGGCTTGGGGTCAACTGGCAGGCGGTCCGCTGCGTACCGACCAGCTCGAAGACCTGACGAACTTCATCCTTAACTGGGATAAGGGTGATGCCTGGACAACTGATGATGCGCTTGCGGTGCGCCAGTGGCCAATTTCTGTCGTGGATGTCGCACTTGCAGGTCCGCCGCGCGAAACGATTGCGCCCGCCGGTACAGACCCTGCGACGCTGGATCTGGCAGCGATTAATGCGGAAGTTGCGAACTTCCAGGGCGACCCGCAAAACGGTCAAACGCTTTACAACGGCACGCTTGGTTGTGCAGGCTGCCATATGCAGGCGGCGGTTGCCCCGCCCACAGAAGGTACCTGGACGCGCGTGACAGTCAATCGTTCGGCACTGACAGGGTTGGAGCCGACAGAATATCTGGTTCACTCGATCCTGTATCCGGGCGAATTCCTGGCTCCGGGCGAGCCGTACATTCCCGGCACGTATCCGAACGCAATGCTGCCCAACTACTCGGAACGTCTGACGTATCAGGAACTGGCAGACCTGATCGCCTACCTGCAAACGCAGGATCAGGAAGTCCCCGGACTCTAGTACGGACGTAGCACGCCTCGTCCGTAACAAAAGTGCCTATTCAAGAGGCTGGAGAGGAAGAGATTAGAGATGATTTCTCTAACCTCTAAATCTCTAACCTCTTAAATAGGCTTTTTATTTCTCGACAGGGAATTGTTTCTACGGGTAGAAGCCGCGTGTGGCGACTGCATCAGCGACGCGCTGGATCGCCGTAATCTGCGCGGCGGTGCGCATATCGACGCCGTACTTTTCGGCGGTCTGTTCGGTATTGTAGTAGCTCTTGCGCAGCACACGCTCCAACTGGCGGTTGACCTCATCCTCGTCCCAGAAGAACGCCTGCAAGCCCTGTACCCATTCAAAGTACGATACGGTGACGCCACCCGCGTTCGCCAGAATATCCGGCACGACCACTACGCCGCGATCATGCAGAATATCGTCGGCGTCGGGGCTGGTCGGTCCGTTCGCGCCTTCCACAATCAGGCTCGCCTGAACATGCGATGCGTTATGGCGTGTGATCTGTCCTTCCATCGCCGCCGGGATCAGCACCTCGCACGGGCAGGTGATGAGTTCGTCGTTGGTGACGAATTCGCCGTCGGCAAAGCCGCGCACGCCGCCTGTTGCTTTCACATGCGCCCGCACCGCTTCGATGTCCAGCCCGTTTTCGTTGTAGACGCCGCCCGTCACATCGCTGACGGCGACGATTTTGTAGCCCAGGCTGTGCGCATAGGCAGCAGCATTTGAGCCGACGTTGCCGAAGCCCTGCACCGCCACGCGCACATCCTGCGCGCGGTAGCGTCCCTTGCCTTGCAGCGCTTCTTCCATGCAGATGATCACGCCGCGCCCAGTCGCTTCATTGCGTCCCTGGCTGCCACCAACATTCAGCGGCTTGCCCGTGACGACTGCCGGAACGGAGTAACCCACAGTCATGCTGTAGGTATCCATAATCCACGCCATCGTCTGCGGCGTCGTCCCCATGTCCGGGGCAGGGATGTCGGAATGCGGGCTGATGAGGGGGATCAGTTCGGAAGCATAGCGTCGCGTCAGCGCTTCGTTTTCGCGCTGGCTCAAGGTCTTGGGATCGACCACGACGCCGCCTTTCGCGCCGCCATAGGGTAGCCCGACGAGCGCGCACTTCCACGTCATCCACATCGCCAGCGCGCGCACTTCATCAATATCGACTGCCTTGCTGTAGCGGATGCCGCCTTTGGAGGGACCGAGTACGGTGTTGTGATGGACGCGATAGCCGGTGAACATTTCGACGGAGCCATCATCACGGCGGACGGGGAAGTTGACGGTAAATTCGCGGCGGGGGTACTTCAGGAACTCTTTGACCCCATCCTCAATCTTCAAATAACGCACTGCACGGTCATATTGTTCGAGCGCAGTCTGGTAAGGATTTTCTATTGTGTGTTGCTCTTGGAGAGCCTGATGATAGGCGACGACCATAATTTACCACGAACTCCCTGCCGTACTTTCGGCACATTTGGACAGATGCAATAACGCCTTACATTTCATTTTACGTGACATCGCACCTGAAATAAATGATGATATGGAAAAGATTATGCGCTTTGCCTAAAAATACCCTAAACTGATTTGTGCATTTCGTATAGATTATCGCGCTACGGGCAGTTTTTGCAACACGTCGACCAGCTTTGCGGGTGGGTCGCCCTTATAGACGAAGGCGAAAGCGCCGGCTGCCACCGCCTCATTCGCACGGTTGAGATCGCTGCCGGTCACTATGATGGTGAACATTCCAGTCTCAGTAAGTCGGCGGAGCAACTCCGGTGGGTCTGCGCCAGGCAAACCCCACTCCAGAAGCAGCACATTGGCATGGGTCGTTTTGAGCAGCGCGAGCAGTTCAGATGCATTCGATGCTTCTGCTGCCACAGTCAAATCTAACGCCTGCTCGCACACTAGCCCCAGTGCCTGCCGGACGTTTGGCTCATCATCCGCGATCAAGACGCGCATGGGAGCAGCTTGCCCGACCATGACTTCCTACCTTAAGCCCCCGAATACATCTCCCAGTAAACAGTAAAGACTCCTCGCCTGCGTCGTGCGGGCGAGGAGTCTTTGGGATGGTCAGAAGATGAGGGGGCGCGCTGGTCAGCTAACCAGGTGATTTTGCATGGCGATGCTGGCGGCTTCGGTGCGGTTCGCCGCGCCCAGCTTGGAGATAACGTTACTGACGTGGTATTTAACGGTCGAAAGGCTGACGATGAGCTTCTGAGCGATCTGGCGGTTGTTCAATCCGTTCGCCATCAGGCATAACACTTCGCGCTCACGCTCGGTCAGGTCAAAGCCGGGCAGCGGCGGGGCGGTCGCAGTGTGCATGAGCGCCAGCGTCGCTTCCGGTGCCAGCGTCGGGCGACCGATGACGGCGGCGCGAATGGCGGCTGCCAGTTCGTCGGCAGTTACGGTCTTGAGCAGGTAGCCAATTGCGCCCGCTTTGAGCGCGGCATTGACCAGTTCTTCTTCGCGGAAACTCGTCAGCGCAATCACCTGTATCGCCGGGCAGCGCGCACGAATCGCCTGCGTTGCTGTTGCGCCGTCCATCTCTGGCATCATCATATCCATCAACACCACATCTGGCTGCGTGCGCAGGCATACATCCACCGCTGCCCTGCCATTGCTTGCCTCTCCCACCAATTCCATATCTTCATAAACCATCAGGAAGTCCGCCAAGCCGCTGCGCACAACCGCATGATCATCTACTACAACCACGCGAATAAGCTGTTGAGTCATCTTTACACATCTTTCTCTACCCATAAAACTGTGACGCATGTGCCTTCGCCGAGTTGTGTTTGCACCGATAAATCCGCTCCGATTGCCTGCGCGCGTTCCGCCATGATCCGTAAGCCAAGATGCTGCGCGCTGTTTGCGGCGGGGTCGAACCCGCAGCCGTTATCGGCAATGTGCAGCCGAACCCGCTGTTGATCAAACTGCAAATCAACTTCTGCGCGTGTCGCGTTGGAATGCTTGGCGACGTTGTTGAGCGCTTCCTGCGCGATGCGATACAACGAGATTTGCGCGTCGGATTGCAAGGCGCGCCTGTCTTTGACGTTGACATCAATCTGAATGCGCGTGCGCCCGGCGATGCCTTCCGCAAGCTGACGCAGCAGTTCGCACAGCGGCACTTCCGTCAACGCCGACGGGCGTAGTTCCAGCAGCAGCGTGCGCATTTCTGCCAGCGCGCCGCGCGTCAGTTCGCGCAGCTTTTCCAGCCGCTTCATGCCTTCCTGCGGGTCGCGCTCCCAGATGCGCGGCAGCACCTCAGCGGTCAGGCTGGCGGAAAAGAGCGTTTGCGTCACCGCGTCGTGCAAGTCGCGCGCCAGCCGCCCACGCTCCTCAGCGGCGGCTGCCTCGCGTATCTGCTCGAAGCGACGCGCGTTTTCGAGCGCGATCACCGCCGACGGAGCCATCAGCGTGAGCAGGCGTTCCTCTTCGCCATTGAGTGTCTGCGCTGTCCTGTTGCCGACCGAAAGCACGCCAATAGTGCGCGTTCCCGACTTGAGCGGAACTGCGAGTACAGATTTTGCGCCGACCTTGTTCATCGCAACTGTATCCACATTGGGGTGATGAGTGATGTCTGTGACGAGTTGAACCTCTCCCGTCCGAAAAGCTGTCCCCGATGCTGAATGGGTTAATGACATTCGATAGCCGGGTTTGAGTACGACGGGTTTCTCGCTCGAAACGACCGCCAGCGCCAGACCGTCGTCATCTGGCAGGAAGAGCGCGCTGATGTCGGTATGCGTCAGGTGGCGCGACTCATCGGCGATCAGTTGCAAAACCTCCTGCGTATCCTGTCGGCTCGCGAGTGCCTGCTGGACGTTGATGAGCGCCATCAGTTCGCGCGTGCGGTCTTCGCAGTTGGGTTGATCTTGCGGCATGTTCCCATCCCCTTTCCTGCACATGGATGGGTCTCTTTTGAGTGTAGCGCTGGACTGAGGTCATGAACACTACCACAGCGTCACCTGTCTGCGTGACGAATGTCACTTCCTGGCCAGTTGACCAGTCGCATTCCTCATCGTCTTCAGGAGCAGCTAACCCGCCCTAAGCCCGACGACAGGCAGCTTGATGCGCGTTAGGCTGATCACAATACATCCAGGGGGATTATGTATCACACTGCGATGACCACACCTGACCTGCTAACCGTGCTGCTCACGAGCGCAGCGTTGGTCACATTGCGACAGGTCGGCGCGCCCTGGCGCTTGATCGGACCGTGTCTCGGTTTACAGACCCTGCTTTTGGTCAACATCGGTCATGATGCTGCGTTACTGACGCTGGCGCACATCACCGCTTTTGAATGCGTTCGCTGGTTACGCGCAGCTAGAGCAGATTAAGCCCTTCCGTGTCCGCGCAAAAAAGCAATTCTGTGCCACAATAGACTAAGAATCTACGGCACGGAGACCCATCATGGCAACCATCGAAATGCACCTGATCGCTGAACGCAGCCTGCGCATTATGAACCCGATCAGCGACACAAAGCTGACACTGGTCGGGCAGTTGTGTCAACTGGAGGCGGGGACGCGCTGGCTCGATCTCGGCTGCGGCAAGGCGGAGATGATCTGTCGCTTCGCACAGGCGCACGGTATCCATGCGGTCGGTGTCGATTACTTCCAGGAGCTGCTCGACATCGGGCAGCAGCGCGCGGTCGAACTCGGCGTTGCGGATCGCGTCACGCTGGTACAGGGCGACGCAGCTGCGTACCAGCCTGAGACGGGGGACTTCGATGTCGTGAGCTGCATCGGTGCGCCCTGGATTGGCGGCGGGTTCGGCGGCACGCTGGAACTGATGCAGCGCTTCGGCAAGCCGGACGGTTTGTATCTTATGGGCGATGCCTACTGGACAGAGACGCCGCCGGACGAAGCCTACAGCGCATGGAACAAGCAGCCAGGCGCGCAGGTGACGCTGGTCGAAACGCTCGACCGCATCGCCAGCGCGGGGATGGAACTGGTGGAGATGGTGCTTTCGACGCCCGATGAGTGGGATCGCTTTGAGGCGGCGCAGTGGATGGCAGTGCATGATCATCTGCGCACTCACCCGGACGATGAGACCGCCCGCGCTGCCCACGCCTGGAAAGCCGAGCAGCAGCGGGCGTATTTGCAGTACGCGCGCCACTATTTCAACTGGGGCATTTTCGTGGCAAGACCAAAGATTTAACTGGATTTGAAGCGCAAAGGCGCAAAGGACGCGAGAACAAAAGTCTGATCTTGGCGCACTTTGCGTTTTGGCGTTCGACTCAGAGTTGAAACGCCAAGACGCGGAGGGTGCCAAAATAATCACCCGCTCCGCCGAAACCGCCGCAGCACGATCCCCGGCAGTGTGCGTGCCTCGTCTGCGCGCAGCAGCAGCGCCAGCCCGAAGAACGCCACCACGCCCGCCGCGCCGCCGACGAGCGTTTGCACCCATGCGCCCGCGCCATTCAGC
>Ga0224723_1001764_pt1 | contig 12714 bp, 7 predicted proteins | sample Balambano_FR2_Me_FD_161647 | JGI IMG/M metagenome (GOLD analysis project Ga0224723, IMG submission 161647) | Freshwater sediment microbial communities from Lake Towuti, South Sulawesi, Indonesia - Balambano_FR2_MetaG | ecosystem: Environmental > Aquatic > Freshwater > Lake > Sediment | place...
TTCAGGTCGTTCACGTCTTTGCGTAAATCGAAAAGCACCTTATACAAAATGTCGCGCTCAGAAATACCATCGGCTGCCGGGCCGTGGTGGTACAGTGCCGGCAAACTTGAATCGCGCGGCAAATAATTTTGCAGGCGTACGCTGTTTATTTCCTTTTCTTCGGTAGAGAGCACAGAGATTTGGTCTACCAGGTTTTTCAGCTGACGAATGTTGCCGGGAAACCGGTATTTGAGCAGTACTTCTTTGGCGTCATCGGTCAGGACAATGGGTTTTACGCGGTACTTCTCGGCAAAGTCGGTGGCAAATTTTCTGAAGAGCAACTCCACATCGCGGCCGCGCTCGCGCAGCGGAGGAACAAAAATGGGCACGGTGTTAAGTCGGTAGTACAGGTCTTCGCGAAATTTGTTTTCCTCCACTTTTCGCAGCAGGTTAACGTTGGTGGCGGCAACCACGCGCACATCGGTTTTCTGCACTTTCGATGACCCTACCTTGATGAACTCGCCATTTTCCAGCACGCGCAGCAGGCGGGCCTGGGTGCCCAGAGGCATTTCACCAATCTCATCCAGAAAAATGGTTCCCCCGTTGGTAACTTCAAAATAACCTTTGCGGGCTTCATGCGCCCCCGTAAACGATCCTTTTTCATGGCCGAACAGTTCTGAGTCGATGGTGCCTTCGGGTATTGAGCCGCAGTTAATGGCAATGAACTGGCCGTGTTTTCGCGCACTGAGCGAGTGGATGATTTTGGAAAAAGATTCTTTTCCGCTTCCGCTTTCGCCCGTAATCAATACCGACATGTCGGTGGGTGCCACCTGCATGGCCACGCGCACGGCATTGTTTAGCAGGGCTGAGTTGCCAATTATACCGAACCGCTGTTTTACGCTTTGGATCTCTGAGTCTGCAATCGCCATAGTCACTAGATCAACTGTCCAAATAAAGTAGCGCCCGTGCAGTCGGCTATTTTCACGCGCACGTAGTCGCCTTTTTTTGTATCCCCTTTTGGGAACACCACCACCTTATTGCAGGTGGTTCTGCCCTGCCAGTGGTCGGCTGAGCGTTTGGACGGCCCCTCGGCCAACACCTCAAAAGTTTTGCCTACGGTTTGGCGGTATCGCTCGCGCGAGTGCTGGTTTTGTTTACGTATTACATCATCCAGGCGCTTCTTCTTTACCTCAAGCGCTATGTCATCGGCCAGTTTCTTTTCGGCCAGCGTACCCGGCCGTTCCGAATAGAAAAACATGTAGGCGAAGTCGAACTTTACTTCATCCATCAGCGAAAGCGTTTGTTCATGCTCCTGCTCGGTTTCGCTGCAAAAGCCGGTGATCATGTCGCTGGAGAGCCCACATTCGTGGCCCAGTATTTCGCGTATCCGCGCTATTTTAGTCAGATACCATTCGCGTGTGTAGCCCCGGTTCATCAGCTCAAGTATACGCGAGTTTCCGCTTTGCACCGGCAGGTGAATATACTTGCAGATGTTGGCATACCTGGCCATCGTGCGCAGCACCTGGTCGGTAATATCTTTTGGATGCGAGGTGGAAAAGCGCACGCGCAGTTGGGGACTGACACGGGCCACGCGCTCGAGCAAATCGGCAAAGGTTACAACGGTACTTACCTCTTTCTTTTCAAGCCTGGCTTTGTTATTTTCTTCAGGGCTCCACTTGTACGAGTCTACGTTTTGGCCCAACAGGGTTACCTCGCGGTAGCCTTGCTGAAACAACTGTGTAGCTTCGGCCACGATCGAGTCAGGATTGCGGCTTCGCTCACGGCCACGCGTAAAGGGCACCACGCAAAATGTGCACATATTATCGCAGCCCCGCATAATTGAGATAAACGCAGTTACCCCATTAGAATTTAGCCGTACCGGGCTTATGTCGGCATAGGTTTCTTCACGCGACAAAAAAGTATTGACAGCCTTGTCGCCTTCGTCTACCTGCAAAATGAGCTTGGGCAGGTCGCGATATGCATCGGGCCCGGCCACCAGGTCAACAATTTTTTCCTCTTCCAGCAACTTGGTTTTCAGTCGTTCGGCCATACAACCCAAAACGCCCACCATCAGGTCGGGCTTACTTTTTTTTAATCCCGAAATTTGGGTAAGCCTGTTGCGCACGGTTTGTTCAGCTTTTTCGCGAATGGAACAGGTATTTAAGAATACCAGGTCGGCCTGCTCGATGTTGGACGTGGTGTCAAACCCCTCATTTTTCAAAATAGAAGCTACAATTTCGCTGTCAGAGAAATTCATTTGGCAACCGTAGCTTTCAATGTACAGTTTGCGGGTGTTGCCCGTGCTTTGGTTTTCCGAGACTTTTATTGCCCCAGCAGCGGGTGTAGAGTCGAAAACGTCAATATCAGCTATTAAATCTTTCATAAAAACGGGCACAAAGTTATTACTTTTTGTGAGTCTAAGTGACAAGTTGTCAGTTGTAAAATTGTATTTTAAAGTCGTTTTCAATACGTTGTTTTAAAATTTGGAGCATGGCAATCGTGAAGTCAGTAAGGGGTTACACCCCACAGTTTGGAAAAAATTGCTTTTTGGCCGACAACGCTGTAGTGGTGGGGCAGGTGGCGATGGGAGATAACTGCACCGTATGGTTTAACGCTGTTGTGCGGGGCGATGTGCACTCTATCAGCATTGGCGATGACACCAATATTCAGGATGGTGCGGTGATTCATTGTACCTATCAGCGGGCCAAAACGGTTATTGGCAGCAGGGTTTCCATCGCGCACACGGCTGTGGTGCATGGCTGCACGGTGGAAGATGATGTATTGATCGGCATGGGGGCTATTGTGATGGACGATGCCGTGATTGGACGCGGCTCTGTAATTGCGGCCGGAGCGGTGGTATTACCCGGCACTCGGGTAGAGCCGGGCAGCATTTATGCTGGTATGCCTGCAAAAAAAATGAAAGAGGCAGGCCCCGAAATGGCGGAGGTTATTGCCCGTACGGCCAAAAACTACCCCATGTATGCGGAGTGGTTTAAAGAGAAATAGGCTTGGCGTATTTTATTTCGCGTGGGCCTTTTCTTTATGGGGCCAGTTTTATAGATTCAATTCCGAAAATGACAAACAAGGCTTTTGATAAAAAAACGCTTGCCGACTTCCGGCAACGAATGCACGCAGCCGGCACCCGATTTCTTTTTGTCGATGAGACTGAAAACACCGATGAGCATGTGCACGTGTATTTCATTGGGGTGCACAAAGGGCGTGAAACTATTTTTGATGCTGTACTGTACACCTTGCGGCTGCAACATGAAAGTGAGATGTTTGAAATAGCCGAGCATAAAGCCGCGCGCCATTTCCCGCAATACAAAAAGATTACCTACCGCGAGGATGAAAACGGAAACCTGCAGGCGCTTGATAGTCTGGAAGAGGAGATCGGGTTATACATGGCCGAGGTGATGATGGAATTGGAGGAGGAGGGTGCCGTAAAAGTGCGCGAGCATGTAGATGTAGATGAGCACCTGGATTTTGGCGTAGGGCTGGATGTGGGGCTGCACGTAGAGAAGATTACGCCAAAAGTGATTGAGAAGTTTATCTCCGATTTCAATTCGGGCACGCTGTCGCTCGATCCGACCCTTTATTCTTTTCAAACCCAGGGCGAAGAGGCCTGAGTTTAGGGTAAAGTTTTTATCTGCCGATCCGGCCCGTATATTTGCCGGCCAAATCCGAACCAAACAATCTCATGAAGAACGTATCCCTGATTCTCAATGGCGTGTTGGCAGTGGCCGTAGCCATTTTGTACTATCTGCACTTTTCAAAGCCTGCCGCAACGCCAGTGCCGGGTGGGGCTGGCAGTACAGCCGATCTGCGCGTGGCTTATATCAATGCTGACTCGGTGCTGAAGTATTACGACTACTTTAAGGTGAACCGGGAGAAGCTCGAATCGAAAGGAAAGAAGCTCGATCAGGATCTGCGCGCGCGCGCTCAGAACCTGCAAAAAGATTACGAGGCTTACCAGCGCAACCTGGGCAATCTTACCATAGGTCAGGCCAAAGCCATCGAAGAAGACCTGGCTAAAAAGCAGCAGAATCTGCGGATGTACCAGGAAAGCCTCTCGCAGGAACTGATGGGCGATGAGTCGAAAATGAACCAGGAGTTGTACGACAAAGTAACCAACTTTCTTAAGAAATACGGGCAGGAGCGGGGCCTGCAACTGGTGTTGAAGTTCGACCCCAGTAGCGATGTGTTGTTTGGTGGCGACAGCTTAGACATTACCCAGGATGTAATTAAGGGCCTGAACCTCGCCTACCAACAGGAAGACAAAGCAGCGGCAAAAACCGACTCGGCTGCTAAAAAGAAATAGCCACTATCTGGTTGTTAAGCATAAGAAGAGAGTAGTGCACACTGCTCTCTTTTATTTTTTGTGCACAATGAAGTAACTTTCCACGTATGATCAAGTCGTTGTTGGCCTCGCTTAATGTAAAGCCCGAAGAGCAGGTGCAGGTAGTGATGATGCTGGCCACCGGATTTTTCATGGGTATATTTATCGCCACTTATACCGTAGCGGCCGAGTCGCTCTTTTTGAATGAACTGAGCGGCCAACTGAATAAGGCCTTTCTTTTTTCGGGTATAACAGGTATCGCCTCTACTATCTTATTTTCTTTTTTTCAGAACAAGGTAAAATTTTCCAACCTCACGCTGTCGGCCATTATACTCATTGTTTTTTTGGTATCGCTCATTTATGTGTTGTTGCATTATGGCGATCCCTCGTACCGCCCATTTGTGCTGTTTGCCATGTATGGCATCACGGGGCCCGTTACGGCTATTTTGTTGCTTTGTTACTGGGGTATTTTTGGGCGCCTCTTCAACTTCAAGCAATCCAAGCGCATTATCGGCTGGATTGATACAGGGCAGTTGCTGGCGGCCATCATTGCCTTCTTCCTCATCCCCCTCACATCGGCTTATTTCCCTGACACCGAAAACTATCTCATCGTTTGCAACCTGGCCATTTTAGGTGCCTCGGTTTTCATGTTTATCATATCCACCCGCTTTCCTCTCACCAAAAACGACCCGAGCGAGTTCGATGTTTCCGTGCGCAAAGAAACGCGGTTAGTAAGGATATTGTCTGATCGTTACACGTTGTTGCTGAGCTTGTTTCTGATCATTTCCATGACCACGTATGTTTTCAGCCAGTATTCATTCCAGAATTTAATCAATGTGCAATATCCAGAGCAGCGCGGCCTCACCAACTTTCTTGCGTATTTCAACGGTGCTATATATGCTTTAAGTTTGGTAATGCAGACGTTTGTAAACGATAAAATCCTCGGTAACTACGGTATTCGCATTTCCTTGTTTATTCTGCCGGCCGTGGTAGGTGTTTTTGCGCTGCTGTCTTTTGGTGTTGGTTTGTTTGTCGGGTACGATCCGCAACTTACTCCCGACACATTTATTTTTTTCTTCCTGGCTGTTGCGCTGTTGCGCTTGTTTAATGCTATGTTTAAAGATTCGCTCGAGAACCCGATTTTCAAGTTGCTGTTCATACCCCTCGACAGCCGCTACCGGTTTGGCATTCAATCGAAGGTGGAAGGCATTGTAAACGAGTCGGGCCGGTTTCTGGCCGGGGTGCTTATTTTTTGCTTCGCTATGATGCCGTTTTTTAAAGCATTTTTTATCCCTGCGTTTATCGCTGCACTGGCGGCCGCCTACTTTTTTGTGGTCCGTCATCTTCACAACGGCTACCGCAACAAAATCCGTTCAAAGCTGGAGAGTACCGAACTGCAGTCCGACAGGCTTGAATTAGGGTTTACTCAGATAACACAGCGCCTGGAAAGCAGGCTGATCGGTCAGGATGCGTCAAAGGCCGTTTTCTCGCTTAAACTGCTTGAGAAAATTAGTCCATCGCAACTGGCCACCTGGGTAAATAAAATGATTAACAGTGGCGAGGCTGAAGCGCGGGATTATGCGCAACGAAGACTCAACGAGCTAAAAGGACTCTCGGTATCCGAACGTTATGTTATCCGGATAGATCAGAAAAATGCCGAGTCGAAAGCTGAGCGTAATGTATTATCAAAATCTGACCTTGAGCTCATTATTAACAGCGGGGGCGACATCACCAAGTCGCGCATTCAAAAATTGTCGCGGTCGCCCGTGGCGGAAGATCGTCAGTATGCGGGCGAGCTATTGCTTCATACCTCGGGCGTTGAGAGTATTTCGTTTTTGATTGAACTGCTTGGCGACATAGAGCCAAAAGTTAGAAATACAGCCATTAAGACGGCCACAAAAAAATACAACAACGAGGTATTGCTGGCCCTTATCGAAAACCTGAATAATCCGCTGTACAGCAACCAGGCACAAAACGCTCTTACCGTCATCGGCCCCAAAGCCTTGCTGGCGCTGGATGGCGCCTTTTACCGATCAGGACAAAGTACGGCCACCATGCTCAAGATCGTACAGATTTTAGGTAGAATAGGAGGGCAGCGCGCGAAGGAATTGCTATGGAATAAAATTGATTATCCCGACAAGGTAATTGTATCGCAGGTGCTGCTGGCGCTAGGCGAGGCCGGCTTTAAAGCAGGAATTACCCAGGTAACCCGCATCAAGTACGCTATCGAATCAGACATTGCCGACATCAACTGGAACCTCGCAGCCATACAGGAGATTGCAGATGAAGGTAACTCGGCGGAAGTAAAAAAGGCGTTGCGCAGGGAGCTGCAAAACGACATTCAGCATATCTACATGTTGCTAGCCATGTTGTACGACACGCGGTCGATTCAGTTGGTAAAAGAGAACATCGAGAGCGGCACAACCGAAGGAACCACCTATGCCGTAGAATTGCTGGACGTGTTTTTATCTGAGCAGCTCAAGCAGCGCGTAATACCCGTGCTGGACGACATGACCGATGCAGAAAAGCTGAGTCGTCTGGAGGTTTTTTACCCACGTGTCAAACTCGACAGTAAGCTGGTACTCAAGTTCCTGATCAACCGCGATTTCACGCAGTCGAACCGGTGGACGAAGGCGACTGTCATACACCAGATCGGCACCTTGCGCATTAAAGAGTTTATGCTCGACCTGATCGCCCAATTGTTTAATCCGGATAAACTCGTACGCGAGGTAGCTGCCTGGGCACTGTTTCAGATAGATCCGGCACGATATGAAACCAACACCGCACGCTTGGGCAGCGAGGTGAAAAGCCAACTCGATGCCACCGTGCTTATGGCAGGTGATGGGGCACGCCTGATGATATTCGAGAAAATCCTGTTCTTCAAATCGATTGAATTATTTGCCGGGGTATCGGGTCTGACACTGTCATTTTTGGCCGACCTTTCCGAAGAGCTTCACCTTAAGCAGGGGGAGACGCTGGTGGTCGATGAGAAGTTGACATCCAACTTTTACCTGGTTTACAACGGCATACTGGAGTATTATTCGGCCGGCCAGCATCATGAAAATTTTGCACGCGGCCAGTTTGTAGGCGAAATGTTGAGCGTTGCCGGCTTTGCACACTCTAACCTGCTGGTGGCCAAAGAGACAGCCGTAGTGCTGAAGATCAACAAAGATCTTTTCTACGAGCTACTGGCCGATAATGTGAAACTAGCCGACAAAGTTTTGGAATACGTCTAAAATGAGTAGATTTCAAAGATTTTTTAGACTTAGTTTCTTTTAAACAGACGGTTTGCATCCATTTTTTTAACTTGTAGGGTCTGTAGAAATCGGGGTTTTGGTTTAACGCGTACCTTTACCGGATTACTATTGGGTCGATACGCTAAACAATGTTGAACTACTCGGTCAAAGTTGGAAAGCAAGAAGAGGAGTATCCTGATATTTCCTCCGCTCCACAGGCTATTGGGGTAAATCCGTTTCCGGGTTTGCGGCCCTTCAGCATGGACGAGTGCCATCTCTTTTTCGGCCGCGAGGGGCAGGTAGATGAAATCCTGCTCAAGCTTTCCCGAAATCGCTGTGTAACTATCATGGGTTATTCAGGCAGCGGTAAGTCCAGCTTGATCAGTTGCGGTCTGGTACCTGTTTTGTACGGTGGCTTCATGACGGACACCAGCCCTTTTTGGCAAGTGGTCACGTCAAGACCGGGAGCTTCACCCTTGTTAAACCTGGCCGAAGCCATTGTAAATCAATTAATTGATCGTGGACGCATTGACAAAGCCGATGCGCACATCCATCGTTCGATTATTGCATCTCTATTGCGCAGCAGCCCCCAAGGCCTGGTTGAAGTCGCCAAATACTTGCAGGGGCATCCACAGGAAAACATTTTTGTACTGATCGACCAATTTGAAGAATTGTTTCGGTACAAGGAGTCGGCCACCGGAGACGAAGCAAATGAGGCTTCGGTGTTCGTCAATCTTATCTTAACGGCCGTGCGCCAAAGCGAGGTGCCCCTGTACATCGCATTAAATATGCGGTCGGATTTTATTGGCGCTTGTGCGGCCTTTGCGGGACTCACACAGATGATCAATAACAGCAACTACCTGGTGCCCCAGATGACGCGCGAGCAAAAGCGCATGGCCATTGAAGGGCCTACGGCCGTTGGAGGTGGCAAGATTTCTGCGCGCCTGGTGAAGCGCCTGCTGACCGATATTGGTGATAATCAAGATCAGTTGCCCATTTTGCAGCATGCCATGATGCGCACGTGGGACTACTGGGTGGCCAACCACGAGCCCGGTGAACCCATGGACATACGGCACTACAATGCTGTAGGAAAAATAAGCCAGGCGCTATCGATCCATGCTAATGAAGCTTACGAAGAATTAAGCAGCGATGAAAAGCAAATAGCCGAGATACTGTTCAAAAGTATAACCGAGAAAAGCCAGGAAAATCAGGGGCTCCGAAGGTCTTGCCAGATATCGCTCGTTGCTGAGTTAGCCGATGTGGCCGACCAGGATGTTATTCATGTAGTAGAGCAGTTTAGAAAACCGGGGCGATCGTTCTTGATGCCGGGCGCCCACGTACCCCTCACGGGCGATTCGGTGGTGGAACTCTCGCATGAGAGTTTGATGCGCATTTGGACGCGATTGTCTGGCTGGGTGGAAGAAGAATTTGAGTCGGCCCAGATGTACAAGCGCCTGTCGGAAGCGGCAGCCATGTACCAGATTGGAAAAACCAGTTTGTGGCGCCCACCCGATTTACAGTTGGCACTCAACTGGCAGAAGAAGCAGAAGCCTACACGCACGTGGGCGCAACGTTACGACATTGCTTTTGAGCGCGCCATCGTATTTCTGGACACCAGCCGCATTACCTACGAAGCAGAGCTCAAGAACCAGGAAATGCTGCAGCGCAGAATGCTGCGCAGGGCGCGGGCCACCAACCTGGTGCTCGGCTTGTTCCTGATTGTGGCCATTGCCTTCTTTTTCTATGGACTGGTGCAGCAACTGGATGCTGAGCGTCAGGCACTGCGCGCAGAAGAGTCGGCTAAGCAAGCCTTGGCCGCCAAAGACGATGCAGAGTTGCAAAAGAAAGAAGCCGAACGCCAAACGCAGTTGGCGAAGCAACGGTTAGAGGAAGTAACGAGAACCCAGCAAAGTCTGCGGGTTGCGCTTGCCCAAGCCAAGGCTGCAAACGCCGAGGCTGAGAAGAACTTAGCCTTGGCAAAAGAGCAGACCGAGAAAGCGATGCGGGCCACGGAGGACGCAGAAACCCAAAAGGAGATAGCCGAATTGCAAACAGATCGCGCTGTTGGGGCGCTGAAAGAATCCAGGCGGCTGCTCATTCTGTCCATCGCCCAGTCAATGGAAGCAAAATCGGTGGGCATTGACGATGCCCAGTTGGGCGGGTTGCTGGCCATGCAGGGCTACCTTTTCCATACCCAGAATGACGGCAAAAAGTACGACCCCTATGTATTCAGCGGGCTGTATTATGCGCTGGCCAAGTTGAATGGCTTCAACTACAACGCGGTTAAAACACCCGGCACCGTGCGTAATAAAATGTTTGCCCTGGCAGTGGCCTCGTCCACAAATACTTTTTATACCACAGGCAATGATGGCCGCATTTTTCAGGGCGATGTGGAGAAAGGCAACCTGCAAAGCGTGTCGTCAAACCCATACCCCAACCGTGTGCTGGCGCTCAGCCGCGATGAACGCTACCTGGTAAACGGCAGCGACTCCAGTTTTATGCAAGTGTTTGATTTGAAAGGAGGCAGACCACGCGAGGTGCGCGGCCACAAGAGTTTTGTAAACGACATCAAGTTTCTGGCTTCCGGCAGCTTTGTGTCGGCTTCGGCCGATCGCACACTGCGTGTCACCAACCCCGAAACAGGGCAAAGTCAACAGCTCGTTTCGCTACCCCATAATTTAAAGTCCATCGATATTAGTCCCGACAGCAAATTGGTAGTTGGCGTTTCTACGGCAGGGGCGGTAGTGATGGTGAACCTTGAAACAAAATCCGCCGAGGTAATTCTGGATGAAGCCCCCAACCGCGTGCTGTCAGTAGCCTGGCACCCCACGCGCAACCTTATCGCCTACGGTGTGGAGATATTGGATGACAAGCGGCAAGTTGTGCGAGGCACCGTAAAACTGTATGACCTAACGTCAAAAAAATTCAAGGAACTGGGCGGCCACAAATCGGGCATCTCCGATTTAAAGTTTAGCCCTGACGGCCTGTTGCTGGCCAGCGCAGGTTTAGATAGAAAATTACAAATGTGGGTGGTAGATCATGAAGAAGACCTGCCTATTTTGATGGACAACAATAATGGTAACATCTGGGACATTGCCTTTGCAAAAGGCTCTAAGTTCTTGCTTGCCTCGTGCAACTCAGGCGAAATACGCGTGTGGCCTACCGACCCGCGCATGTTGGCCGAACAGGTTTGTCCTAACCTGAAACGCAACATGACACCCGAGGAGTGGGCTACGTATGTAGGCAACGGGCTCGACTACGAGACTACGTGCCGCAGTTTACTGATCAGCGATTTTTAGATGAAACAACCCTATCGTATTTGGCTGGTAGTGTGCGGCTTGTTTTCAGCCCTTGCTGTTTTTGGCCAAGCTGAAGATTGCGAAGAAACCATTGGTCGAGCTCAGCAGGAGTTTAACGCAGGCCGGTTTTACGGCATATCTTCCATCTTGCAGGGTTGCCTGGAGGGCAATCAACTTACCAGCGAACAGAAGGTGCGGGCCTACCTTCTGCTGACGCAGGCATATTTAGTGATTGATGACCCCATTGCAGCGGAAGACAGCTACCTGAAATTGCTCAAGGCCGATCCGGAGTTTATACCCGATGAAAAAGTGGATCCTATCGAAGTGGTTTATCTGAGCAAGAAGTTTACCACCACCCCGATATTCACACCTCATTTCATGCTTGGCGGAAATGTTTCGCGTAAAGCCGCCTTTCACGACATTAGTACATATCCACGGCCGGTGTTGCGCGACCAACGTTTTCGTCCGGGCATTGCGCTCGGTGCTGGTATGGAGTGGAACATCAACGACAACTGGGGTTTAGGCGCTGAAGTGTTTTATTCCAGCAAAGTATACTTTGAGCAAACGCGAAGTATTTCCACCGATGACGTACAGGATAAAACCGAACGGACGGGGTGGCTCGATTTGCCCATATACGCCCGCTATACCGATGCATTCGGCAAAGTGCGGCCCTATGGTTACCTGGGGTATTCGCTCAACCTGTTGGTGCGCTCGCGTATCGCCCTGCAATTTACCGACATCACACCTGGCAGCGAGACGGAGGCTGGCGAGCAGAATGTTTCGTCTGGCGCTGACGAAAGAACGACCTTTAAGCGCAACCTGTTAAATCGCTCGTTGATTTTTGGCGGAGGGGTTAAATATAAAGTGGGCAAGAACTTTTTGCTTGCCGATGTGCGCTACTCTTTTGGCCTGAGCAACCTCACCAATGCGGAAACCAATTATTACACGAATGCGACAGACTTTACTTTTGATCCTTCCATACCGCGATATCAGTTTGTGAGCGATTTGTTTCGGCTCAACAACGTAATGGTGTCAGTAGGTTTCGTGTACCCGCTGTACAATCCACGTAAAGTGAAGAAAGCGCGTACGAGGGCGGTGGAGCGAAAAATTTCAAAATAGCAATGAAAAACGGGCTAATCATAGCAGGTTTGATGTTGACTTTGGCCATTCTGCAAGGCTGCGATAATCCGGAGCCGCCTTTCCAAGATTACTTTGTGAAGTATTTTGGTGACGAGGGCAACCAGGAAGGGGTTGACATGATCGTTAATAGTGATGGCACCTACTATTTGGCAGGAAATTCTACTTCCCGCGACAGCAGTTCGCAGATATATTTGGTAAAGGCCGATGCCGAGGGCAACCTGATATGGCAAAAAAAAATGGGCACGCCCAAGGCAGACTTCTTGAAAGACATTGAATACACCACCGATGGCCGTTTGGTGCTGGTGGCCAACACGCAGACATCGGCAACCGATACCGACATTCTGCTGATGACACTCGACCTGAATGGTAACGAGATCAACCGAACAATTTTTGGGTACACCAGCTTTAACGAAGATGCCAATTCCGTATCGCAGGTGACGGACGGCTTCATTGTGGCAGGCTCTACCGATAGCGTGAGCACCAAACCCAAGCCGCAAGGCATCGATCAACGCGATGCCATTTTGTTCAGATTTTACGATAACCTGGCCGCCTACGCCAACACGTGGGGCACGCCAAAGTACGGGCCTGGCACCTTCGATGTGGCAACCAAAATTTTCCAGGTCAGCCCGAACGAATTTCATGTATTCGGCTATTCCAACCGGCCTGAGCCGGGCGTAAACGATGTGGAGTCCGACCTGAATTTTTGGATATTTAACCTCAGCAA
>Ga0224723_1001765_pt1 | contig 12711 bp, 6 predicted proteins | sample Balambano_FR2_Me_FD_161647 | JGI IMG/M metagenome (GOLD analysis project Ga0224723, IMG submission 161647) | Freshwater sediment microbial communities from Lake Towuti, South Sulawesi, Indonesia - Balambano_FR2_MetaG | ecosystem: Environmental > Aquatic > Freshwater > Lake > Sediment | place...
GTTGGTTTGTTGTACTATTTGCCATTGTGGTGCCTGCCATAAACGGATGCGTGGTGGCATGGGCAAGCGGCTGGATAACGCCACATGAAGGCAATCGATTTCTTTTTGCGGTACTCGCGGCCAGCGCGTCATATATCGCTGTGCCGGCATCCATGCGCCTTATTGCCCCACAAGCCGACCCCGGCCTGTATATTCCTATGGCGTTGGGTGTAACCTTCCCCTTCAATATAACTGTGGGCATGCCGCTTTATATGGCGGTGATACGGACGTAATATACGGGCATGGTTGGTAAGGCGGGGAACAGACAGCCGATGGCGACTTTCCGACTCATCCAAAAAACTTAGTATGAAAACGCCCCGCGAAATCGCGGGGCGCTTCATAAACTAACTCAAATACCCGTTACTTCCTCACAAAGTCATAACGGAAAACGTCTGTTCCTGTACTACCGTTACAGGATGCAGCCGTATAGTTATAGGTTACGTTAATCGACAATGTCCGCAAGCATTGGTTATATGTACCCGTCCCGCTAACCGTGCCTGTAGCTGTGGTTTGCGAAGGGAAACTAACTACCTGAGTGGCAGGATTGCTAGACACCGAAAACACGATATACCTGCTGTTATCACCACAATCGTAAAAGTTGGTGATGTTAAACCGGTTAGGATTCGATCCATCTTGCGTAAGCACCAGATCATAGGGACCATAAACTGTGCTACGCGCCTCTGATGCCGCGTAAGTTCCGGCCCACAGGCTGGCATTGTACGCACAATAGTCGGTCATAGCGTACGTAAGACGCTGTGCTGGATAAAATTGGTTACTACTAAAAAGTCCGGCTGCTACCAACTCACTTGCCAATACCTTCGTGCCGTCTTTTAAATTCAGGTCTAACTCAAAGGCTACCCCAAAAGCATACGTGCTTAGTAAAGTATTAACGGTAGCAGGCGGTAACGGAAACGTATTAGCGAGGCCAAGGTTAGGCAGTATCTCGTCTTTTAAACTCAGCGATACTGCCGCCGAAGGGTTTTTATACTTACCGGTTTCGAAAGAAGAAAATGGTACGTTGCGCACCAATACACGCTCCCGGGCAGTTCCAACTCGCTTTATAACGAAGATATCGAAACTCTCCAACGATGACGGATCGCCGGAAAGATATTCTGCCTCAAAGGCAAACGTTTCGGAGCCGTTAGCAATCTTTGGGAACAACTCTGCCCCGGGAAGGCCCTTGTTATAAATATTGTCCAACTGCGTACCACGCAAGGCCAGAATCGTTCCTTTCCTCTGCTCTTTGATGAGAATGGGATCCAGCGACTCGTCTGCGCAAGATGCCGCAACTCCGAGCGCCCCTACGATTGATAAATAAAATAATATCTTTTTCATGTCTTTTCTTATTTAAGGTCATCCGGATTGGCATCCCAAAACACTTTCACTGTTACATTGGTATCTTTCTGGCTCGCGTTCGAGTTCAGGTTAACGTAATTCGCACTGTAAATCATCGAACGGAGGAAAGGGCCTTCGTTAATTTGAACGGTGGGCTGCAGAATATCCGGTCCACTCGTTCTGCGATATGAGTTATACGCTTCAATACCATTGCCCCAATATGCAATCCATGCCTCTCGACCCACAATTCTTAATTTGTTGGCGGCCGCGCCATAGAGGTTATCCACGGCCGTGAGGTAGGTAGTAGTACTGGGGATATTGGCAGCCGAAACTACCTGATTTTTTGAAGTTGCAAAATTGCGAATTTGTGTAATACTGTTGCCAATAGCCGTTGCTAGCTGTGTGCGCGCTGCAGTAATATTGCCCGTGCGCGCTAGGATTTCAGCCCTGTAGAAGTCGGTGTAAAACGCCATAAAAATGGGTTCGATACCGGCGCCATTCGCACCATCTCCGCGAATGGTAGGTCCTCGGTAAGTCGTATTTGTAATTGCTGTGTTGTCAACTCTTCCTCCTGCCGGGTAAACGGCGACACAGGTGATAGTTGGGGAATCGGGGGGGGTGCCCGATGCATCACCATGGTCGCGGCCGTAGAAACCACCCTCAACCACGCAGAATGGGTAGTTGCCTGCAATGTAATGATCAGGCGGAGCACCAGGGGCACAACCGAGCGCTTTGGGGTCTACGCGTGATATTTCAGCAATACTGCCGACTTGGCGATAAAAGTAGTATCTCCAGCGCGGATCTTGGATGGTTCTTGTGGGATCGGTAGGGTCAATTTTCCCGCTAAACATTTCCTTCATAATGGTGGTACCAATATAACCAGCCGCTGAGCCGGCATTAGGGCCATAGTACTGGTTGTACAAAGGATGACGTGAATCGGGAACTGTGGCGGTACCATATTTATAGGTAAAGTTTTCAGCTTCGGTATCTACCAGGTTAGACGCCAACAACGTGTTTATGCGGGCATTGGCCTCAGCCGCACGCGATGGCATAATCGAGATGTTCAGCCAGGCTTTCAGTTCGATGGTGTTAGCCAGCGCTGTCCAGTTAGTACGGTTACCTGCATAGTAAATATCGCGGGTGAGCGCGGCACCAGCATCGGTGCCAGTTTTTGCTAATTCTATGCGTGCCTCTTCCAGAAGGTTAATGGCGTAAGCATACACATCGGCTCCGGGAGTAACCCGAGGATTAAAATTGCCCGCAGGCCCACCAAGTGCTTCTGCCTGAGGAACTTCGCCAAAAATGTCTACCAGCGTGATGTAGGTATAGGCCATGAGAATCTTTGCCACAGCTACATGGGTAGTCAAATTTTTCTCCATTGCGATGGGAATGAGGGTTTGCGCATTCACCAGTACCTGGCGATAAGCAAGTGACCATAGCCCATCCTGTCGTTCGGGCGAGTAGGCAGTTTGGTAGCGGAATCCTCCCGTCATGGCCGTATGTCTCACCAAGGGCGCAACAGTGCGAGATGCACTGCCAAAGAAGTCAGCAAAATTGAGTTGAAGGGCATTCATGAGCAGGTTAGGGTCGGACCCTGCCACACCCACCTCGTTGGGGTTAGTCAAATCCCCGTCCAGATCGCAAGCGGCTGCCGCTACGATGAACACCAGGATTCCAAATCGTTTCAATATATTTTTCATAGTGTAAGGCTATTTAGAATGTTACTTTCAACGTAGCACCATATCTACGTGCTGAGGGACCGCCCAGGTAATCAAAACCAGCACCGTTGTTCGAACCAAAGGCAGTGCGATCGAAATCGGCCCTTGAATACTTAGGTGCGTTCAAGGCTCTGAACCACAGGTTGTTTCCTTGCAACGTGAGGTTGATGTTCTTGGCCTTCAGCTTGCTGGCTACAGAGCGGGGTAATGAATAACCCAACCAGATTTCTCTGAAGCGCACACGACTGGCATCATAAATACCTCGGTCATATGCACCCCCGCCAATAATGGTGTTACCAAAGAATACTCCGGCCGTAGTAAGCGGAAGGTTGTTGGGTATGTAGCCGGTTACGTTGCCGGCACCGTCCGTTACCTCGCGAACGCCGGGAAGGATGAGTGGTAATGTAGGATCGAACGACTCGAGGTCTTTTCCTACACCTCGACCTACCATAGTAGCTGCCGTGTAAGAAAGTATCTGGCCTCCATGCACGTAGTCCCACTGCATTCCGAACGACAGCGCCTTAAAAGTAACGTTAGTGATTAATGATCCCAGCCAATCGGGGTTTGGATTACCTATAATACCTATCTCTCTGGCAATTTTCCAGTTCCCCGCTTCGTTAACAATTAACTGGCCATCGGGCGCGCGTTCGGTATACGAAGCTTTGATAACGTTTAACGGCTGCCCTTCCACGGCAAAGTTGCCCAGATCACTAAAGCCATTCACCAATATTTCCTTTGAACCCTCGGGCAATGATTCTACCAAACTTCTATTGCGGGTGAAGTTACCGGTGATGTCCCAAGTAAAATTGCTGGTCTTGATCGGGGTAACTGTTAAACTGGCCTCAATGCCTTTGTTAGAAATGGTACCCGCGTTAATAAAGGTTGAACTGTAACCTGTTGACGGATCGAGCGGGCGGGAAATAATCTGATCCTGGGCGGAACGGTCGTAGTACGACAAATCCAGCCTAATTCGGTTTTCAAATAACTGCGTCTCAACTCCAAATTCGGTTTCGGTGAGCAACTCAGGTTTCAAGTTAGGGTTGGCTAACAAACCGGGGAGTTGCAACGTTGTCACGTTTCCAATGCCATCCACCCGGCTCTGCGCATTCAATCGCAGGAATGGAGCCGTTGAATACGAATTGCCGAAGTTGGCGGATGTTCCATACGCTACGCGAATCTTCATAAATTCCAACACGCCCGACGCGAAATCCGGAAAGGCTGCTGTAGGAATAAATGCTACGCTACCACCAGGATAAAACAATGAACGGTTCTCTTTTTGAAGGGTAGACGACCAGTCATTTCGACCCGAAAGATTTACATAAAGCATATTCTTGTAGCCTACGTTTGCATCAAAAAAAACACCTTGAATCTGGTTGCGATCCTTGTAGTTGAGGTTATTCCCTCGCCAATCTCTGGGCTGTGTACTGGTAAAATTGCGGTGTTCAATGAGGCCATATACTACTTGTCCCAAACTCTCTAGGCCAGACTGCACGTACTCATTCTTGCGGTAATTGTAGCCCACCACACCGGCTAAGTTCAGGTCTTCGCTAAAATCCTTGTTGATGGAGGCAAGTAAACTGTGATCAATCACATCGTTGTTACCTACCACCGATCGGAAGGCCCCGGGGGTGAGGTTGGCATCAAATCCATTGCCACCACCCTTGTTGTTCCAATACGTCTGGCGCTCTGAGTAAGTATCGTAACCCAAGCGGTATGATACGTTCAGCCAATCTGCAAACTGGTAATTCAGGCTTGAACTTGAAAAGAAGCGATTGGTGAGGTTGGATTGTTGAGCATTGACGAGCAACCAACGCGGGTTAGTAATGCTATTGTTGTTGCGGTAGTACACACTCGACTTATCCACCGGGTTTTCCCACGGCCAGTTCATGAGGTCTATATTTCTGGGGGTATAGAACAAATTGGCAAATACAGAAGGTGCGCCCGAGGTGTTCGAGCCGAATCCAGCAGCCGTAGGAGGTGTTACAAAGTCGGTACGCGCAAAGTTAAAGGCCGCATTCAGCGTCAATTTCTTGGTGAGGTTTGATACCCCCCCGAAAGAAAAGTTGTCGCGCTTTACATTGTTGTTTTTGATAAAACCTTCTTCATCCAGATGACTATAACTGAAGTTTAGCGACCCGTTCTCTGATTTAGCTCCTAAGCTTAACGAAGTAGTGGATGACATTCCCCTTTGGAAAAAATCCTTCACGTTATTCGGGGCCGCTTCGGGGATGTAGCCCGGTAGCGTCTGGCCGGGTTGAACCGTTGTTCCACTTATTGCAAACTCAGGGAACTCGGGGAACAAATTTCTCCACTCGTAATAGGGGTGGGCTACCAATTGTGGGGTGCCGTCAAACACGCTACCCCAATTGCTGAAAAATTCACCATAGGCACCGTCAAAACCATTGGCCCACTTGTTCTGAAACTCGGGCAAAATGGCTTCGATAGCATAGTACGATTGTGTTACCGAGCCCTCGAATTTGTTTTGCTGACCCTTAGTTGTACCCGTCTTGGTAGTCACCAAGATGACACCGTTGCGGCCCTGCGAGCCGTACAATGTAGTTGCGCTCAGGCCCCGCAACACCGACATCGACTCGATGTTGTTTGGATCTATATCCAAGAAACGCGTGGGTGAAATTTGGCCATCCTGAAAGTTGGAATTGATATCGTTCTGGGAGGTGTTGATGGGTACCCCATTAACCACCCATAGGGGCTGTGTGTTTCCGTTGATAGAACTGTTACCTCGGATGTTAATGCGCGAACCAGACCCAGCCATGCCGGACGAGTTCAATACTTGCAAGCCGGGCGTACGGCCTTGTAATGCACGGCCGATGTCTGTTTCAGGCTTATTGGCCAAGGCAGCCGACCCAATGGTAGTCTGAGCAAAGCCCAGCGCTTTTTGCTCGCGCTCAATTCCCTGGGCGGTGACTACCACTTCTGACAACTGGGTAACATCAAGGGCTAGCGACACGTCTACTACCGAACGGTCGCCTATCACCACCTCTTGCGTTCGCAAGCCGATAAAAGAGAAAATCAATGCTCCGCCCGATGACGAAACATTGAGTTTGTAGTTACCATCGGCATCGGTAACTGTTCCATTAGTTGTGCCTTTCAGCACTACGTTCACACCAGGCAAAGGGGATCCGTCTTCTGTGGCGGTCACCTTTCCCGATACCACCCGCTCTTGCGCCCACATCACGGTGGCACTCAGAACGAATGAGAAGCTCAGTAAAAACTTTCTCATAGGTTTAGGTTTAGGTTAAGAAATTGATATCAAACTAGGGGCAAATTATAGCTTTTGGTTGAAATAAAATACGGTCAAAAAAAACTTTATCAAAATCTTCTTTTGCCTATCGGTGTATGATCTTCTTAAAAAAAATGCGGAACCCGTCAATAGCCAAATAAAAAGGCCTTCCCGGTTTACAGGAAGGCCTTTGGTGATTTTCTCAAAATCAACAAACAAATCTAAAGTTTAGTCAGAGTTAACCTTACTCTGCGCACCCAGGTACAATAGCCATTTCTGCGGCCATACTCATCCGCGTCATCGTCTACACCAATGGTTAATATATTACCTACGGCTGCACCCTGTGCCACATTGTAGCTGCCCACATTCGGAGTAGTAACTTGTGGCAATCCGGCCTGCAGGGCCGAGGAGCCAGCAAACGAACCGCCTGCTGGCTGTGTCCAGTAAAGTTGGCGCTCTGACGTGCAATTAACCGTGGAGTTTTGCAATGGCACATAGACCGTACCGTTCTCTAGATTGATCCTCATAGTTACGGTCTGCCCGCGATAATTAACTGAAAATTCGCGTTCGGTAGAAAGACCCCCGGCCGGAATACTAAGGTTTACCGTTTGGTTGGGGAACAGCACCTGATTCAGATAGGCCGGAAACTGGGCACTGGCGTGCAAAGCAGGCGAATGGTTGGGCGACCAAATGGCTGTTTGCGTCAGGCTAAAGTTGCCCAGCCATGTATTCGCAGTGAGCGCTCGTACCACCAACGTGTACAAAAAGGACGCGCTATAAAACTGCCCACCAGTGATGTTTGGCGTGGTGTTGGTGTTGGTAAATTCCCGACCATCCGTCAAAACCATAACGCTCCGGTATATTATCTGATCGGCCGCCAGAAGCGATCCGGGAAATCCGGTGGCCCCTGCCAGAGCTGCTAATGTCTCATTGGCCGTCACCCTCACACGGGCCCTTCGATATTCCGAGTACGTGGGTTCTGGTACATCGGAGAAATCAGAAGCCGGGATAGTTTTCACAGCTACTTCGCTGGTTAGGGCAGTACCTCTTCTATGACGAACAAAGATTCTTAGTTCGGCCAAGTCGTTTCCCCCGTTTCCGTCCACAGCTTCGAAAACCGCGTCTAATCCACTATTCGCCAGATTGTTGAGATCAAATACGTTTGACGATAGCGAGTAAAGCCGCATGTAAGCGCCCACCTCACGATCATCGTATGGCAAGGGGTACAAACTTTCATCGCGGCACGATATGCCGATACCCGCAATAGCGAGTATAGTTATAAAAATATATCTTTTGAGTTTCATGACTTTCTGGGTTTGGAGTTAGAAATCAAGGTTAGCTGTGTTCGTATCCCAAAACACCCGACTGGTTAGGTTGGCCTTTTGATCCACCTGCGAGTTTCTGGCTTCAAACGAAGTTGGGTACCAGAACGTGCGAGGGAAGGGACCGGGAGCGGGGTTTACCGTTGGCTGCATACCCGTGGGCTTACCTGTTCTCCGGTATAAGTTATACGCCTCCACACCGCTCCCGAACAGGGCGATCCAATACTCACGTCCAATGATGTTCATACGTCCATCATTGGTTGTCTGGGCGTTGTAGGCAGCCAGGGCTGCAGTGGCATAGCTGTTCGACTCGGTGGTATAAGTGGCAGACGGATAGAACGTTTCAATCGTGGCTGACTCGTTGGGTGAAGCTGCAAATGCGCTGGTACCTAAAGTTCCGTTAACCGACCATGCCCGCACATCGGCCAAAGAGTTGCGCACACCCAAGTCGAACTGCGCACTGGCTACACCGCCTACACCCAGGAAAACAGCCGCCTCAGCCCGCATGAAGTTCACAAACGAGCGCATCATGATAGGCTGCATACCGGCACCGCGCATACCTAATTGAGGGTTGTTTACACCGGCATTGACGTTGGCATCGAAGCGACCTCCCACCGGATAAGGACCCCACGTTGTCCTGGCAAGGCCATCCGGTGGGATTCCTTGAGGATCAACATGTTCACGTCCCCAGTATCCGATAGGGGTGGGGAAGCAAAAAGTACGTCCCCAGGCGGGGCTGGTTGGATCTGTGGAGATACCGGGCGGAACACCGGGCGTTCCATAGATAATTGCTGTACCCGTGGAAAATGGATAGTGGGGGGGTGCGGTCTGCGCTACACAGCGTATCTCGTTCGGGTCGGCAGAGTTGGCATTTCTTTGGCGATAAAAATAAAAGCGCATGCGCGGATCGCCCTGGAACGGGGCCGCCACTGTGTGTCTGTCATAGCCATAGAACATTTGCCACATGAGGTAGTTCGACATGTAGCTGCCAGCTCCCACAATGTAGTTGCCCTGAAATTGCGGATGGCGCACATCGGGGTCTGCAATGTTGGTGGCATAACGAAAGATAAAACTATCTGATGCCGCTGACATAACTCCGGCTGCATCCGCAAGAGTTGTAGTAATCCCAGTTGTTGCGCCCGAGGGGTCTGTCAACCGCAAATTGAGGTAAATCTTCAGCTTAAGCGAGTTGGCAAACCGTATCCAGCGGGTTCTGTCTCCACCGTAGTAAAAGTCGGTTATGGCAGGAGCCACCGCATTAGGGGCTGTTCTTAGGTTACCAATAGCCGTATCGAGAAGACCGAGGATAAGCGGGTACAAATCCGACATGCTATCCACCTTGGGATTGAGCGTGCTTACCTTTCGGTTTGCCTCTGAATAGGGAACATCGCCAAAAAAGTCCACCAATACGGACAGTACGTAAGCTTCAATAATTCGGGCCATACCCGCGTGCGTGGTGAACTGGCTGGCATCTGCCGTCTTGATGAGTACTTCGCAATCGGTCAAAATATCGGCATAGGCAGTAGACCATATACCATCAAAGGACTGAGGAGTGGCGAAATTTTCGTAAATGGAACCTCCGGAGTTTTGCAGACGAGTGGCTTGCATGCCAAATGTACTGGCTCCGCTAAAAAAAGCTGCCAACCTGGTTTGGGCATTGTTTAATAGAAGGCTCGGATCTGTCTGCGTAAGCTGAACGGCATTGGGGTCATCCAACAGGTTCAGATCACATGATGCGGACAACACGATTAGTCCTGATATGATAAAGGATTTTATATGCTTCATGGTGTTTAAGATTAGAAGGTGAGCTTAAGAACAACACCGTAGCGCCTGGCGCTTGGGCCGGTAAGGTAGTCGAAACCGGCTCCGTTGCCCACGCCCGTACTTAACACTTCGGGGTCGAAGTTCACGTTCTTGGGAACGTTTACTGCATTAAACCAAAGGTTATTGCCATTAACCTGGAGCGAGCCAGATTTAAATGGTGTCTTGCTCATGAGCGACTTAGGGAAACTGTACGCCACGATGATTTCGCGTAGGCGAATGAACGTTCCATCGAAGATGGAGGTATCATCGGTTCCATTAAACTGAACATTGAACCCGTAGTCGGAGGCAGTAACCTGTTTGTCATTTTTGCGATAGTCCACAACCTGTCCCGCTCCGTCCAACACCTCCAAAACGCCCGGCAAAACAAAGGTTTGATCGTAGCCATATTGCACATCGGTCGACACAACTCCGCGACCGATAACGGCAGAGGGAGTAGAGGCATACATATCGCCACCATGGCGGTAGTCCATTTGCACCGTCAGCGACAGGCCCTTGAATGAAAAGGTATTGAACAGGGAACTCACCCAATCGGGGTTCGGGTTACCGATTTCTCGAATGATGGGATCGACTGCATAAAGGCCGTCATTATCGCGAACAATGCGCTGGCCATCGGGCGACTTTCTCACCGCGAAACCCTTCATGATGTTGTAAGGCCTGCCCGGTATGGCGAAATTGCCACGAGTAGTAAATCCTGCAATTACCACTTCATCAAGGCCACCGCCCAATTCAATGATTTCAGGGCGCACCACGTTGTAGTTCAGGGTAGCATCCCAACGAAAGTTGCCACGGCTTAACACATTCGCGTTAAGCCCTAACTCAATACCCTTGTTGCTGAGTTTGCCTACATTGGTGAGTGTGCTGGTATACCCGGTTGATGGATCAAGCGGTGCTTCGGTAATCAGGTCACGGGTACGTCTGTCGTATGCGGTAAAGTCAACGCCAAACCTGTCATTCAGGAATTTCGCCTCGAATCCACCTTCCCATTCCTGCTGAAGTTCGGGGCGAAGGTCAGGGTTGCCAAGGAAATCATCAATAGAATTGGTAATAATCGGAGTAGCGCCTAAGTCGATGAAGCCGCGTGCATTAAGAGAGGCCACCGAACGGGTTCCATAAGTAAAGGGCGCAAAACCGGCAGACGTGCCATAGCCAACACGAAGTTTTAAGAAGTTCAGCGTGTTAGACTTCAAACCCGTAAATGCTTCGGTTGGGATAAACGAGACAGAGGAACTGGGGTAGAAAATGGTGTTGTTTCCCTTTTCGAGGGTAGACGACCAGTCGTTTCTGCCTGCAACATTTAGGAACAAAAACTGCTTATAATCCAGCGAAAAATCGCCATAAACACCCATTCGTTGCTCTTCAGTGGAACGATTAAACACCCTACCCCCGAAACCCACACTTCGCGCAGAGGCGGTGGTGAAGTTATAATGGCGGAATAATCCGCCGATAATCTGACCCTCTGAGTACAGACCATCGCGGTTAAATCTGTCGTTCCGTGCGTTGAAACCAGCACGTGCGCTTAAGTTAAAATTTTCAGATAACTGCTTGCTAAACGACAGGATAAAGTCCTGGTTAAAAATGGTGTTGCGCAATGTTTGGGTCTGGAAAACTCCATTGATGATGTTAGGACCTTGCACTCCCCCTTTATTGAACCTGCGTTCCTGCACCTCGGTGTATGTATCATACCCTGCCCGGTATGAAATACTGAAGTTGTTGGTAACATCAAACGAAATTAGTGTAGAGTTAAACACGCGAACCGTATTGTTCACCTCCTTGTAGTTATTGGCGACCCACAACGGGTTAGCAATGTCGTTTCCACCACGGTAGTAAATACTGCGATTGTCTGGCGTGGCAGAGGGCCACTCAAACAAGTCGATGTTGCGGGGCGTGTATAGAAACTGTCCGTATAGCGAGGGGACACCATTAAATGTTGCGCCCCCACCGGTAGCACCATTCAGCGGTGGGGTCTCTACATCGGTAGTGGAAAACAATGAACTATTTTGGATGGAAAGTTTGTCGGTAATAGAGGCGTTGATACCCAAACTGGCGTTTAGGCGTGTCACATCGTTACCCGGCACGAAGCCCTGCTCGTTAGTATACGAAACTGATGAGTTGAACCCGACCTTGTCGGTGCCCCCAGTAAAGTTTACATATGTGTTGGAAGCGACTCCCTTTCTAAAGAACTTCCCAATATTCTCGGCTGCATCGTAAGCCACGCGGTTGAAAATGTACTCAGGGTATGCATCGCGCAAAGAAGGTGTACCTAAAAACTGGTAAGGATGGCCTACCGAATCGATCTCGGCAAAGGCCGGGCCCCAGTTGCTAAAAAACGCTCCGTAAAGGCCTTGGAATCCATTACCCCAGCTATTTTGAAACTTGGGTAGCGATGCTACTTCTGTTATGTTCAGTGTTTGCTGAACGGTAACTTCCGCATTCTTTTTGCCTTTGCCGTTTTTTGTAGTTACCAGGATAACCCCATTGCGACCCTGATCACCATACAGCACGGTAGCCGCAAGGCCCTTTAATACACTCAGTGTTTCAATGTTGTTTGGGTCGAGATCGAGAAAGCGACTTGGCGTAACAGCAGCCCCGCCGGTTGAGAATCCGGAACCATTATTAGTGGACGAATTGAATGGAACACCGTCAACCACAAAGAGGGGCTGTGTGCTACCCGTGAGGGAACTGTAGCCACGAATGTTGATGCTTGAACCCGTGCCTGACGTACCCCCGGTAGGCGTAATGTTTACGCCGGGGATCTTACCCTGCAAAATTCGGGCAACATCGGCCTGAGGCCTTGCGGCTAATTGCTGAGTGCCCACTGATGAAATGGCATATCCCAAGGCTTTCTTCTCCTTGGAAGCACCCTGGCCTACAATCACCACCTCGGTGAGTTGCGTCACATCCAGAGCGAGCGACACATCCACTACCGTGCGGTCGCCGATGACAACTTCACTGGTTTGGAGGCCGATAAAAGAAAAAATCAATGCGCCACCACCAGAGGGAACATTGAGTTTAAAGTTACCATCGGCATCGGTAACCGTACCATTCGTAGTGCCTTTCAACACCACGTTCACACCAGGTAGAGCAGAGCCATCTTCCGTGGCTGTCACTCTACCCGACACCACCCGCTCTTGCGCCAACACTGAACTGGCCACAAAAACGAATGAGAAGCATACGAGTAAAAACTTCTTCATAGGTTTAGGTTTAGGTAAAAATTAATTTAAGACCTCTAAAT
>Ga0224723_1001766_pt1 | contig 12708 bp, 10 predicted proteins | sample Balambano_FR2_Me_FD_161647 | JGI IMG/M metagenome (GOLD analysis project Ga0224723, IMG submission 161647) | Freshwater sediment microbial communities from Lake Towuti, South Sulawesi, Indonesia - Balambano_FR2_MetaG | ecosystem: Environmental > Aquatic > Freshwater > Lake > Sediment | place...
CAGATAGTTACCAAATGTGGCATCAAACTTCTGTCCCCTTCCAGGCTTCATCGCGTAAAGCATTATGATACTGGCCGCAGCCACATCATCGCCTCGGCAGAGCAGTCGCTCAAACTGCTGGGTGTGGAAAAAATAGATGTGCTGTTGCTGCACCGGCCCGATCCGCTTATGAACATAGATGAACTGGCAACGGCTTTTTCGCAGCTACATCAGCAGGGAAAAGTTCTCCACTTTGGCGTATCGAATTTTACACCTTCACAGTTTTCGCTGTTGCAGTCGGCACTCGCGTTTCGACTTGTTACCAACCAGATAGAACTCTCGCTTTTTCATTCGCAGCCGCTGTTCGATGGAACGGTTGATATGCTTTACCAGCAGCGAGCGCGGCCCATGGCCTGGTCGCCACTAGGGGGCGGCAAGCCGCTGGCACAGGCCGATCAGTTATCGCCACCCGTTGCCTCCCTGCTAGAAAAGTACGATGCTTCGCTTTCGCAGGTGCTCATCGCGTGGCTCTTGCGGCATCCTGCCGGCATTGTTCCTGTGCTGGGTACTACACAGACCGAGCGGCTGCGCGAAGGGGCAGATGCCCTTAAACTACACCTCGACCGCGAAGATTGGTTTACGCTGTTACAGTGGGCGCGTGGCTACGAAGTGCCGTAAACAGAATGCTCTTTTCACATAACTTTGCCGCGTTCATTTTTGTAACCCTCCGCACCGCCACATGCCTGCCACCCTTAGCAAGAAGAGAGTTGACGCCACCGGCCATGATGTTATTGAAGTGGTGGGTGCGCGCGAGCACAACCTGAAAAATATAAACCTGTCGTTTCCACGCAACCAACTGGTGGTGATCACCGGCATCAGCGGCAGCGGCAAAAGCTCATTGGCGTTTGATACGATTTATGCCGAAGGGCAGCGCAGGTACATGGAAAGCTTTTCGGCCTACGCCCGCAGTTTTATCGGAAACCTGGAGCGGCCCGATGTAGACAAGATCAACGGCCTGAGCCCGGTTATTTCGATTGAACAAAAGACTACTTCGCGTAACCCGCGCTCAACGGTGGGCACGGTTACCGAGATTTATGATTTTATGCGCTTGCTCTACGCGCGTGCGGGCGAGGCATATTCCTACCTCACGGGCGAGAAAATGGTGCGGCAGTCGGAAGACCAGATTGTGAACGCGCTGCTGCAACACTACGAAAACAAGAAGTTAATCTTGCTGGCACCGGTGGTGAAGGGTCGCAAGGGGCACTACCGCGAACTGTTTGTGCAGATACGCAAACAAGGTTACACCAAGGTGCGCGTAGATGGTGAAGTGGTGGACATCACGGCAAAAATGCAGGTAGATCGCTTCAGAATACACGACATTGAGATGGTGATCGACCGGATTGTGGCCACAGCGCCCGACCGCGCGCGTATCGCGCAATCGGTTAACAAAGCGCTCAAGGAGGGCAAAGGTGTGATGATGGTGCTGGACGAAGCCAACAAAGTGCACCATTTCTCAAAGTTCCTCATGGATCCCCAAACAGGCCTGTCGTATGATGAACCTGCCCCCAACAATTTTTCCTTCAACTCGCCTTACGGTGCCTGCCCTGCCTGCCACGGTCTGGGCGTGATTGAAGAGATCACCGAAGATTCCATCATGCCAGATAAAACGCTCAGCATCAGCCGGGGCGGCATTTTGCCGCTGGGCGAATACCGCGATATCTGGATATTCAAAAAGATTGAAGCGCTGCTTAAGCGCAAAAAGGTCTCGCTGTCTACGCCCATCAGCGATATTCCGCGCGAGATCATGAAAGTGATGCTATACGGTGATGACGTGCCCGTGGCGGTGGCCTCGGTAAAATACCCGGGCACGGAGTGGAACACCAAATTCGAAGGCATCATCAATTTTTTGCAGAAGCAGAAAGAAGAAGGCTCGGAGTCGATACGTAAGTGGGTAGAAGATTTTACCGTGGTGAAGACCTGCCCCGAGTGTCGCGGGGCGCGCCTGAAAAAGGAATCGCTGCACTTTAAGATTGCCGGTAAAAATATTGCCGAACTTGCCGAGCTCGATATTGTTACGTTGCAGAAGTGGTTTACCCACCTGGAAGAGAAGCTGAACGACAAGCAGCGGGTAATTGCTGCCGAGGTGCTGAAAGAAATCCGCAAACGCATAGCTTTTTTACTGGATGTGGGGCTGGATTACCTGCACCTTAACCGCCCGTTGCGCACGCTTAGCGGTGGCGAAGCGCAACGCATACGTCTGGCTACGCAAATTGGTACGCAACTGGTGGGTGTGCTCTACATTTTAGATGAGCCCAGCATCGGGCTTCATGCCCGCGATAATGTAAAACTCATTAAAGCCCTGAAGGACTTACGCGACCTGGGAAACTCGGTCATTGTGGTGGAGCACGACAAAGAGATGATGCTCGAGTCGGATTATATTATTGACATTGGCCCGGGGGCAGGGCGGCATGGCGGCCATGTGGTAGCCGCAGGCACACCTGCCGAGTTTCTGCAACACAACAGCACCACTGCCCGCTACCTCAGCGGGGCGCTTACCATTCCTTACCTGGCAAGCAGGCGAAAAGGCAGTGGCGAAGTGCTGCGGCTGGTAGGTGCACAAGGCCATAACCTGAAGAAGGTGAATTTGTATTTGCCGCTTGGCACGTTTACCTGCATTACGGGCGTATCGGGCAGCGGAAAATCCACGCTGATCCACAACACGCTTTTTCCGATTTTAAACCAGCACTTTTTTAACTCGCGTACTGAGCCTCTCAAGTACGAGAAAATTGAGGGGTTGAAGTTGATCGATAAAGTAATTGAAGTCGATCAGTCGCCTATTGGGCGCACCCCGCGCTCCAACCCCGCCACATACACAGGTGTGTTTACCGGTATACGCGACCTTTTTTCGCAACTGCCCGAGGCGAAGATACGCGGCTACAAAACCGGTCGTTTTTCCTTTAATGTAAGAGGGGGCCGCTGCGAAACCTGCGAGGGTGCGGGCTTGCGCCTGATTGAGATGGAGTTTTTGCCCGATGTCTACGTGCCTTGCGAAACCTGCAAGGGTAAACGATATAATCGTGAAACGTTGGAGGTGCGCTTCAAGGGAAAGTCGATTGCCGATGTGCTGGATATGACGGTAGAGGAGGCAGTAACCTTTTTTGAAAACCAACCAAAAATTTTGCGCAAGATACAGACGTTGCACGAAGTGGGCCTGGGTTACATCTCGCTGGGGCAGCACGCCACCACGCTTTCAGGTGGAGAGGCGCAGCGCGTGAAGCTCGCTACCGAACTTTCGAAACGCGACACCGGCAAAACACTCTATATTCTCGATGAGCCCACCACGGGTCTGCACTTTCAGGATATTGCCCACCTTATTGATGTGTTGCAGAAGCTGGTAGACAAAGGCAACACCGTGCTGGTGATCGAACACAACATGGACATCATCAAAACGGCAGATCACATTATCGACATGGGGCCCGAGGGCGGAGCCAAGGGGGGCATGATCATCGCCACCGGCACGCCCGAGGAGGTGGCAAAAAATGCGGCTAGTTACACTGGCCGGTTCCTTAGGGCCGAACTGGCAATGCAGAAGCGCAAGTGATGAAATGTGTGGCTCCAACGGGGCTGAAAATGATGTCAGCTACTCGTTTCCTTTCTGCGTGCAAACCTTTTGTAGCCATATTTCACAACGAAATAAATGATTAGTGCAGAAAGAACTCCAGTTAAAAAATCAGTTAAGGGTACCATCACAGCCGTGTAAAGCATCATTGAAAATTCAAACCGGCCGTGCGATTTTATCTCATTGATTTCTTTTGGTTTTATCATGTTGCTGGCCACCCAAACCAGTATACCGCCAATACAAGCCATGGGCACTAACTCCAAGTATTGCGCCAGGTAAAAGGCGATAGTCAATTTCAACACTGCTTTGAAATAGCCGGCCAAAGGTGTTTTTGCCCCAGCCTTTATGCTGGTGGCCGTGCGGGCCAAAGCCCCGGTACACGGGAAGCCCTGAACCAGGGGAGTAATAATCTGCACCATGCCTTGCCCAAAAAATTCCTTGTCAGGATTGAAAGGCGTTCTGGTGTTATTGGCCAGTCGGTCGGCCATAGAAGAACATAACACGCTTTCCACCCCCGACACAAAGACGATGGAAACTACGAAGTACAGCATGTCGAGATAAACCGCCCCGCTCATCGCGGGCAAAATAGGCAACTGAAGCTTGAAGAAATCATTCGGGATGGATCCGTATAAATCTTTAACCAAGATGATGTTTTTATCCGCCAGCCAAGTGGATGATAATAAAGTTGCTGTAGCCATGGCTATTACGGGGCCGGGTATGTAGATGGATATTTTCAGTAAGTATCTTGCCAGCACGAATGTGAGCACACCAATAAGGATAGACCAGCCATTGATAAGCCCCAGGTTGCCATAAGCTGAACGCAGGTTATGCCAAAGCCCGCCTGCGATATCTTCATCCTGACCCAGGAAATCCTGAAAGTTTTCTATACCTAAAATGTCTTCGAAGTTGGTGAGGGCGATGGAAACAGCTATGCCAATCGTGAAGCCAACTATAATGGAGTTGGGCACCAGTTTGGCGTACTTGCCCACACCCATGATGCCCATGATGATTAAGACGATGCCTGAAATGATGGCTACCAGTACCAAAAATCCGTGTGCAGTTTCAAATTGGCCACCGTTGGCGGGGCCGTACTTGGAGATGAGGGCAGCAATGACGGGGATAAAGGCTGCCGTGGGGCCATAAACCTGGTATTTAGAACCGCCAAACGTACGCCCCACCACGCACGCCAAAGCACCTGCTATAATGCCATGCTCCGGGCGCATGCCCATGGCCATAGCAAACCCCATCGCCATGGGTATGGCGGTAAGGGCAACGATCAGTCCGGCACTAAAATCCTGGTAAACCGTTTTAACCCAGTTTTCTTTGGTCAGATCTTCCCACCGGGAGTCAAAAAAAGTAAAAAACAACTTTATTCTGCCGGCTGGCGTAGTCGGAAATTTTACTTTACTCATGCGATGATATTATGATTCTATCGCTGCAATCTTGGCGAAAGCAGTTTTTCGATAGTTAGTAAATGTTGAGGTAAAATACCGTGAGGCTAGAGCATTATTCTAATTTTTTTTAAAAAAGGTGCAACAAGTACCTGTTGGCACCAGCGGCTGCCCTGCCGCCCGATCTGAACACATTTGGATTTTAAGCGTTCTACTTTCAAAACGATTTTATATGGAACGCGCTGAATTCCTGAAAATCATGGGCACGGGTACCTTGCTTACCTGCGCGGGCTGCAGTCTGCTAAGTTGTGCCAGCGATGACGTATCGCCCACGGGCCCTGCTGCCGATGTGGACTTTACCCTCGACCTCAGCCAGCCGCCCAACGTAACCCTGAATAATGTGGGGGGGGCTGTGTCGGCCAACGGTATTGTCATCGCCAGGGCAAGTGCCACCAATATTGTGGCGGTGAGCCAGGCATGTACACATCAGGGCACGGCTGTAGTGTTCAGACCTTCGCGGAACGATTTTCAATGCCCCAACCATGGCAGTGTGTTCTCCCTTTCCGGCTCGGTAACGCAAGGCCCTGCCACGCGCCCCCTGCGCAGGTTCAACACCGAGTTAAGTGGAAACTCCCTTCGTGTGTATTCGTAACGAGATTAAGAGGGACGGTAATGACCCCCAACATGTCCACACAGGTGGTTGAATGCGCTATGAAGGTGGGCTACTTGTGCAGAAATTTTTCAGCGATTTCTTTTGGCATCTTCTTGAGAGCACTTTCGCGTAGCCATATTTCCACTACGCCATTTGCGCCTGCATCGCCAAAGCGGGCAATAGCCTGTTCATTTCTGAATACGTCAATGCGATCAATCCATCCGGGATCAATGGCGCCCAGCGCAGAAGGGTGACTTGAATCTAGCAACATCAACTGCTTTTTGCCCACATTCAAAACAAACATAGGTCCTCCTTCAGTTTTTGCGGGCCGTACGTTCTCGAGCGTGCCAGCGGTATGTTCTTGCGCGCAGGCAACCGAAGCCGTTGCGATGGCAAACAGGGCGATGAATATATTTTTCATGGTGCGAGCGTTTATGATTGCAGTGAATATACATCAATTTTCCCAATCATCTTCACTTCGTGCAAAAAAGTGGCAACTTTGGCGCGTTTCATGCATGGCTTATCTACAGGCTTTCCTTATTGGCGCAATCTTTAGTTTTCTTGGCTCTATTCCGCCCGGTTCGCTTAACCTGTGCGTACTTCAACTGGGGCTGGAGAACAAAGTGAACACGGCCCTGCGGTTTGCGTTGGCCGTGGCTATCGTTGAGTATCCGTACACATGGATAGCCATTCAATTTGAACAGTGGATTACGTCTACACCAGCGGTGGTGGCCAACTTTCAGTTGATTACGGCCGTGGCCATGACGCTGATTGGCATCGCCAATATTTTTGCCGCCAGCCGCCCTACGAGGTTCACCACACGTTTTAACGAGAGTGGGTTCAGGCGCGGACTGCTGCTCAGCATCCTCAACCCAATGGCCATTCCATTCTGGATAGGCATTACCGCCTACCTGAAAGCACAACAATGGATCGACATAACCACCACCGGGTTAGTACATACCTATGTGCTGGGTACTTCAGTAGGCGTGATGATTTTGTTGGTGTGGTTTGCTTTTATGGCACAGCGGTTATCGCCCTATGTGGCCCAGGGCAGGTACGCAAAATTGATACCGGGGGCCACGCTTCTTGCGCTGGGCGGCTATGCCTTTGTGCAATACCTTATCGGCTGAAGCCGGCTGATTAAAGCAACGGGTTTAGTTCATCATGCCGGAAGCAATCCACCAGGTGATCGTTTACCAAACCACATGCCTGCATGTGTGCGTACATTACGGTGCTGCCTACAAACTTAAAGCCCCGCTTCAGCAAATCTTTACTTAACGCATCTGATGTTGAGGTGGTGGCGGGCACTTCCTTCAGGGTCTTCCAACAGTTAACTACAGGCTTATGGTTTACAAACTGCCAGATGTAATGATCGAAGGAGCCAAACTCCTTTTGTACAGCCAGAAATTTTTTGGCGTTGCTGGCGGCTGCGTATACCTTCAAGCGGTTGCGAACAATGGCCGGGTTCAGTAAAATTTTTTCCAGGCGCTTTTCTGTAAATCGCGCCACCTGCTCGGGCTCGAAGCCGGCAAACAGCGTGCGATAACCTTCGCGCTTTTTTAAAATTGTGCTCCAGCTCAGGCCGGCCTGGGCGCCTTCTAAGATGAGGAATTCAAAGTGCACGCGGTCGTCATGCACGGGTACGCCCCACTCGGTGTCGTGATAGCGAATGTATTGTTCAAAACCCATACACCAGGGGCATCGGTAGCGCGTGTTGTTCATATCGTGAAAATTGCGCACCTTCCAACAAACAAACAAACCGTTATTTATTATGCGCCTCGTTGTTGCCTTTCTTTTGTTAAGCTCTGCAACTTTTGCTCAAGTTGACTATGACAAAAAGTTGAAGGACCTCGGCATCAGCCTTATTGCACCATCCAAGCCCATGGCCAACTATGTAAAGGCTGTGCGCACGGGCAACCTGTTATACCTGGCCGGCCACGGTCCTACCCGGGCTGATGGCAGCAATATAACCGGAAAAGTGGGGCGCGACCTCACCACCGAGCAGGGCGTGGAAGCTGCCCGGCAAACAGCCATTTCGCTGCTGTCTACCTTAAAAGCTGAACTGGGCGACCTCAACAAAGTGAAGCGCGTAGTGAAGGTGCTGGGCATGGTAAACTGCACCGAGAATTTTACCGACCAACCCAGGGTGATCAACGGCTGTTCTGACCTGCTCGTGGCGGTGTTGGGCGACAAAGGCAAGCATGCGCGCTCAGCCGTGGGCATGTACGCGCTACCCAGTAACATTGCAGTGGAGATTGAAATGATCGTGGAGATTGAATAAACTTAGTTTGCTGATGACCACCACCGATATTATCGGCCATGCTGGGGCTTTTCTAAGCAGCATCACCTTCGTGCCACAGGTGTACAAGGCCTGGCAGACCAGGAGCGTGGGCGATCTGAGTTTAAGTATGATGTTGATCGTGTTTACCAGCACCATTATATGGCTCGTGTATGGTTTTCAGCTCATGTTATGGCCCGTTATTTTATGCAATGGTATCATTTGCGCGCTCAGCGCCCTGCTGATCTATTTCAAGTTTGCTTTTAAATCAAAATGATTGGGCGGGGCGCGGGAGGCGGGTAAGCAGGAAACAAATAGGTTGCTTGTTAAACAAATCAATGTACAGCAATGCTGGTAGCGGGTTGATCTGGTGCCGGCAGGATAATCTTTACTGTGGTGCCCTCATGTGCATTTGAGGTAAGCATCACTTCCCCGCCCATTTTCTTAACACCTAGTCTGACCAGGTACAACCCCAGGCCATTACCTACCGACTTCTCATTGGCGCGCGTAAACATATCGAATACCGTTTGCTGGTAAGCAGGATCTATGCCGGGTCCGTTATCGGTTACAGTTACCTCCAGCTTTCCTGATTTTACTTGCGCATTGATTTTTACGACTACACCGTCTTCACCATACTGTACGGCATTCTCAATCACGCTCACCAATGTGATTTTCAACAGCTCGGCATTGCCATACAGTTCATCTGTCACTTGAGCGTTTACCTGCAGTGTATAGTTTCGCTGCAGATGCTGAGCTGCCACTATGGCCTCAACTTCTGTCAGCAGTAAATTAAGGTTGTAGGTTGTTGCCTCATCGCGTTCCTGGTAGCAAGTGCTGATGGCAATAAGTTTTTTCAGCATGCGGTCTAAGCCCAGCACCGTTTTGTCAACCAGGTCCATGAGCTCAGAAATTCTCTTCAGGTCAGTCTCACGGCCTATCAATTGGCGCAAGCCCAAAATCGTCATCAACGGTCTGCGCAAGTCGTGCGAGGTGCGGTACAAAAAAGTATCCAGGTCGCGCATGGTTGACTTAAGTTCGCTGGTGCGGTGAGCTACCAGGCTCTCCAATTGACGGTTTAGATCGTGTATGGCCTGCGCCTGCGCCTGTAACTCTTCCTGTTGGTGTACCAACTCCGTGTTGGCCGTTTCGAGTTTTACTTTTTGCAACTGTAGGTCGTGCAGGGCGCCCTGAAGTTGCTGGGTTTTTTCCGCCACCATTTTTTTGAGCTGCTCATTTTGGTTTTCTATCATGAGGCGCTGCTCTTCGCGCATATCGCGCACGTGGCGCTGAAGAAACCACACGCGGTAAGCAGCAGCCAGGGAGAAAACAAGCACCTGCGCCAGTATCCCAAAAAGATAAGGCAGGTCGGGAGAGGTGAAGTCGATGTTGTCGAAAAATACGGCTTTAAACTCGGCAAAGTAGGCTGTCGTAGCGGCTACTAAAATGGCCACCAGCAGAATAGCTGCGCCTTCCATTCGTTTCACCAGGGCTGATGTCAGCACCACCAAAAAGCTTGCGTACTCCAGGTATCTGCGTTCAAAGTAGAAGAAGGATTTCTGATAAACGATAGAGAGTAGCCATGAGGAAACCATGAACACACCGAAGGCCAGCAGCAGTTTAAATTCCCAGTTTTGCCAGCGCCATCTAAAAAACGAGATTAAGAACAACGCAATGATCAGAGGAGTAAGATGGGCTAGGTTAAGGGCTAACGCCATTTCGAACCCTTGCATGTTGCGGAATATGTATAGCGTGGTAATGCCATGAATATTGGCGATAACCAGGGCCACCACAATAAAGTAAATACTCAGAATAAGCGAGGTGCCGTGCCGGTTGAACAAGAATAAACTCATGTTGTATAAAAACAACATCGTTACCACGCCCAAAATAAAAAGAACAAAAAGCTGGTTGTCGATGTACTTGCGGTAGGCGTGGCCGGCCTCGTCCAGTTCCACCTTTTGAAAAAATGAATAAAGATCGCCATAATACCGCATCAGCGGGTCAGTGATGCGCACTTTAAAAAGTACTAGTTTCGTCTCGCCCGGATCGATGACGATCGGGAAACTCAGCAGGCGGTGCAGCGCAAGCGGTCGCTGCGCCACCGGCAAGTTAGTGCCCGAAGCCTCCGTTATCCACCGCCCTCTTTCAAGGTAGTATAGGGTGGCTTCATTCCATTGGTCGATGGTGAACACAAACTGCCTTGCCGGGGTATTATTTTTTACCTCCATGCGCATCCAAAAGGAAGCTTTAGGATGGTAGTAAAACGACTTTGGCAACTGGGCGGCAAAGGGTTGAGCCATGGCTTCGCCTTGCGTGTACCCCGCGGTGTCTACCAGGTAGCTGATGTGGGCGCGCAATATGTGGCTCTTGCCGATGTCTTGCACCTCATACGGCAGAGGATCGGCCACGGCCGGTAATGCCAGCAACATCAACATCATCCGCCACAGGGCCATACGTTAGCACGGTTATCTCCGGCAAAATAGGCAAAACTTAACAAACGGGCAGAGGCTACAGGGCGGTCGGCAAAAGTGTCATACCAACCGGTTAAATCGTTTGCAATCCATTTTCTTCTGCTAACTTTCACCTGTTAAAATAAATCCCTGTTAGCTATGACGATGGCCGATTACCTTCAATTTGTAAAGCAGCGCAATGCGCACGAGCCCGAGTTTTTGCAGGCTGTAGACGAAGTGTTGCAGTCGGTGTACCCGGTGTTAGAGCGGCATGCTGAATACCGCAAACTCAAACTGTTCGAACGTATGACTGAACCCGAGCGCCTCATTTCTTTTCGCGTAACCTGGCTTGACGACAAAGGCGAAGCGCAGGTAAACCGCGGCTACCGCGTGCAGATGAATAGCGCCATCGGTCCTTACAAGGGTGGCCTTCGCTTTCATCCCTCAGTTACCCCCAGTGTGCTCAAATTCTTGGCCTTCGAGCAGATCTTTAAAAATGCCCTCACGGGGATACCGATGGGCGGTGGTAAGGGCGGCAGCGATTTTGATCCCAAGGGCAAGAGCGAAAATGAAATTATGAAATTTTGCCAGGCGTTTATGGTCGAGCTGGCCCGCCATATAGACGACCGCACCGATGTGCCCGCAGGCGATATTGGTGTAGGCGGGCGTGAAATAGGCTATCTCTTTGGTGCATATAAAAAGATAAAGAACGAGTTCAGCGGTGTCCTCACCGGCAAGGGCGTTGGCTGGGGCGGCAGCCTTATTCGCACCGAAGCCACCGGCTACGGCCTCATTTACTTTGCCGAAAATATGTTGCAAACAAAAGGCGATTCGCTCAGAAGTAAAGTATGCCTGGTATCCGGCTCGGGCAACGTAGCACAATATGCCATAGAAAAAATCATTCACCTCGGAGGCAGAGCCGTAACAGCATCCGACTCAAACGGTTTCATCTATGACGAGGCCGGGATTACACCCGAAAAGCTGGAGTTCTTGAAGGAACTTAAAAATGTAAAACGCGGGCGCATAAAAGAGTATGCCGACAAGTACAAAGCGGTATACCAAGACATCGACAGCACAGCCGATCACAACCCCTTATGGGCCATCAAGGCCGATTGTGCGTTTCCCTGCGCTACCCAAAATGAAGTGAACGAAAAAGATGCCCAGAACCTGGTGCGGAATGGTTTAAAATTACTGGCCGAAGGCGCCAATATGCCCACTACCATCGAGGGTATTCAGGCCATATTAGATGCCGGAGTAATGTATGCGCCCGGCAAAGCGAGCAATGCAGGCGGTGTTGCCACCTCTGGTTTGGAAATGACGCAAAACTACATGGGCCAGAATTGGACGCGCGAAGAGGTAGATGAAAAGCTTAAAGGCATTATGAAAGGCATACACGATACCTGCCTGGCGGCTGCTAAAGAGTACGGCAAGCCGGGTAACTACATGGCGGGCGCTAACATTGCCGGCTTTGTAAAAGTGGCGCGCGCCATGCAGGCGCAAGGAGTAATCTAATTGGCAGGTGGCAGGGCAAATACTGCTGCCGGGTTTAGGTCGATGCCGACCTAAGCCGGCCAATGACCGCCAAGGCCGCACGCCTTTTTCTCGCTTTTGTTAAGACCATCACCTGCAATCAAACGTGATGATTGTGTCATTGCTAAGAAGCGATAAACAAAGTGCGGAACGGCTTGCCTGATTCGCCTTTTTTGCGGACCTTAATCATCGTATATGTGTTGATGCCCCGCAGTTGCATAACCCTTAACGCCATGGCACAAAAACTGTATGATTTTTTCCTGAGAGCAGGCGAATTGGGTGGTGTGCAGGCGCGCACCCGCCTTTCGATTTTGTCAAAAATGACCTCCACCGAGGCAAAGTCGCTGCCTGATACAAACGACAAAATTAGAGCCATGGAGCAACACCTGGTTATGGTGAGCAAGGAGTTTGGCAAAAGCGGATCGAAATCTGTTTATACCACGGTTGTAGATGCCAGTGCTAACCTTGTCGAGAAACTGAGAAGGCAGATGTCGGTATTTGCCGATCTTACCGCCACGCGTGCTGTGTATGCTGATAGCGTGAAGGCAACCGCCAGCCGCATTACCGAAGCCCTGGTTGACGCGATTGATGTAGAACGCGCCAGTATCTGGCTTTATAATACTGATGAAACGGCCATCGAGTGTATAGACCTGTACCTGCGATCGAAGCGCGAGCATCGCGCGGGCACGGTGCTGAAGGCGGCAGATTTTCCGAGCTACTTTAAAGCGGTAGCCTCGCAGCGCACCCTGGCGGCAGAAAATGCCTATGCGCACCCTGGCACCTGTGAGTTCAGTGAAGTGTACCTCAAACCC
>Ga0224723_1001767_pt1 | contig 12708 bp, 9 predicted proteins | sample Balambano_FR2_Me_FD_161647 | JGI IMG/M metagenome (GOLD analysis project Ga0224723, IMG submission 161647) | Freshwater sediment microbial communities from Lake Towuti, South Sulawesi, Indonesia - Balambano_FR2_MetaG | ecosystem: Environmental > Aquatic > Freshwater > Lake > Sediment | place...
GGGGAGTGGGGGAGTGGGGGAGTGAGGGAGTAAGCAGACTCCGTTACCCCGCTACCCCATTACCCCGCTAACTTTGGCAAACTAAAAAATATCGGCAGGATCGGCGGTTTGCAGCTTTCGCACTGCCATTGCAGCGGAGAACGAACTCATAATCATCGTGAGAATTAGAACAAACACGATTCGTCCCAGATCCATTGCCATTGGCAGCATGGTTGCGAGGTTTGTAATTCGATAGATGCCCAGGGCGATCGCCGTCCCCGGAATAAATCCCAAGACTGCCAAAATCAGGGATTCCTGGAAAACAACCATGAGGAGGTAGCGATCGCGAAATCCCATTGCTTTGAGGGTGGCGTATTCGGGTAAATGATCGGTCACATCACTGTAGAGAATTTGATAGACGATTACAGCGCCCACAATAAAGGCAATCACTACACCCAAATCAAAGGTATAGCCTACGGGAGTGCTGGCATTCCAAAAGGCAACTTCTGCTGTTGCATAGTCTTCTCTAGTCATGACTTTGACATCATCAGGCAGGCGCGATCGCAGCTCTGCCAAAACAGCCTCCACATCTGCACCGGGATTCAGTTTAATCACACCCACATCTATCAGTCCACCCTGGCGAAAATCAGCCATCCGCAAAAAGTTAATATCACTGGTGACTAAATAGGCATTGATGCCAAAGGTAGGGCTGAGTTTGAACAGTCCCCGAATCTGAACCTGGCGCTCATCAATTTCGGTGATGATAGTTTCTCCTGCTTTAAACTGTTGAGCGATCGCCCCAAACTCTTGACGAGAACCCAGATTAAACAGAGCGGTATCAGGCTGTCGCAGTTGTTCCCGGTTAGCTTCTACGCCAGGAATGTTTAATACCTGGTGTTCTGGGTTTATCCCAATTGCGTAAATCTCCCAAATCTCCTTATTTTCAGGATTCCGCCACTGAATTGTATTCAGATAGATTGGACTCACTGATGCAACTCCAGTTATACCTGCGGCTTGATAAAGTCTGCGCTCTGTAAATCGATCGAGAGAAATCAGCGATCGGGATCGGCTACTCAACATCACAATTTCACCGTTGAGGCTATGGTGAAACTCCACAGCGCTGCTAAACAATGCGCCCCGAAAGCCCATTTGCAGAAACATCAGCACATCGGCAAAGCTAATTCCGGCGATCGCCACCAGTAATCGCGCCCGCTCTTTACGTAACTGCAACCAGGAGAGAAACAGCGGTTTTTTCTTTTGAGTCATTTCACTGCCATTGCCTCAATTGACATCAATGGATACTTGCACACTCAAGTTAGTTAAACCTGCAACCTGACGGCTAGAGGCTTCATCCAACCGCACTTTCACTTCCACTACTCGCGCATCAAACTGTGCTGCCGGATCGGTGTTCAACACATCTTGTTTGTTGATTTCCAGCCCCACTTCTATAACCTCGCCGCGCAACACGTCTGAGAAAGCGTTGTTTTTGCTGGTCACGGTTGCGGGTTGCCCAACTCGAATGTGGTTGAGATCCACTTCATACACTTCTGCCACTGCTATCATTTGCTGAGTTTGACCCAGACTGATAATGCCTTGATCGCCCACCAGTTCTCCGGGGCGAGTGTGGATTTTGAGGACTTGCCCGTCTTGGGGCGATCGCACCGTTGCCAGATCCAGTTCTGCCTGTGCCCGTGCCACGCTTGCCTGTGCTGCTGCCACTTGCGATCGCGCCACATTCACATCCACTGGACGCACTTCGGCTATCTGGTCAAGGGTTGCCTGCGCCTCGGAAACCTGCTGCTGGCGCGATCGCTGAATTCGACTCAGGTTAACTTCCGCTTCGTTTAACTGTTGTCGTACTGTATCAGCGGTTAATTGCTTGCTGTCCCGCAAAGACGCAGACACGGCTCCGTCGGTATACAGCACTTGATATCGCCTTGCTTCCAGTTCTGCATTCTGTAGTTCGGCTTCTAGAAGGGCGATCGCTGCTTCCTGCGCTCTGGTTTCGGTTTGCAGTTCTGCCTGCTGGCGATCGACGACTCGCGCCTGTGCCTGAATTTGTCCTAACTTTGCACCCGCTTCCACCTGGCTCAATTGAGCTTGAGCGACTCTCACCTGTTCCTGGGCTTCCTGAAGTGCGGCTAGCCGCCGTGCATAAGTATCTAAAACGGCAATTACATCTCCTTTGTGAATCTGCTGACTGTGAGTGACGCTGAGGGTTTCGACTCGTGCCCCCTCCGCCGAGGTGGGTGCAAATACCTGAATCACTTCTCCCTCTGGCTCCAGTCGCCCTAAGGCAGAAACCAGTTCGACTGGCGCTGGAGTTGTGGCAATTACGGTTTCTGAGGGGCGATTGGTGATGGCGCTGTAGCCTATTCCCCCCGCTGTGAAGGATGCGATCGCCACGAGAGCCAGAGGCAAATAACGAATTTTTGTCACTGCAACGTTCATCTATTTATCCTCCGCGAAGTCTGATATTCTGCGTTGGTGCTGCGTCATGCCAGCCATCACACCGCCCATAATCCGAACCCGCACCCACCGGGGTAGCGGCATCAACGAGTATGTCAGCAGTTTCGATAAGAATCCGGGCAGCACTGTAGATCGACGACCCAGAGCAGCAAGGATAGGTTGAGCAATGTCTTGAGGCTTTAGAGCAACCCCCAATTTCATGCCAGCACGAGTGGCAAAGTTTGAATCGGTAGGGCCGGGAGCGGCAGTCAGAACATCCACCCCCAGAGGTGTAAGTTCCACAGACAAGGCTTCGCCAAAGCGCTTGCACATATGACTTGGTCGCTGCATAGTGGGCAGCAAACGGCGTACCTTGAAACCCCACGATTGAACTCATCAGCACGATGCCGCCACGACCTCGCTCAGCAAATCGCCGTCCAAAATACCAACTCAACTCCAAAAGCGCACGGCAGTTAACGTTGAGCATTTCGATCTCTGGTTCCAACTGAGCATTGAGAAATGAACCTGAAGTACCAAAACCAGCCGCCCCTATCAGCAACCCAACATCCAAATCACGGGTGGTAGCCTCCAGGGTTTTAACGCTGCTCTCCAATGCCAGATTCAGTTCTACAATCCGAACCTGAATACTGTGCCTATTAGCAAGTTCGGTAGACATTTGCTCTAGCAACGTTCGCTGCCGCCCGACTAGAACGAGATTCAGCCCTGCTTCTGCCAGCCTGTATCCAATTTCACGACCGATGCCTGAAGACGCTCCCGTTACCACCGCCCAGGAGTCATACCGAGAATACAAACGCTTCTGCCACCCCTCCAACAATCGGTCTTTCGTCCAGGGAATGCGGGTCATATTAGCTCCATTTTTTGTATTCAAGTTTTTGAATACAAGAACTAAGGTATACTGAACGAATTGAATTCGTCAAGCTAGTTTTTAGTCATGGCACTTAAGCACACCATCCTGGCATTTCTCTCTCGCCAACCTCTGAGCGGCTACGACGTTGCGAAAGAGTTTGCCGAAGGGTTTGGCAGTTGCTTCTGGAAAGCCAGCCAGCAGCAGGTTTATGCTGAACTCACGAAGCTAGAGCAGCAAGGTAAAGTCACCTACGAAGCGATTCCGCAACCGGGACGGCTCGACAAAAAAATTTATTCCATTACAGAGCAAGGGCAGCAAGAATTACTCGACTGGTTGACAAAACCCTGCGAACCCAGTGCTATTCGTGAAGATTTAGGCGTAATGGGGTTGGCAGGTCATCTGGTTTCCTCTGAGGTAGTCATCCGGGAAATTGAAAGACGGCGACAGCTACATCTGGAAATGGTGCAACAGGTAAAAAAACTAGATGAGCATTTTGCTAAATATATTGATTCACTAGATCTGAAAGATCTCTATATGCATCTGATTATTCGTCGCGGTATTCGCTATCAGGAAGAGTGGGTCGCGTGGTGTGATGAAGCGTTAGGGGCGATCGCCCAAACCGTCAAAACCATAGAGAAGGGCGATCGCCATCCTGATATACCTCTCTAAGCGTTGTATGGTAGATTTGCCCGCAGAGTATTATTTTTATCCTCTGCTTCTCCTCACACGCTAAGATTACAAATTCCATGAATCGAGTTGGCCTTTGGCTGAAATCCTTCGCGCTGGCTGCTGTGTTGCTGGTAGCTGGCAGTCCTATTCATTCCGAAGCTGGTGCAACAGAGGAAAATCCAGCAGTTCTGGCTCAAACGTCTGCCGTTGATGTCTATGTTCCACCCCCAGAGCAAAGAAACAATGGCATCTGTCCAGATATTCTTGAACCTGTAATCAACAACATTATCGATAGCCCTACCTTTGCTAACGGCAGGTGGGGCGTTTTAGTAGAGTCTTTAGACTCATCAGATATAATCTACAGCCGCAATTCTAATCAACTCCTGATTCCTGCTTCTAATGTGAAGCTGTTAACAACGGCTGCGGCTCTGCAAACATTTGACCCGCAAGATTTGAACAACTCAGCCTCTCTACAAGAAATCATTCGAGTCACAAATTTGAACAGTGACAATGGATATGCAGATAGTCTTTTGCAGCAGTTGGGTGGTCCGCAAGCGGTCAGAAATTTGTTAACTCCATTGGGCATCGATCCGAATGGTTATCGGCAGGTAGATGGGTCAGGTTTATCTCGTGCTAATGTTGCGACTGCGACCACTTTTGTTTCCGTTTTAAAGGCAATGGAGTCTGCCAATGGTGGCGATTTATTTTACTCCTCATTGCCGACAGGAGGCGTTAGCGGCACACTCAGGAACCGCTTTCGCAACACGTCTGCTCAGGGCAGAGTTCACGCCAAGACCGGAACGCTGAATGGGGTCAGAGCTTTATCTGGCTATTTGGATAATCCACAGTATGGGCAGATTGTCTTTAGCATTCTTGTGAACCAGTCTAATTTGTCGGGCGAGACGATGATTGGGGCGATCGATCAGGTTGTGCTGCAACTAGCACGACTCACCCCCTGTGAATGACATCGCCTGGTGGGCTTAAGTTCGGGCTTAAGATCCTAAACTGCGGTTGTTTAAACTGCGGCTGAAGGTGAAACTGGCAACAACCCAACCATCAACGTCACAAGCCCCATCAAGCAAGTTACTCCGCCAGATTTTCCTGAACTGCTGGTTCCAGGTATGAATGGATGTGTGACAGCGCTGCCACACATCCATTCATACCCAAATTAAGCAACGCCGATTTTCCTGGATGTGACCGTAATTTAGCTTGGAGTACTTGAAGCAAAGAACAGGATTTAGGAAACATGGACACAAAAGATATGGTCAGGCTATCTTCCCTCACTAAATTGTCCGTTACGCTGCTCCTGAGCCTGGTTACAACTGTTAGTTTTTCTGGAGTGACTGGCGCTCAGGCGAGTATTCGGTTTAACTCTCCTTCGCTAGGAGCGCCCGGAAATCGTGAAGCTGGAGCGTCGCGCAGTGCGCCCTGTGCAGCCAGCGATCGCGGCTTAGTTGCCCTATTACCTGAAACCAACTTAGGCTTAACCACGCAAGCCTATCCGACATTCTTTGCCTATCTGCCCCCTACGACGGCAACGACAGCGGAATTTATCCTCTACCACGAAGGCACGGATGAGCTAGTCTATAGCACCTCGTTTGAAATCACTGGAGACTCCGGGATTGCCAGCATTCAACTGCCTGAGCAGGCGGGTCAAATGCCCCTCGAAGTCGATGAAAGCTATTACTGGTATTTCACAATTGTCTGCAACCCCACAGATCGGTCTGCGGATATGACCGTGCAGGGAGGAATCCAGCGCGTTGCTCCTAACTCTAACTTGCTTAGCCAGGTTGAAGCGGCACAGCCCCAAGAAATTCCAGTTATCTATGCGGCGGCAGGCATCTGGCATGAAGCGCTATCGACGCTAGTAGATCTGAACCGCGCAAATCCCAACGATCCAACCGTGAACGCTAATTTGGATGAACTGTTAGGGTCAGTGGGGTTAGAGGCGATCGCAGATGAGCCGCTGTTTTAGGGGCTAGTGCTGCGTCACAACTAAAAATTAGGGTTGGTAGTCAGTGCCCAGATCTGCGACTTCTCGAAGAAGTCGCAGATCTGGGCCTCTAGCCCCTAATCCTCTACTAATTGCCTAAACCACTCGTCTTCCCAGAGTGAATCAAAGCTGGGATCGGTTTTGGCATCGTCTCGATATCGGCGGTTCAGCCCGATCGCCCGTTGCAGATTCTCCAGCCCCGGATCGACTTCTCCTTGCAGCACATAGCAGACGGCTTTGTTGTAGTAGGCGTTGGCGTAGTCAGGCTTGAGGTCAAGGGCTTTGTCAAACTGGGCGATCGCCTCCCGATCGCGTCCCAATTTCACCAGGGCATACCCCTTTTTGTCTAGCGCCTTGAAGGAGTCGGGCTTGAGCCGCAGAACGCGGTCAAAGGAGGCGATCGCATCTTCAAAGCGGCCCAGTTCTTCTAGCGCTAAGCCGCGATTAAGCCATGCTACAGAATCGTCAGGTTGGCATTGGGTAGCTCGATCGAAGGCTTTGAAGGCTTCCTCGTGGCGTTGCAGGGTGCCCAGCGCTACACCGCGATTCACCCAGGCTTCGTGGTAGTCGGATTTCAGGTCGATTGCTTTGTCGAAGGAGGCGATCGCATCTTCCTGGCGCTTCAGCCGACTCAGGGTTAAGCCTCGGTTGAGCCATGCTTTTGCATCGTCAGGCTGGACTTGAACTGCCCGGTCGAGGTCAGCAAAGGCATCTTCGTATCGCTTTAATTCCCGTAGCGCAACGCCCCGGTGATACCAGATGGCAGGAATGTCAGCGTTCAGTTCCAGGGCTTTGTCAAAGTTGGCGATCGCCGATTCGTGCTGCTGCATTTCCTGGAGGCTGCGCCCCCGCTGATACCAAACCTGAGCATTGTTGGGCTGCACCTCAAGCACCTGGTCGTATTGGGCGATCGCCCCTTCATAGCGCCCTTCCTCAAACAGCGTATTGCCGTGAGTAACGTAGTCGTCTACCGTCATGAAGAGCTGAGGACGGTTTGACCGCAGCGTTTCTAGCTGATTGGTAATTTCCTGAAGGCGCTGCTGAGTGTCTGATTCAAAGGATTCAGCAATAAATTGAGGTGAGACTTCGGCAAGCTGCTGAAGAATTTGCTCTTTGCGGCTCTGGGCATCAGACTGCACTGCCGATAGCTGATTGGCGATTTCAGCTTCCAGCTTTTGCAGGTTTTGCAGAATGCCGTCCTTTTCCTTTTGCACGTCGGTCTGCAAGGTGGACTCCAGTTCAGACACTTTTGCCGCAAATCGGGTTTCTAACTTTTCTACGTTTTGGCGAATGATGTCTTTTTGCGATCGCGCATCGGACTTCACCTCAGCCAGTTGGCTTGCCAGTTCAGCCTCCATCTTCTCCAAGTTCTCAAAGATGCGCTGCCTGCGTTCGTCAGAGGCAGTTTGCAGTTCCGTAAGCTGAGACTCAATTTCAGACCTCAGCCGATCCAGATTTTGCAGTGCCACATCTCGCAGCCCCTGTGCGCCCTGCTGGAGTTGAGATAGCTGGTCGGCAAATTCTGCCTGCAAGCTGTCCAGATTTTGCAGTGCCTCTTCTCTGCGTCCCTGAACGCCTTGAAGCAGTTCGGAGAGTTGGCTCTCTGCCTGTGCCTGCAAGCGCTCCAGGTTTTGCAGCGTCTCGTCTCTGCGTCCCTGAACACTTTGCTGCACTTCCGAGAGGCGAGTTTCTGCGTCGGATTCCAGTTTTTCCAGGCTTTGCAGCGTTTCTGCCTGACGATTTTGAGCGCTAGCTCGCAGAGAGGCAGATTGCGCCGCCAGGTCAGATTCCAGTTTTTTCAGGTTTTGTAGAGTGCCGTCTTTGTGACTCTGCGCGTCTGAGTGAAGCGCGTTCATTTGCGAGGCAACTTCTGACTCTAGCGTCTTCAGGTACAGCAAAATGGAGTCGCGCTGCTGCTGAATCTGGGATTCTGCGTTCTGCTGAAGCTCGTTAAACTTGGGAGCCAGTTCTGCTTCCAGTCCGCCTAAGCGCTCAAATACGCGATCTTTTTGAGTCGTGACTTCGGTTTGCAGGGCAGTCAGACGGGCGACAAATTCCTGTTCAGACTGCTCCAGGTGTTGCAGGGTTTGGTCTTTGCGGGCGATCGCCCCTGCTCCCAATTCGCCTAACTGCACGCCAAAGTTTTGCTCTGCCTCAGCCAGGTGTTGCAAAACCTGCTCTTTCTGGGAAAGGGTGTGCGATCGCAATTCGTCTAGCTGAGCATTAAAGTCTTGCTCTGAAGCCGACAAATGCTGTAGCGTCTGGTCTTTCTGCCCAGTCACATTGACCTGAGCCTCAGACAACTGAGCCGCAAAAGCCGATTCCGAATCGCTCAGTTTTTGTTGAATTGCCTTCAAGTGTGTCTCAAACTCAGCCGCAGTCTTATCTCTAAGCTGACCAATCTCAGCTACCAGCTTCGACAAAACATCGCGCTTCGTGCCCACCTCAGCCTGAAACTCGTCGGCGTACTGGCTTAGCTCATCGGCGATATCTTCCGCTTCTTGCAGAATGGACTCAACTTCAGACTTAGTTTTGACGATTTCGCCTTCCAGGTCGCCCAATTCCTTGACGTGATTTTTGGCGATCGCCGTCACTTCTCGAATTACCGCTCTTCTCAAGAGCCAGAGGGCTGCGATCGCTGCCACTAGCAGCAGCGCCAGCACCGCCAGCAGCACGTTAAACAACGTCGTTGTACGGCTAAAGACGCGATTTGCCTCAGCCTGTACCTGCTCTTGAGTTTGCTGTGCGTCGCGCAGTCGCTCCAGTTCTTCGCGCTCTTCTGCCGTTAGCCGTTGCGCCAGGACTAGCGCAGAAGCATCTGATGTTGATGATTCTGCCGATCGCGCAGGCAGAGGAGCCATCAGCCCAACCAACAACAGCAAAGAGGCGATTCCGCTCTGGGCTACCAATGCAACGACTTTATGATTCTTGCGCTTCATCAGGGTGTTCCTTGTCAGTCGGTCAGGGTCTGGGGGTCAGAGTCGATCGGAGGGTTTTGCGATCGCTACCTCAAGTCTAACCAGTAGTCGGTTATGAAGATTTTGACAAGTCCTTAGCTTGAAGTTGACGATTGGGCTGCTTCTGCTTCGGTCGTTTCTTTAGGCAATTCCGAGGGTAAAGGCTCTGATAAGGGCGAAGCGGGAATCGGAATTTCCTCTACTTCAGAAAGCTTTTCGATCGCAAGCCGGGTCTGAGGAACTCCGCCTGATAGCCGCCTGAGCAGCTTCGGGCGCGGATCGTGGAGTAAGTAAATGATGCGATCGCCCGCCTGCCAATCTTCTGTCGCAGGCACCACCAGCAGCCGTCCCTCTCGCTCAACCAGCAGCGGCACCAGTTCCTCAGCCCGTATCAGCGCCCTCAAATGTGCCTGCTGAAACAGCAGCCCCGACTCTCGCAACGTCGTCTCGCCTAGCTTCACTGCCCCATCGCTGAGATAACGATTCCAGGTTTTGATTGGCATCTGCGCCATAAAAGCAGGCTGAACTTTGGTCTTGGCGGCTGGGTTTGCATTCTGCGACTCGCTTGGCGGCAACACAGCCAAAACTCTGGGCGGACTAAATTCCTCAGCGGCTCGTTGTGCCAATACCAAATTAACTTCACCATTGTTGGTCATTGCTAAAAACGTTCCTGCGGTTGCTAGACCCGCTTTTTCCAGCACCTCAGTATCCAAAGCGCTGCTGGCAAAGACGGTGATATTTTCTAGTTCTGCTTCTCGACAGGCTTCCTGGTCAGTGTCAATTAAGACGGCTAATTCTCCCCGGTCTTGAAATAGTCGCGCAATGAGGCGGCTGATGGGGTTGCAGCCCACGAGCACTGCTCCGGTTGCCTGAGTCGAGGTGACACCTAGCAAACGGGCAACCCATCCTGCGGTTAACCCTTGCAGAAATACGGTGGAAATGATCGTCAGGAAGACCAGCGCCTTAATCGAGTCGCCGCCATTAATCCCCCGTTCGGTGAGCAAGATTGCAAACAGAGACGCAACCGAAGCAGAAACAATTCCTTTAGGCCCGACCCAACCGATAAACAGCTTTTGTCGCCAGTTTAAGCCGCTATTCCAGGTGCAAAGCCAGACATTGACGGGGCGAACGACAAACATCAGCACCGCTACCGTCAAAACCGCGCCGCGACCCAGGGCAAAGACGCTAGCAAGGGACAAATCAGCGGCAAGTAGAATGAACAGCACCGAAACCGCTAGGATGGTCAACTGTCCCTTAAATCGTCGCAGCAGCCGTTCTTCAGGAATGGATGAGCCGCGCAGCACGATCCCAGCGACAACGGTAGTCATCAGTCCGGCTTCACTGCGAATCGTTTGGGCTAAGCCAAACAAACCCCATAGCCCTGCTAGCACAACCAAATTCTTTAAATCGTCAGAGAGAAAGTCTGCCCGTTTCAAGATCAGACCTAACAGCCAACCGCCCAATGCGCCGATGCCCGCACCAATCCCCAGGCGAATCAGCAGACCGCTAACGACGTAGAGAGGATCGGTGTCTCCGTTGAGAATAATATCCAGCACGACTACCGCCAGAATTGCGCCAACGGGGTCGATCAAAACCCCTTCGCCTTCTAGCAGGGCAGAAACTTGGCGATCGACTTTCACCTGTTTCAGCAGCGGACTGATGACGGTGGGGCCGGTGACAACGACCAGCGCGGCATAGAGGAAGGCGATCGCCCAGGGAAACTCTCCTAGCCAGTGAGCTGCCATGCCGCCGCCCAGCAAAGTAATCAGCGTGCCGAAGGTGACAAGATTTCGCAGGCTACCTGAAACTCTGCCAATTTCCCGCAGTTCCAGATTCAAGCCGCCCTCAAATAAAATCAGCGCTACCGAGAGAGCCACAATTACCTCTAGTCCTGTGCCTAGAACGTTAGGGTGCAGCAGTCCAATACCGTCAGACCCCAGCAAAATTCCAAACAGCAGCAGGAATACAATGCTAGGCACCTTCAGGTAATCTGCCACAACCTGAGCGCTAATCCCGGCTATGACGGTCATTACCATCTGTAGCGTAATCTCAAACGGAGTATCCATAGATTCGCTGGGGCAGGGCAACTCAGCTTTTACGGCTGGCGTTAGCTCTTGCTTGGTTTCAACCTACGATAGCAACCTGTCAAGCATAGCTTTAGATGGTGCATAAGCGATGGAAACAGATGCAAATCAGAGTTGTGCAATCCCTTTGATCATAAGCTCGACTTTATCCATTTGAGGGTGAGGAAAGGGAGCAAAATCAGGAAAGCGTTATTGGATTTCTCCTGATGAACTTGCTACCGAAAGAATTTGTGCCTCTTATGCTATTGCAACAAGCTGTGAGTGTGTTTGCTCCAAGCGGAGTCTTGGTGATGAGAATTGACGACCCTACCCTCGCGGCGACGTAACTCCTTTGCCGCTTTGGAGTTGCTGCACGCGGCTGGTCAATTGCGCTGTCCTGTTCACCTCGTAACTCGCCTATGCCTAGATGCGGCTCCCTATCAACCCCGCTCCCAAGCGGCAAGCGAAGCAACTTGGTCGTCCTCGCAACGTCAGCGAGCGCCTCCCTTCACTGCAAACCCTGGTGGGCGCCCTACACGCCCTGGGAAACAATTGTCTTGAGCGGATTAGTACGGGCAAGGTGAATACAGTTTACAAGTTGCCTCTTGTACACTCACCTGGGGGTGGAATCTCAAAGGCAGTGGTCGCCACTGGCGATCCTTAGAACCACTCCACCCCTCTTGGCGCTCTTCTCCATTGTGGCTTTGCTGGCTCATCAAGCTCAATCCTTGCATCCGTCTCAGTTGCCTCACACCGCCTGGCATCACAAACCTTTACCCACCTTTCCGATGCCCTAGCCCTTGTTCGTCAACGCTTTTGGCACATTTGCCTTTTTCAATTATCTACGCCTCAAACCGATACGCTAAATATTCCTCGCTCCCTCTTCAACTGTTGGTCTCACTTGCTTTGCTGCCTAATGGATAAAGTCGAGCTTAAACGAACGATCGCTGTGAGTTAGTCACGACTTGTCCTGGTTGCAGGGTTGGAACCAACAAGTACTCGACCCAAGTTTCAACCAAGGCGCTATTACAGTACTCCTTAAAAGTCATGGGAGCCAGCAGATGACCATTCCACCACGCCGCGATCATACTAATGCGACAGGTACGATGCCCTAACTTGTCAGCTTCAAAGCGTTTGCTCTGATGACACCAGCCATAGGGGTAGTCGAGGGTATTGTCGGCTCCCGATTCGTCTAGGTAGACCATCTGTTCACTTAAGTAAGCCGCTAGGGTCTCTAGAAACGCTTGTCGTTTTGCTTCATCCCGCTCTCGATAGCGGCAGGTCTTTTTTTCCGAGTGAGCCGAATTCCCTGGAGCGCTTTGCCCATCGTGCACGAGCGGATAAGTTTCAAAACTTATCTGTTCGCGATATACATCAGATCAATTTACCCGCCGACGTTCCTGCAGGTCGCTACGCGTTGCAGGTTGGTTATAATACAGAGAATAATAGAAGGGGGATTGAACTGCTGGAAGCCAGCAGACTTTAGCTTAGTGCCTCACTTTGATGCGTAAGTTTGGCGGGATAGAGAGTGACCTTTAGCAGAACAGGCAAGCTCTTGTTCTGAAATCCAAAGGCACTATAGCTGTGACCATACATGTTTCGGTAAAATGAGTGAGAGTTGCTCTAGTTTTCGAGCGACTCCCACTTCTTTTTTTATAGATAACCTGGCACCGAGCTATTTTAGCGGGAGGCGACCCTCCGACTATCTTTGCCGCAGCGATGTTTCACGAC
>Ga0224723_1001768_pt1 | contig 12705 bp, 8 predicted proteins | sample Balambano_FR2_Me_FD_161647 | JGI IMG/M metagenome (GOLD analysis project Ga0224723, IMG submission 161647) | Freshwater sediment microbial communities from Lake Towuti, South Sulawesi, Indonesia - Balambano_FR2_MetaG | ecosystem: Environmental > Aquatic > Freshwater > Lake > Sediment | place...
GAATTCCTGTTCGAGCGCCGCATCCAGCACCCCGAGATCGACCCAGCCGCACAGCACAAAATAGAGAAAGTGCGCCATCCACACGCTTTCGCCGCGCCCGTGGATGCCGACCGCGTTCAGGCCGTCGTTCCAGTCCGCTTGCAGGATCAGCGGCAGGCCGCGATCGCTGCGGCGCTGAAGCGCGACACGGATCGCCCGCAGGCAGTGGTTGCGGATCGTGGCTTCACCGCCGTCGTAAAAGGGCGCGACTTCATCCAGGATGCCGGGATCGTCGGTTTCCTCGACGTATTTCAGCACCGCGAACGGCAGCCAGACCAGATCATCGCTGTATTCGGATTTCAGGCCCGTTTCTGCGATCGGATGCCACCAGTGCAGCACGATCCCGCTTTGATACTGGTGCGCCGCGTGCAGGTGAATCTGCTGGCGCGTCCGCTCCGGCAGATCGAGCAGCAGCCACAACAGGCTGTCCTGAAGCTGATCGCGGTAGCCATAGGCCCCGCCGGTCTGATAGTAGGCGGTGCGCGCCCACATGCGGCACGACACGGCCTGATAGACCAGCCAGCCGTTCGCCATCACATTCAGCGCCGGATCACTTGTTTCGACCTGGAGGCGCGCGGTGAGTTCGTCCCAGTGGCTTTGCGCCTGCGCCAGCCCGTGCGCGGCGGCGGACTCATCCGCATAGCGCAGGATCGCGCGCTGTTCGGCTTCATCGGCGGCGGCCCCCAGCACGAACACGATTTCGCGCGTTTCACCGGGCGCGAGTTCAAGCGCCACATGCAGGCTGCCGATCGGATCGCCATAACGCCCCTCGCTGTTCTGCGACATTCCGGTGCGGACGACCATCGGCGCGGTCAGGCGGCCGTAAGGGCCGATGAAGGCGCGCTTGTCCCCATCAAACCCGGCCAGCGGCGCGGACGAGGCATGGATCGCGGTGTATTCCCAGTCGCGGTTCCAGTGGGTGTCGCCGCCGGGGATGTCCCACATCACTTTGCGCGCAGTGATCATGCGCCGGTCGAGGTCGCCGCGCGTGTCGATAAACAGCCGGTGAAATTCCCGATGCCAGTCCGGGGCGACCCCGAGCAGCCATTCGAAATAGGTGAAGGCGCTCAGGCGGCGCGGTCGATCGCTCTGGTTAGTGAGGTGCAGCCGCCAGACCTCACACGGCGCGTCGAGCGGCACAAACATCGTCAACTGCGTGGCGATCTCATGGCACAGGCCGCCGAAGAGGGAATATCCCATGCCGTGTTCGACGCGGAGATCGGCCAGTTCACGTCCGCACGGCTGGTAGGTCGGCGACCAGTGCTGACCGGTGTCATCGTCGCGCAGGAAGAGGTACTTGCCCCATTCATCGCGCACCAGGTCCTGATCCCAGCGCGTGATCCGGTTGAAGCTGGCGTGCGTCCGCCAACTGTAGCCGCTGCCGACCTGCGAGACCGCCAACCCATAATCGCCGTTGGAAATGATGTTGGCCCAGGGCATCGGCGTCTCTGGCCGGGTGATGATAAACGCTCTCCCATCGGCGCTGAAGTGACCGTAGCTGCTCGCCAGGGATTGATCGTATCCCGCGCTATTCGCCCTCACCCTCATCCTCCGCCTCTGCCGTCGATTCGGCGTCCGGTTCGGTCGATTCCGCCTCCGCTTCCAGCGCATCGAGCCGTGTAAGGTTGGCCTGCGCCCGCGCCAGCGCCTGAAGATCACGCGGGAAAAGCTCCAGCGCCTCCTCATAAATGTCGCGCGCATCGTCCAGATCGCCCTCGGCCTCGTACAGTTCACCCAGGCGCACAAAGATGATGCCGGTATAGGGGTTGACATCACCGATGCTGCGCTGGATGTAGCGTTCGGCCTCGTCGATCGTCATGTGGGTGTTGATGATGTCGTTGATGCGGGCGCGCGCTGTTTCGACCTCCGACGGCACAGGCCGCGCGTCACGGTGACGCCAGATGTTGACGACCTGCGAATAACCGCCATGGAACACACGCGCCCCCGCGTCTTCGTCGAAGGCTTCATAGCCGGTCAGCGCATTGACGTACTCGCCGTTTTCAAAGGCGGCGTCGGCGTCGGCCAGGTAGCCGCGCGCGAGGTTATAGGCGTTGAACCAGGCCAGCGCATAGGTGGCGACGAACAGGATCGTGATCGCCAGCAACAGCAGCAGCAGGCCGCGCACGGTCAGCAGGCGATCGGCCAGCGATTTTTGAGTCAGGTTATCGTTGTCCATCGCTTATTTTTCCAGCGATACATTGGCGAACGCTTTCACAAACTGCTCCTGAAGCACGAAGTACACGATCACCAGCGGGATTGTGATCATGGCGGTGGCGGCCCAGATTTCCTGGACGTTCTCACCCGGCACGCTGCCCCGGAACTGGTATAACCCCAGTTGCAGCGTCCACAACTCCGGGCGGTTGAGATAGAGCAGCGGGCCGAAAAAGTCGTTCCAGCTTGCCATGAAATTGAGGATGGCGACGGTCGCCAGCACCGGGCGGCTGAGGGGCAGGATGATGCGCAGGAAGATCGACAGTTCGCCCGCGCCGTCAATGCGCGCCGACTCGATGACCTCGTTGGGGATGCCGACCATGAACTGGCGTATCAGAAAGATGTTATACACGCTGACCGCCGACGGGATGATCAGCGCGTGGAACTGCCCGACCCAGCCCAGGTTGTAGATCAGCACATAGGTCGGGATCAGGAACAGCACACCGGGGATCATCATCGTCGCCAGCATGAAGGCGAAAAGCTGGTTACGCCCTGGAAAGTTGATCTTGGCGAAGGCATAGGCCGCCAGCGCGCTCAGCGATGTGTTCAGCACCGTGATCGAGATCGCCAGCACCAGCGAATTGCGGAACAGGCGCAGAATGTTCAGCCGCTCAAACACGCCTTCATAGCCAGACAGCGTGATCTGCGATGGCAGCGCGGTTGGGCTGTGCAGAATTTCACGCCCCGGCTTGACGGAATTCATGATCATGTAGAAAAACGGATACAGCACCACCACCGACCCGATCAGCAGCAGCGTAAACGCGATCAGGGTGGCCGGGCTGGTGCGTCTGCCAAAAAGCATCATGGCGCGCCCCTTTAAGACTCTTTCTCGGAAAAAACGCGGAACTGGATCAGCGTCAGCACGGCGATCAGCACCGCCAGCAGCAAACCGATCGACGACGCATAACCGATGTTCTCGCGGTCGAAGGCCTGTGCGTAGAGATACAGCACTGGCGTCAGCGCCTGGTTGTTCGCGCCGCCGTAAATATCGAACGTGGTGTACACCTCGCCGAACATCTGAAGCCCGTTGATGATGTCTACCGTCAGCAGGAACAGAAGCTGCGGGCGAAGCTGCGGCAGGGTGATATACCGGAACTTCTGCCATGCGCTCGCGCCGTCGATCGAGGCGGCTTCATAGAGCAGGGGGCTGATGCTGTACATGCCCGCCAGCAGAATCACGGTGCTGATGCCGAACCACTTCCAGGTGTTGATCAGCGCGATGACCGGCATGGGCAGCCAGGTTGTGGTCTGCCAGTAGACCGGCTCGCCCAGGATGCCGCTGTTGATCATCAGCTCCTGCACCGGCCCGGTCGGGCTGGCGAGATACGTGCCGATCGTCATCAGCACCACCACCGACGTGACCACCGGCATAAAGTAAATGGTGCGGAAGAAGCGCGCGCCAAACCTGACCTGGAAGATCAGCGCGGCCACCAGCAGGCCGAGGCCGTTCTTGAGAAAGATGAACACCGCCTGGTTGTAGACGATATTCAGCAGGCTGCGCCAGAACAGCGGATCGACCAGCCCGCGCAGCCAGTTGCCGATGCCGACGAACGTCTGATCTTCCGGGTTGACGAACGAGTAGTTGAAAAAGGTCAGGTAGAACGAGAGCAGCAGCGGATACAGCCCGAAGACCACGTACAGGATCACCCAGGGAGAGACAAACACATAGCCCCAGAAACCGCGCCGGACGCGCTGAAATAAAGTGGTTTTTTGCGCTGCGGTCAGGGCTTCGGCGGAGGCTGGCGACGGCTGGCTTTGGGATGCGGCCACATTTGCCATAGCGGAAAACTTTCTAAAGTCTATTTGAAGGTTGAACAGGGTGGGGCACACCCATACAGGCGATGCGCCCCACAGCGGGTTTTATTCGGCTTCGAGTGCGCCGCGTGCGCGTTCGGCGGCTTCGGCCACGGCGTCCTCAACGGCCAGCGAACCTTCGACCACAGCCTGCTGATAGACGGCCTGAACTTCCACAGCGGCCCGTTCCGCCGCAGCAGACTGTTCCGGCAGGATGCCATTGCCGAGAATCTCGACAAAGGGCTGGCGGGCCGGTTCCTGGAAGTAGTCATTCTCGCGCAGACTGGTCAGCGTCGGCAGATAACCCAGTTCAGTGATGAAGGTCAGGTTATTCTCGTCGGTCATCATGAACTGGAGGAAATCCCAGGCGCGCGCCTCGCGGGCGGGATCGGTGCGCAGGATCACGCCGGCGCGACCGCCCAGCGTCGTGAAGCTGGTCTGGCCTTGTTCCGGCGTCGGCACGGGCGCGACCGACACATCCTCACCGATCACCATCGGCTCACCGGCGGCGCTTTCCAGGTTCGGCTCCCAGGAATAGCCGTATTGCAGCCACATACCGATCTGACGGCTGAAGAAATTGGTCTCCATCGTCGGCGGGGCGAACTGCTGCGCGGCCTGCATAAACTCAAAGAACCCTTGCAGGTTGCATTCCTCATCGTCGAACACAATGTCCGTCCCCAGACGGTTCAGAAGCTGGCATTCGGCCTGATTGGCGTTCAGGTAGATCGGCTGGAGCATATTCCAGTACCAGCCGCCCCACACCAGCGCCTCGTTCCAGAAAACCGTGCCATAGATGTCGTCGCCCAGATTATCGATCGCTTCCGCAGCGGCCAGAAATTCGTCCCAGGTCGCGGGCGGAACATCGGGGTCAAGCCCGGCCTGCTCGAACAGGTCACGGTTGTAGATCATCATCGTCACGTCGATGCCGATCGGCATGTAGTAAAGGCCGCCGCTGAGTTCGGTAACGGTCTCCGGCGCGATCGTGGCGAACAGATCTTCCGCCCCCTCCAGCGCGCCGAGTTCAACAGCCACATCCTGCGCGACCAGTGTGCCAAGCTGCGGGCCAAGCGACGTGATGATCAGGTCAGGCTGGTTGCCAGCGGCGATCAACGCCTGGAACGCGCCGCCCTCCGGTTCCAGTTCGAGCGTGACTTCGACGCCGGGGTTGGCCTCCATGTAAGCGTCGGCGAGGGTCTGCATGGTTTCCTGCATCGCGCCCGCGACGACGGACACACGGATGCTGTCGGCCATGTCCTGCGCCTGCGCGCCGGGCAGGGCGAGGGTGAAGATCAATAGCAAGGTGGCAATAACGAGAAGTCGGAAGTTTTTACGGGTGGACATAATCAAGCTCCATATCATCGATCGTTCAGGGTGAGCCATCGGTGTACTCTGCACCAGCTCTGATGGAACCAGGATGCGCTGTTATGCGTTCGCGTCACTCCTTTCCACGCTCTTTACGCCGCTGCGATGAAGGCCTGATTGTTCTGTAAAAGCGCTTTTACAACCTGACTCAGAAACGGTTATTCGGCTGCGGTCTTCAGGGTGCGCCGCAGGAACGACGCACGACCAGCCGGGTGGATAATTTCATGTGTTGTGGCTTCAGGGTTCGCCCTTCCCTGGCTGCGGAGATAATGTCCAGGGCAAACGCGGCGGCGTGGTAGCCCATATCATACGCAGGTTGGGCAACTGTCGTCAACGGTGGCGATACATAATTGGCGAGTGAAATATCGTCAAACCCCACAACCGCGATATCTTCCGGCACACGCAGGCCGCGATCTCTGGCTGCCTGGATAGCGTCGAGCGCCATCTGATCGTTGGCGGCGAAAACGGCCTGCGGGCGTTCGGGCAGGTCAAGGAGCTGCTGCATCGCGGCGTGACCGCTGCCGCGCAGGTAATTGCCGTGGGCGATGTGGTCATGGGGCAAAATCAGGCCATGTTCGGCCAGCACATCGCGCAGACCGCGCAGACGTTCCGCGTTGTCGGCGGTGGTATCCGTCCCGGCGATATAGCCGATGCGCCGGTGGCCGAGGCCGATCAGATGCGCGGCCATCAGCCGGGCGCCGCCATAATTGTCGCTGACGAAACTGGGAATATCCACGTGCGCGTCCTGCTCGACCAGCACCATCGCCATGCCGCGATCATTCAGTTCGTGAATCTCCGCAGCCTGCACGTTGGCGGCCACCAGCACCAGGCCGTCAATGTAGCCGCGCTGGAACACATCCAGATAGGCGCGATCGGCGCTGGCGCGGGGCTGACTGGCGATCAGCAGGCTGTAACCGCGTGAGGTGGTGGCGTCTTCCACCCCGCGCACGATTTCGAAGAAAAACGGGTCATTGACCATGGGGATCAGCAGGCCGAGGATGCGCGTCTCCTGGAGCGCCAGGCCGCGCGCCAGGGCGTTACGCTGATAGCCCAGTTCAGCGACCACCTGAAGCACCCGTTCGCGTGTGTCTGGATGCACGCGATCGCGGTTGTTCAGCACTCTCGATACCGTGCCGATCGATACCCCGGCCCGTCTGGCGACATCAAAAATCGTGGTGGTCATAACCGTAAGCAATAGTTTTGTGCAATCTGCCTGTGTAAAAGCGTTTACACCATTGTATGCCAGGTGATCGACACGCGCAACGAAACGTTATATTGAGAAATGATCAAGGCCTGTAATGAGTCATAATGCTTCATCTGCCTGTTCCAACGCAGGGGTTTATGCGCCAAACTGCTGCTTTGTTAACCACGGGTTCACGCGGATCGATGTCATGGTTGGCGCGGGAGTTTCGGCGGGTACAACTGAGTCTTTGCCTGGCACACTGTATCGCACACACCCCTGTGAAATCCGTCACTTAACCATCTGCGTAGACGATCTGGCGACCTGGCCTTTATCCTCTACGCATTGCTATGAGCCACTGATAGGGAGAAAAGCAATGCGCAAAATGAATATCCTGCTGATCGCTGTGCTGATGATGCTGGCCGTTTCCGGGGCGACGATGGCCCAGGACAGTGTGACGTGTGAGACCGGTCAGCGCCTGTTTGAACACGAGCGTCTGGTGGGCGAGCCGGTCTGCATCCCCGAAGCACCGGCCCGCATCGCCTCGCTCGATCCGTTTTCGCTGGAAACGCTGGTGGCCGTCGATACGCTGCCGGTGGCGATGGTCAATAAACCCGCCGCGCTGAGCCGGCTGCCGGAACTGGAAAGCACGCTGGATGAGGTGATCGACCTGGGCCAGCCCGCCAACCTGGAAATGCTGCTGGCGGCCCAACCGGATCTGATCCTGACGATCAGTGGGGCCTACGACGATGTGCTGGATCAACTGCGTGCCATCGCGCCGACCGTGGTCCTGCAATTTGACAACAGCGGCGAGTGGAAGGACATAACCCGCGCTTTCGCCGAGGTGATCGACGCGCAGGACGCGATCGAGGCCGTGTTCGCCGTCTACGACGAACGACTCGAAGTCCTGCGCGATCTGCTGGGCGAACAGCCGCCGGTCGTCTCGATCGTGCGCATCTACCCGGATACCATCAACCTGTACCTGCGCGAATCGTACCCCGGCACGATCCTGGAAGACGCGGGGATTCCACGCCCGGAATCGCAGGATTACAGCATGGAAGAGGCGGCTGAACAGTTCGACAACCCGATCCAGTACAGCATCTCGCAGGAGACGCTGCGCGACGCGGACGCCGACATCATCATCACCTGGACATTCGGGGCGACGGCGGAACTGGCCGAAAGCGCTGAGGAACAGCTTGAGGCGCTGCTGGCTAACCCGTTGTGGGCGACCCTGGAGGCGGTGCAGAACGGCCGTGTGTATCGTGGCGGGCCATACTGGATCGGCAGCGGTATTTACGCCGCGCACCGCATCATCGACGATCTGTTCCTGTATGTCGCGGAGGCTGACCCGACCGAGTTTGCGCCCAATCCGTTTACCGCGTCCGAGCCTGAAGCCACCCCAGAAGCCACCGACACCGGCGGCTGAACCCCGATCATCGCCGGGGGCGATCAACCGGATCGCCTCCCTCGTCGCAGCACGTCAACAGGTCGGCGAGCCGCTGTGCAAGGCTTCGTTCTCATCTTGCCGAGTTGAGACACTCAGCGCTTTTGTCTCACCGCTTCCTCGCATCTACTTCGCGTTGGGTTCGCTGCATGAGAATCAATCGGCGGAAAGCGGCAGGCGGACGACAAATGTGCTGCCTTCACCTTCGACGCTGGATACGCCCAGGGTGCCGCCGTGCATCTCGACGATCTCCCTGGCGATCGGCAGGCCGAGACCTGTCCCTGTCGCAAGTGTCCGGCGCGCGTCTGACGAGCGGTAAAATCGTTCAAAGATATGGGGCAGGTCATCGGGCCTGATCCCGATCCCCTGATCGGTCACAGTGATGACGGCAAAACCATCCTCAGCGGCGGTTTCTACACGAATCTGCCTGTTTTCCGCCGTGTAATTGACGGCGTTGGAGACCAGGTTGACCAGCACCCGCTCGATCAGGCGGCTGTCGATCGCCAGCAGCGGCAGCGCTGAATCAGGGCTGAAGATGAGGCTCTGCTTCTTGTTCAGCGCCACCGGCTCATAGGTATCAAACACGCGCTGTACCAGTTGATTCAGGTCCGCGTAAGCCTTTTGCACCCCGATCTGTCCACGGTCGATCAAATTCAGTGTTTGCAGGTCTTCCAGCAGATTGCGCAGGTGCTGGGCCTGATTTTCCAGCGCGCGCACGTGTTCGTCCAGGCGGGACGGATCGCGCTTCAGGAGATAGAGCCGCGCGCTGAGGCCGCTGATTGGTGTGGCGAGATCATGCACCGCGTCAGCCACGAAGCGTGACTTGAAGCGTTCGAGTTCCTTAAGCTGTGTAATGTCATGCCCGCTCAACAGGACGCCACTGCGCCGATCGGGTTCGACCACCCCAACCGGGATCAGGCTGATCTCGATGTCCGCGCCGCTCCCGCCCGGCTCGATCACACGGACTTCCACGCGCTGCGCCTGCGCGCCATACATCGTGTTCACCAGCGCATCGGCCAGCCGCCGGATCTGCTGCTCGTCGGCCAGCGCCCACAGCACAGATTCGATCGCCCGTTCGTTCGGGTGCGCGAAGGTGTTGCGAAAGGCCGGATTGGCGACGATCACATCGCCGCGCGGATCGGCAAATGCCAGGGCGTTGGTGGTGTTGTTCAGCACCAGTTCCAGCTCATCCTTCGCCAGACGCAGGGCGTTCGTGCGCTCGGCTACCAGCGTTTCCAGTTGGTTGGTGTAGGCCTGAAGCTCGTCCTCCAGCCGCTGACGCTGCGCGAGTTCGCTTTGCAGAGAGTCATAAAGCCGGGCGTTTTCCACCGCGATGGCGATCTGATACCCCGCGCCAGTCAGCAGGTCGAGGTCGCTGTCGTCATAACTGTTCAGGGTATAGCTCTGCACCGAGATCACGCCGATCACGCGGTCGGCCACCCTCAGCGGAGCCATCATAATCGACGCGGAGACCCGGCTGGTGTCGCCAACACGTGACCTGATGTTGGTCGTGTGTTCCAGCACTTCGGGCGTGCGGTTTATCAGCAGGGGTTGGCCGGTGCGGATCACCCCGGCGACTATCCCGGATTTGCTCATCGAGCCGGGCGGCTGATCCCAGAACGCGCCGGAGTCGTACATGATCGGGAAGGATATGGTATCCGTGGCGGGTTCATAAAGCGCCACATAAAATACGCCCAACGGCAGGATTGTCTGTAATTTGTGCAGGACGCGGCGCAGCGTGGTATCGAGATCGGAAATGGCGGATACATCGCGCGCAATCTCATTCAGGGCGGCCAGATGCGAAGCACGGTTCGCCAACTGCTGGTTCAGGTCAAGGATAGCCTGTTCAGCCTGTTTGCGCTCGGTGATGTCGCGCACGCCGCCGTTGATCCCGATCAGGCGGTCTTGTTTTTCGCCCCACACCGGCATCGCATTGACGCGCACCCAACAGATGCTCCCGTCCTTGCGGATAATCCGCAGTTCGGTCGTCAGGCGCTGATTTTGCTTCAGCCGCGACAAATCCTGTTCATCGATAGCGCGATCGTCGGGATGTACGATCGACGCCCAGCCGCCGCGCGCGATAAATTCCTCGTTGGAATAACCCGTGATCGTCTCAAATGCGCCGGTGAGAAAATATGTTTGCAGGCGGCCATCCGGGTCAACATCCGCCGAAAAGGTATAGTCTGATGTGACGGAGGAGATCAGCCGGAAGCGTTCTTCGCTCCGCTGACGATCGTGCAGGGATCGCTGGATGTCGCGGAAAATAATGCGCGCTTCCAGAGCGATGAAGATCATGATCGCAGTCTGTGTGAGCCAGGCGCTGGCTGACGTAGCAAAAGGCGGCGCGATCGTCCCGGCGTGGGCCAGATAAACCATCATGCCGCTGGCTCCCAGGGTGGCGACACCATAGGCGGTGGCAGCGCGCCAACCGGAAAACAGCACCGCGCTCATAATCCCCAGGTAATACAGGCCGAACGCTGGCGAACGGGTTCCGCCAGCGGTCGCCACCAGCAGCGTGACCGTAAACCAGTTGCCGATCAGAAACACGGCGGTCGCGGCTCTGATGCGGCGCGCGCGCACGAGCATCAGGACAGCCACCAGCAGCAGCGCCAGCGGAAGCAGCAGCAGATTGCGGCTGACTCGCTCCGGCACGATGAGCGTCCATCCCAGCGCGTACAGCCCGATCCCGACCAATCCCAGGACGGACACCACACTCAGGCGGTAGCTGTTCTGGGACACTGGCTCACCGGTGTCGAGATCACGCGGCAGCGGCGCGCGGGTTATACCCGTCAGCACACGGACGACTGAGTTGAGCATCGGAGATTAGCCTGGATGCAAGCTTATCCACCTAATTAGACGGCACGGTTATCCACTGGTGGCGTCAGGCACGTTATCATGCTGTGTTGTAACTCTCTCACTAATTATATAGCCAAACGCGGCGAAGAGTCTATCAGATAGCCTCACGTGGGTGGATTTCAGATTATTGGCAATCTCCCGGACGCGAAAAATCGCGTCCCTACATAACCAGGCGACGCAGGGGCGGCATTCTTGCCGTCCGCCAAAATGTTGAAATGCACCCCCTCACGTTCTTGCGAAACGCCAAAATATTGAAATGCACCCAAAGTTCTGGAATCAAAATGAGGATAACGGTTATGGTTATCCTCATTCTGAAACGCATGACGATGGATGGGCGCGGTCAGATTATTCCACCGGCAGCGCGTTCAGGTCGCCGCTGAACTGGCCGAGATGGGCCGCCACCCATCCACTCTGGCCGTTAAAGCGGACGCGCAGCCAGTCACTGGCCGCATTCCGCGCCACCACCGCGACGGTCGTGTTAACCGGGATCACGGTCACGATCTCGGCCTCGGTTGATGGAGCCGCGCGCAGGTTGACGCTGAAGTAGGTGGTCAGGGCCGGGCCGGTGGCCGCAGCGGGTGCAGGCGGCGCGATCGTCCCGGCTTTGTACGCGCTGATCAACGGGCGCAGCGTATCCAGCGCGGCTGTGCCGTAAAGCTCACTCGGCTCGACGTGCGTGCCCTCAAAATATTCGTTCCAACTGACGACGAGGATCGTGTTCGCTCCGCTGGCCGCCGCGCCGTTGAAACTGTTGGTCAGGTAGCGCAGACCCTCGCGCGAACGCGGTGACACGCTGTTCTCGCGCCCGGTGCGCTCCGCAATCGCGGTATCGTCCCAACCTGGCATGGCGGTGGCGGAGAAATAGCTGGCCCCTGCGGTGCGCGCGCGGTTGGCCCAGGTCGCGTTGGTCGCCGCCGGGTTCGACGACCAGGCGATATTGAACAGATACAACCCGTCGAACACACCGATGAACGCGGTATTAGTGCCTTCCGCCACCCAGATCGTGCTGCGATCGGGATCGACCTGGGCGCGGATTGCTTCCCACTGACCGACCGTAAAACGCCCCTGATTCCAGAAGTAGATCAGCGGCTTGCCGTTGTAGCGCAGATAGGCTGGGTGATTGGCGCGATCGTTGATGATGGTGCGCAGCGCCTCGGTAACGGACTCCACACTGTTGAGATAACCCGTCTCATACATATCCACCGCCACGCCGATCCTGAACCCGCGCGACTCCGCCTGTCCCAGCAGCGCATTAAAGGTGGTGTGGGTGAGGTTATTCCCTGCCGGGCCGAACCAGCTTGTGATAAACCCGTCGATCCCGGCACTGCGGGCCTGGTCGATGTGGCGGCCCAGCGCGCTGGCATCGCGCGAGTCGTAGCGTTCCAGCGGGCGGTCGGTAAGCGCAGTGTCGCCCCACGATTCATTGAGCCACCAGCCAAAATAGTAGGCGTAAACCCGGCGCGGCCCGGCCTGAAATTCGGCGGAGGCCGGTTGAGCGCCTGCTTGCAGGCACAGCATCACCAGCAGCGCGCGGACTGTCAGTTTCAAAGACATGTTTCGTTCCCTGTCACTCCGATATATCGTGCGTAGGTGCGCGCCCACACTCTATTGGAACACTTGTTTGGACGCGATAGTCAAAAGGTACACCTCCGACAAAGGTCATGCGTCGTGTTTCGTCCGGTAATTTCGTCAACCACCTGGGCGTGTCTTTGGACGAAACCTCGAAGCTTAGTCCGGCGGACACGCCCGTTTAGGATTACGACGACTTATCGGATGAAGCACTCAGCGGACGTTCAAAAATCGGTAATTCTTTTGTAAT
>Ga0224723_1001769_pt1 | contig 12704 bp, 11 predicted proteins | sample Balambano_FR2_Me_FD_161647 | JGI IMG/M metagenome (GOLD analysis project Ga0224723, IMG submission 161647) | Freshwater sediment microbial communities from Lake Towuti, South Sulawesi, Indonesia - Balambano_FR2_MetaG | ecosystem: Environmental > Aquatic > Freshwater > Lake > Sediment | place...
AAACGTGGCTGTCGTTGTTGTTGTCGGCGTGATCGTCGGCGTAAACGTTGAAGTAGAAGGTGTGATGGTGTAGAAACTCGAATCAATAGCGGTGTTGTTACCCGGAACCAGGTCTTCGCCGGTTGTCACAGTCACACTGGCGGAATTCGTGTAAGGTCCGCCGGGGGTGTTGGCATTCACAGTGAAGCGGATGGTTTCAATCGCCCCAACCGAGACAATGCCGAGTGAATTGGTGCAGAATACAGTGTTCCCTACCGGACCGCAGGTAAATAAACCACCCGGTGTACTGCTTACAAACGTGATGTAATTAACCCCTCGTGTGGACAGGTCATTGGATACAGAAACGGTATTCAGATCGCCGACACCGGTGCCAACATTCGTGACTGTGAGCAGAATATCAAACTGCGTTCCCTGTGCGTAAGTCGGTGAGAGTGGCGAGCGCGTAACCGTCGTCATCGCCATATCCACACCGGGCGCGAATGAGAGATTGGTACTAATCTGCGGGCTGCGGGCGGAAATCGCCACTACCCCAAGGATCAGGGCAGAAACGAGCGTCATCAACAGTAAAAACAGTCGTCTTTGGGTAGAAAACGCCCGTATCCAAGCAAGCATTGCTCTCTCTCCGTTCACGCAGCGCCCGCGCCGTTCACCACCATCATAGCGAAATTCGGGAAACTGCGCTACAAGCGGCACATTCTGAGCGTTTGCCTGGCATGTCAGTAGCAAGCCCGCCAGCGTCTCGCTGAGGCAATCTGGGATTGTCCTTTCCAACGCACCATCCAGGAGGCAAGTTTGTGCCTGGGAGAGTCGTTTTTGCAATCAAAATGGCACTGAGCCAGTAAACAACGTCATTCGTAGGGGAGGGGCTTGCCCCTCCCGCCTTTCCACCAAAACGGGCGAGGCTTGCCCATCACGTATCGCTATGTAAGCGGGCGAGGCTCGCCCCGCCGAGTAATGTAAGCGGGCGAGGCTTGCCCATCACGTATCGCTATGTTAGCGGGCGAGGCAAGCCTCGCCCCTACGCAGATGACTTATTTCACCTGATCTTCCAGATTTTCAGCCGCATCGTTGGCGTCTTCTTCGGTCATCGCTGACTTGGACTGCCAGTTGTCATACGTCTTCTTGGCGCTGTCGGCGACGCCTTCAACCTTCTTTTTCACATCATCATACACCGCGCCGGTATCAACGACGGCTTCACGAACGCCGCCATCATCGCCGTCACGAATGATTTCAATGCGAACCCGCACCAGCAGCGCACCAATCGCACCCAGTGCCGCCAGAAGCGGCGTGAAGAACAGCATCGCGCTGCCCGCGAGTACGCCAACGGTCAGCGGGATTTCCATATAAACGCGCCCTTCGGGGCTGCTGACGACGATTCGGCGCACATTCCCGCGCTGAATCAATTCACGCACCGTGTGAACAAGCTGATCACCCGCCACTTCGAGTTCCTCTACAAACGTCCGACTTTTCTTGTCGGACTCCGGTGTCTGGTTCTGATTGTCCGTCATGAGATCAGTTCTCCTCTCGTATTACACAATCTAAAGACTAATACGATAAACTAGCCGCAAAGTTGCAGTATCATGGCTATAATGGTGTAATTCACAGCAGCGTAATTATCGGGGCAGCGGAGGGGCGTATGGCGAGCAAATCGCGTATCCTGTATCTTAGCCTGATCGTGGTGGCATTGCTAGGAGCGCTGGCACTGACCTTCACCGCGCAGGCGGACTTTGGCACAGGCTGGACCGGCGAATTCTTCGCCAATGAAAATTTGCAGCCGCCCGTCGTTTATACGCAGGCTTATCCCAACGGGATTAATGAAAATTGGGGATTCGGCTCGCCCAACCCCGCCGTACCAGTAGACTTTTTCTCAGCGCGTTTCACCTCAATTCAGAATTTCAATCAGGGCGTGTATGAATTTGTCATCGTTTCGGATGATGGGTTCCGCCTGTTCATTGACAATGTGTTGGTGCTTGACCGCTTTGTGGGTCGCCCGCAGACGACGGATCGCGTGCAGGTCTCACTGACACCCGGTGCCCATACCCTCGTGCTGGAATATCTGGAAACCATTGATGTTGCTCTGGTACAGCTTCAATATTTCCAGGTGTCGGGCGGTACACCCACCGTCGTTGGTGGTGGTGGTGTCGTACCAACCCAATTCGTCACGCCTGTCGCCACGCCAATCTACACGGGTCCGCTGGCGACTGTCAGCGGCGCGAATGGTCTGGCGCTGCGTACCGGACCTTTCCTCGGCGCGTCGTTCATCACGACACTCCCCGGCGGCACCTCATATCCCGTACTTGCCCGCAACTTTGAAGAAGGCGTTTATAACTGGTATCTGCTTCAAGTTGGGGAACGACAGGGCTGGGCAAGTGGTCGCTTTTTACAGTTGAATGTTGACCCGCTATCGCTCTCCACACAGGGCAGCATCTTTGATCAGATCGACAATGCGCCGGATCGTAATGCGTTCGCCATTCCCCGCGCCGTGATGAACTTACGCGCCCGCCCCAGTGACCGTTCGCCGATCATCGGCAGCATCCCATGGGGAGATGTGACCTCGCTGATCGGGCGCACGGTGCAGGCAGGTATCAATCGCTGGTATCAGGTGCGTTATAACGGCATGGTCGGTTGGATCGCTGCGCCATGGGTTACAGTAAACGGCGAAATTTACTCTGTGCCGATTCGTTAACAGTAGTCTGCAAGCATGAACGCTTATTTCGACGCCATCCGTCATCTGCTTGATGCGGCAGAGGAGAATAATCGGGAGAGCCTTGAACAGTCAGCGGCGCTTGTCGCTGACTGTTTTGTGCGCGATGGTATCCTGCACACCTTCGGCACGGGACACAGCGCGATGCTGGCGATTGAACTGTTTCACCGGGCAGGCAGCCCCGCCGCAGTCAACCCGATTATTGACGATAACCTGACGCTGCATCTGAACGCCCGCAGTTCAAGTGTTATTGAACGCCTCCCCGATTATGCAATTGGTATCCTCGCTCGCTACCGTATAGAGCGTGGTGATGTCATCCTGATTGCGTCCAACAGTGGGCGCAACAATGTCCCGATTGAGGTCGCACTCAGAGGGAAAGAACTGGGCATGAAGGTCATTGCGGTAACATCACTGTTCCATTCACAAAGCCAGCAGTCGCGCCATGCCAGTGGCAAAAGGCTATTTGAACTCGCGGATATTGTGCTGGACAACAGCGTACCGGCAGGTGACGCAATTATGCATCTTGACGGGCTGACAGAGCCGATCTGCGCTGCCTCTACAGTGATCGGCACGGCGCTGCTCCAGGCACTTGCCTATCGGGTTTCCCAACTGATGTTAGAAAAGGGCGTTAGCCCTGAAGTATGGCTCAGTTCAAATGTGGACGGCGGGGATGAGCATAACGCGATTCTGGAGCAGAAATACGAAAACCGCGTGCGGAATCTATAAGTTGTAACGCTGCTAGTTGAGCGCCTGTAATTCGTCCAGGAGAACATAACCCCGCCGGATCGCCGCCAGCGCCGCCGCATTACGATCCTTCGCGCCAAGTTTGTCCATTGTTAGCGCCAACCCCTCGATCACTTCCCCCAGCGACAGACCAAGTTTTTCGCTGATCTGGTCGTTATCCATCCCTGCGGCAACCAACAGCATCAACTGGCGTTCCATCTCATCCAGCTTTTCCCCTGAGCCGCGCAGCATCCCGGTGACGACTTTTTCAGCAACGCCGCTGCCCAGCACCATTGTCCCTTGCGATACCTTGAGGATCGCATCAACGAGGTCTTCTTCGCCCGCCGATTTAAGCAGATAGCCGTGTGCGCCAAGCCGAAGCGCCTGCATGATGTAGAATTCCTCATCTCGCCCGGTCAGCACAAGGATTTTAGTTCGCGGCAGTTTTGCGCGTAGTTCCGGCAGAATATCCAGACCGCTTTTGCGCGGCATATTCAAATCGAGCAGAAGCACATCCGGTTGCAAATCAAGCGCCTTTTCCAGCGCCATTTCGCCGTCGGACGCCTCGCCCACAACCATGAATTCGTCACGTTCCGCCAGATAATTCGCCAGCGTCTTCCGCAGAATGTTGTGATCATCCGCCAGCATAATCCGCAGTGACGCTTTAATCGGCATCGTCGGCTGTGTGGCGACGATAACAATTTTCTCGGCGGCTTCGGCTTCTGCGAGCAGTACGTCAACCGAAACGGGCGGCGCGGCATACACACTAGCCAATGCCTGCGCCATCGCCTCCGCCGTCTGGAAACGGCGTGAGGGATTCTTCTCCAGCGACTTGAGAATCACACTCTCCAGACCCAGCGGCACATCGGGATTGATCAGGCGTGGAGGAGGCGCTGGTTGGCGCACCTGCTGCAAAAGCAGGGCGGGAATATCATCTTCGGCAAAGGGAAGCTGCCCCGTAACCATCTCAAACAGGACGATCCCAAGCGAATAAATATCAGTGCGCCTGTCGAGTGCCAGTGCCTGTGCCTGTTCAGGCGAAAGATAGGCAGGGGTGCCGATGATCATCCCTTCTGCGGTGACGCGCTTCCCCTCACGCGGCAATGCCAGACCGAGATCCATAATTTTGATCTGACCATCAGGCGTCACTTTGATATTGGCAGGCTTAACATCTCGATGAATGATGTCATGTTCATGGGCATAATGCAGTGCCAGAGCCATCTGCCTGCCCAGTTCCACCACCTGTTCGGGGGGTGATGGAATCATGTCGGTCAGCGTTTTGCCCTGCACATATTCGACGATCAACGCCTGCATGTTGTCATCATCAATGACATCGTACAGCAGCATAATGTTGGGATGGCTCAGCTGCGCGGCGCTGCTGGCTTCCTGAAAGAAGCGCTTCTGCACCGTATCGCGCATATGCGGCAGCAGCACTTTCAGCGCGACCTGCCGCCCCAACCGGCGATCCAGCGCCAGATAGACCGTCGCCGTCGAACCTTCCCCAAGCAGTTGTTGAACTTCGTAGCGGTTGCGAACTGTTCGTCCGATCATGAGCCTGTATTGTGCTTATCCTGAGCTAGTAATGAGCATAGCACACAGGGGGATTCTGCACAAACAAAATTCCGCCTCACAAAAAAGGGCGACCTGCCGGTTCGCCCCTTTTGAACTTATCTACCCGTGTTTGCCAGCACATCCATCTGCGCGTGTGCCGCTTTCGCCGCGTCGTCCGCCATGCCAAGCCGCGTGAAGATGATCATTGCCTGTTGCAGTTTTCGTGCCGCCATCATGCTGCGCCCGCGTACCGCAAGGCTCATCGCGTGGCTGTACATCGTTCGGGCGACTTCGCCCTCCGCTTTGACCGCCTGAAATGCCTCTGTCGAAGCGCGATAATACTCATCAGGGTCATCATCAAACCCCTTCGGCGCGTTAGCGGGCAGCGTCTCAGTTCGGGTCAGCGTTTCGCCTATGGCGCGTTGAGCAAAGCCCATCAGCAGCGGTTCGCCCGCCCGTTTCGCGCTGTCATACGCCGCTAGTGCGCTCTCCCATGCCTTATCGGGCTGGCGCGTCTTGAGGTAGGCGGCTGCCAGCCCTGCATAAATCTCACAATTGATCTCATCACGGCGGTGTTCGTCGTCAATTTTCGATGCGAGTTCGCGGGCTTTTTCCAACGTCGTGCGAGCGCTGTCAAAATGCTCCATGCCCAGCAGCAGAATGCCTTCGTTGCAAACCGCTATCGCCTGCGTCTCGATTTCACTTAGCGAGACGGCGGCATCGTAGGCGGCGCGAAATAACTGCCTTGCGCGGGGGAAATTCCCCTTCATGCGGTGGCTTTCGCCGAGATTGAGGATCGCGCCAATCGCGCGGCGGCGGTTGCCCACCTGTTCAAACAACGCCCGCGCCCGTTCAAAATGTTGAATACTGGAATCCAGATGAGCGCGATACCCCTGCATCACGCCAAGCAGCAGTTCCGCCCGTCCGTGGTTGGCAACCGTACCGTTGTATTGTGCCTCATAGCTCATGGCTTCCAGTTGTTGCAGGGCATCCCGAAAAGGCAGTTCACCACGCTCCCAGCGATCAAAGATGTCTGACGAGCGTTGGTTGAATTCGGGCGTTGGCTCCTGGGTAACTGGCGCGGTTTCAGTGGCAGTCATAACGACTCCATACAACTGTTAAAAACGCTATTAAATAAATTCGAGTCGGTATTTTAACCCTCTTGATCAGCATTAACCAGAGGTTGCTTTTGAACGATAGTCCTACGCCTCGTCATACAGGCTTTCTCACCCCGCGCTTATCCTGTTTGTGTATACTTGTGATAATTCGCACAATAAAGGGGTTTGAGGATGTGGCGTTGGGTCATCGTCGGCGTGATAGTGCTGGTTATCGTCATCGGCGGTTTTAGTCTTCTGGAGGGGAGCAGCGGCGGAGATGTTTCTGCCAGCGCTGTTCTGCCTGCCCCCAGCACCGATCTGGCAGGATATGACCGAGCCATTGAGCCTTATGACTGGCGGTTCCCGCAGGACTTCGGCGCTCACCCGACGTTTCAGACGGAATGGTGGTATTACACGGGCAACCTTGCGGATGAAGATGGGCGGCGATTCGGCTACCAGTTCACGATCTTTCGCCGTGCCGTCACACCAGAATCAGTGACAACAGACTCTGAGTGGCGGTCCAACCAGTTGTATATGGCGCACTTCACCGTCAGCGATATTCAGGATCAACAGTTTTTCCATGAACAGCGCTTTAGCCGCGAAGGTGCAGGGCTGGCGGGCGCGACATGCGAACCGCGCTGTCATGTCTGGCTGCAGGACTGGTCTGCCGAAGCGCAGAACGATGAGGCAACGCTCACCCGCATTCAGGCGGCAGGCGAAAACTTCGCGGTTGATTTCCTGTTGGAGCAGATCAAGCCACCCGCCCTGCAAGGTGATGAGGGCTTGAGCGCGAAAAGCGAAGCGATCGGCAACGCCAGTTACTACTACTCGCTCACGCGGATGCCGACGACCGGGGCTATCACCATTAACGGCGATACTTTCACGGTTGAAGGGGCAACCTGGAAGGATCATGAATTCAGCACCAGTGCGCTGGGGACAAACGCGCTCGGTTGGGACTGGTTCGGCTTGCAGCTTGATGACAACCGTGAACTCATGCTCGGTCAGATTCGCCTGACTGACGGCGGGCGCGATCCGTATTTTGGCGGGATTCTCGTCTATCCCGACGGCACGACGCGGTATCTGCCTGCCAACTCTTTCACCATTGAGGCGACCACCACCTGGACGAGTCCGCATACGGGCGCGACCTACCCCGCTGGATGGGTGATTTCCATAGATATTGGCGAGAGCGATCCCTTGAGTATCGCCGTGACACCGCTTGCGCCCGATCAGGAACTGTATGGCGGCGGAATTGCCTATTGGGAAGGCGCGGTAGCAATCAGTGGAGACGCGAGCGGCTATGGCTATGCCGAACTCACGGGTTATGCCGACAGCCTGACGGGTCGCTTCTGAGTTTGCGTCCATAATGCCGCCATAAATCGCGTAAACCCCTTATACTTGATACTGTTGATTTTCATCACGGCTGCGGTAGCAGCCTCGCTCATCAGGGGGTTTGAATATGGCACAGCAGGCTTCATGGCGGAATCTGTTCTTCATCCGCCGCCGACCCAAGCGGAACGTCCCGAAAATATGGACGCCGCCCGCCACGCAGGAAGAACTGCAAGCGCTGTTACAGAAACACGACTTTCTGACGGACGCGGATATTCAGGCATATATCGAAAGTCAGAAACCCGCCCAAACCCTGACGTTGACGGATTTCCCTGTGGTGCGGGCGGATATGGCATTTCTGCACGATCCGGCAACGTTCATTGGCGACTTCTTCAAAGTTGATACAGCCGCGAATTATCATCAGAACCAGTATTTTCGCTATAGCTGGTATTTCACCTTCCTTGCCGTCGCCACCACTTTTATGAGTGTTACAACACTCGTCATGACAACTTATGGCTGGGGAATTCCCTTCGCAATAATCACCACGTTTATTGGTGTGCTGACGGCAATATTCTCCAATCTCAATCGCACCCGCCAACCACAGCGCAACTGGTATGTCAACCGTCGTCAGGCAGAGGCGCTCCGCAATCACTACTTCATGTATATCGGGCATGTTCGCCCGTATCGCGGAAGCGATTACCTGCGAAAATCACAGTTATATACCGCAGCCGCCCGAATCGGCACGATTGGCAAAGTACCAACGTCAACCGCAGAAACTTCATCGGTCAATGAAAGTCAGGCGGAATCCTCGAGTCTGTCACCTGTTGAAGTCGAATTTCTCCGCTGGGTCTATACGCAAAAACGTTATCAGCAGCAGATGGTTTGGTATGAAAACCGCCGTGAGGAGTTCGAGCAGAATGTCGGTTTTACAGGCTTGGCGGCGATTGTCATCCTTGCGTTTGCCTCATTCATTCCATTATTGACTGTCATCTCCACCAGCGACAATCTTGGGAGATCGTTGTCTGTTCTGGGTCAAATCCTCGCGGCGATCCTGCCTTCGATTGCCGCGGCAATGATCGCCTTCCAGCAAATCTATAACTGGGAACGCCAGAACGTGTTGTATGAAGAAACGCTGGCAAACCTGCGCGATTTGCGCGGCAAAATATTGCTGGACAACCCGACAATCGAAAACGAACGCGAACTGGCGGATACTATCGCCGCCGTCGAAATGGTCTTTGCGCGTGAAAGCGATCAGTGGGGGCAGGAAGTCATTCAGATTCCGCCTGTGGACAAACGCGCCGCGCTGCTCGATCAACTTGATGATACGCTGGAGCAGATGGGCGGCAACCTGCCTGATGAGGTCAAACAGCGCATTCGCAGCCTCGCCAACAATCAGGCAGAGTCGCAGCCACCACCCAGCAGAAACCCAAATGAACCGCCCGTTTAGCCTGCGTAAAGGATGAATCTATGGCAGCCCTTGACCCTTATCTGACGCGCAAAGCCGCCGCGATGAACGCCCGCCGTGAAGACTGGAGCGCCGCCCGTGCTTCAGGCGATGCGAATGCGGGCGTCGTAAACATCACGGCGTCATCAAAACTCGCTGGCGTAACGGGCGCACGCCCGACGCAGATGGGCGATCATCGTATCGTCAGTGACTCCGCGCCGGGCATGGCGGGTCATGCGCTTGGACCAACCGCACCGGAAATGCTGCTAGGGGCGCTGGCAAGCTGCCTTGTGCATACCTACGTCATTCAAGCCATCCTGCTTGAAGTGCCGCTGGACAGCGTAGAGGTGTTTGTCAGCGGCAAACTTGACATGGGCGCGGTGATCGGGATGGACCTGGAAAAAGTTTCCACCATTGAGGACATGCGCTACTACGCTGAGATTGAGTCATCCGCCTCGTCAGAAGCGCTGGACTGGCTGCATGCGGCGGTTGAGGCGGCGTGTCCCGTATTGAATACGCTCAAACTGGCAGGAACAGTGTTACCTAAAGCACCTGAACCCGCAGGATGAGGCAGGGAGAAGTAACATGCTGCTGAGGACGTTTCATGATCGCGCTCTGGCGCAAAATGCCTACCTGATCGGTTGTGCGGAAACAGGCGAGGCGCTGATCATAGACCCTGCCCGTGACCTTTCGCCCTGTCTGCAAGCAGCGCGGCAGGAAGGTTTACGCATTACGCAGGTGACAGAAACGCACATCCACGCCGATTTTGCCAGCGGCATCCGCGAACTCGCCGCGCATACTGGCGCGACCATGCTTCTGAGTGCAGAAGGTGATACGGACTGGCAGTATGCCTTTGCGGATGATCAAACCATCCTGCTGCATGATGGGGATGTCTTCTGGGTGGGCAACGTCAAAATCGAAGTGCTGCACACACCTGGTCATACGCCCGAACACCTGGTTTTTCAGTTCACCGATACAAAAAATGCCGATCAGCCGCTTGGCTTATTCACGGGGGACTGCCTGTTTGTCGGCGATGTCGGGCGTCCTGACCTGCTCGAAACAGCGGCGGGGATCGCTGGCTCAAAAGAGGAAGGCGCACACGGGCAGTTTCGTAATATCAAGCGACTAAAATCCATGCCCGACTATCTGATGATTCTGCCCGGTCATGGTGCAGGGAGCGCATGTGGTAAAGCGCTCGGAGCGATGCCATCTTCCACACTGGGTTACGAGAAGCGGTTCAATCCCGCCTTCCATTACACGGATGAAAGTGCGTTTGTGGACTGGTTGCTGGCAGATCAGCCGGAAACGCCACCTTATTTTAACTATATGAAGCGCATCAATCGCCTTGGTGTCCCGCTGCTTGCACAGGCATCTGCGCCGCAGCCGATGGAACTATTCGTGCTGTACGAAGTCCTGAAAAATGGCGTACTGGTGATAGATACTCGCCCCGTTGATGAATTCGCGCTCGGTCATGTTCCCGGCACGATCAATATTCCGCCGTCGTATAAATTCAATACCTATGCGGGCTGGATCGTGGATTACGATCAGCCGCTATATCTGATCGCACCATCCGCCGCCATTCCCGAATTAACGCGCAAATTACAGGGGATTGGTTTTGACCATATCGCGGGCTACTTCCCCGAAGATGAAGTTGAAGCGGCACTCGACAGCAGCGCCGAATCCCTGGCGACGGTTGAACCCGCCGAAGCCGCCGCAATTATCGAATCGGGCGCAGTTATCCTTGATGTTCGCAGCCGAAGTGAATTTGCCAATGAGCGAATCGGCTGCGCCCGGCACATCATCTATGGACAGGTGAGGGAACAGATAGATGACCTGCCACGCGATCTCCCGCTGCTGCTCTACTGTGAAACCGGATACCGTTCCGTGCTTGCGTCCAGCATCTTGCAGGCGAACGGCTTTAGCAATATGGTCAATCTGCACGGCGGCATCGAGGCATGGCAGGCAGCGGGCTTGCCTGTGGAAAACGAGGGGATTATCCGTCGTTAGCAGGCTCGACCAGAATACATGCCGCCGCACTGTGTCCGACGACCTGCTCGTGACCATCCACCAGCGTTCGCACGGGACCCTCAAACGGGTCACGGGCAACGACTTCTACCTGTGCTTCCAGTTTGAAACCACGCTCCAGAATATACTCCAGCATCACGGTGTTTGACGTCATCAGGCGGCTCACCGTCGCCTGAGTGTGTTCGGGTAAAGTCGTCAGCGGCATCAGATCGCGCTGCTCAATTGTGCCATCTGCGGACGGAATCGGATCTCCGTGTGGGTCAAGCTGCGGATGACCGAGCTTCCGTGCCAGTGCCTCAACAAAGTGATCAGACACGGCATGTTCAAGCTGCTCCGCTTCCTTATGCACTTCACTCAATTCATAGCCGAGTTCACGCATGAGGAACAGTTCAATCAGGCGGTGGCGGCGCAGCACTTTAAGCGCGATCTGCTCACCTTCCCGCGTCAGCACAACTCCACGATACTTCTGATAATCCACCAGCCCGGCGGTGACGAGCCGCTGCGCCATATCCGTGACCGATGGCGCGGATATGGCGAGACGTTCACTCAGCGTGTTGGTCGAAACGCGCTCGGTATCCTGCTGAAGCGCATACACCGCTTTCAGAAAGTTTTCGACGGATTCCGACTGCTGTGTTGCCTCACGCTCTGACATGGACTTCTTATCTCAAACACCAATAATGACGATTGTAGCATGACTTCCATGTGCCATTGCGCTGACCTCGCGGCTCATCAGCCGCCTACGGACCGAACAAATCGGGGCGGGTCTTGGTGTAGTTATTCAGCGCATAAGCCGACGCCGCAATGATGATCCAGTTGATAGGGATGCAGATACAGCCGATGCCCACGGTAAATACAATTATCGTGGTAAGGACTGCATTCCAGATCAGAAAAGCAACGAGCGTGATCAACCCGCGATTTGTGTCACCTGCATAAATCCAGCCGATCCCCAGAAAGCCGAATAATCCTAGCAGCACCTCTAGAATCACCGCCAGGCTACGATCTTTGACGGGTCGCGCCGCGGCGATATAGCCCGGTTGCGGCTGATATGGCTGCGGCGCATATTGACCGGGTAGATTGGCGGATGGCGCAGGCTGATACGGCTGCGGCGCGGGGGTTGGCGGTTTGATCGGCGGCGCAGGAGGCGGCGTCTGGCTAGGATGGGGTGTTGATGCGCTGTCAAACGGGTCGAAATCGTCACTCATGAAACCCTCCTTCAATGATGACTCTTGTGGCGTCAGGCATCGCCGTGTTTCATATACTTACACTGAGTGCCGTTGTTCTGTCAAGCGGGCAACGGTTTCCCAACGTTCAGCCTTCGCAGCCGTTTGGTGTGGTAAAATCTGCCTGTCATGAGTACGCACACCAAACACCGACTCCCTCGCCTCGCGCTCCCACTGGTTGCGTGTTCAGCAATGATGATCGCTGCCCTTGCCTGTAACCTTACCAGCGACAGCCGCCCACCGACCATCATTCCCCGTGCCAGCGCCACCCCGCCGCCGACGATTGGCTACCCGACGATTGCGCCGGATGAACTGCCTCAGGAAGCCACGATCACCGCGCCCGACACGGATGAAACCGTCCTGCTTGGCGTCCTCAATCAGGTGCAGCCGGATCGCCTTTTTACTCATGTCAGCGCGTTACAGGCATTCAATACACGCCACGTCAATTCATCCACCATTGACCCCAATCAAGGAATCGGCGCGGCGTCAAACTACATTCTCGATCAGTTCAACCAAATTCAGAATGGATCGCAGGGGCGTTTCGTCGTGCTGGAGCCACATCAGTTCACGATAGACTGGGGCGAACAGCAGTCCGTTGGGCAAAATATCATCGG
>Ga0224723_1001770_pt1 | contig 12701 bp, 11 predicted proteins | sample Balambano_FR2_Me_FD_161647 | JGI IMG/M metagenome (GOLD analysis project Ga0224723, IMG submission 161647) | Freshwater sediment microbial communities from Lake Towuti, South Sulawesi, Indonesia - Balambano_FR2_MetaG | ecosystem: Environmental > Aquatic > Freshwater > Lake > Sediment | place...
GGCGCGCGGGCCGTTCCTGGCAAAGCTCGAGTGATTCGAGCGCTGTTTGGGCTAAGAAGATCGATGAATCCACCGACCCGCGCTACGTAAGTCCAAACGCCATCCCATGGTTCCTGCTCCAAATCGTTGGATCGCAAAAAGGACCGAACGACGGCGCCTTCTTCACACAAATCACGTACATGCAGCGCGTAAACACCGATGGCGGCATAATGCCGGCGGAGGCCTGCACGGAAGCGGGAAGCCTGCGCTTCGTGCCGTACAAGGCAGACTATGTTTTCTTTCGCGCGAGCCGCTAGAATGGCAAACGACCCCGCATGAACGAAGAGCTGCGAAAACTTTTTCGCGATCTCGCCGACCTCTCCGCTCCGGATCGAGAGGCGCAATACCATCTGCGCCGGGTCGCGCCCGAATTGCGCGCCGAGCTCGAAGTGTTGCTCGCCTACGACTCCGCCAGGGACTCCCAAGTGGACCGCATCGGAGCAGCGGTCGGCCTCGCCGCCGATGACTATTTGAACTCGAACGCTGGGCTCGCCGCGGGTAGCCGCTGCGGGCCCTATCGCCTCTTGCAACTCCTCGGCAGTGGAGGAATGGGCCGCGTCTATTTGGCCGACCGGATCGATGGAGAGATCGAACAACAGGTCGCCGTGAAACTGCTGCACCCGGGGGCGAATGTACCTGCCTTTCGCGAGCGCTTTCTCCGGGAGCGGCAGATATTAGCCTCGTTGAATCACCCAGGGATCGCGCGCCTGCTCGATGCCGGGCACCACGAGGGCCAGCCTTATTTGGCGATGGAGTACGTTAACGGCATTCGCATCGACGAGTATGTCCGTACCCTGGACGCGAAGGGAGTCGTCGCCCTCTTGCTGCGCGTAGCCGAGGCCGTCGCTTACGCCCATCGCAACTTGATCATTCACTGCGATCTCAAGCCTTCGAATATCTTGATTAACGGCGACGGGCAACCAAAGCTGCTCGACTTCGGCATCGCGAAGATGCTCGACTCGCCGGACGCGACGCGAACTCTCGAGCGTATTCTCACTCCGGAATACGCTAGCCCCGAACAAAAGCACGGACACGTCAACTCAACTTCGACCGATATCTATTCCCTGGGCGCCGTCCTGCGCCGTCTTCTCAACGCGCCGCTTCATGACGACCTCGAAGCGATTCTCGCTTGCGCCATGCGGCCAGAGCCCGAGGCGCGCTATGCCTCGGTTGATCTCTTCATCGCAGATCTTGAAGCCTACCTCGCCCACCGGCCCGTCGCGGCACGCCGCGGAAATGCCCTCTACCATGCGCGTAAGTTCGTGCGACGCTACTGGCCCGCGGTGGCGGCCGCGCTCCTCGCTGTGGGTGGACTCTGTGGCGGCCTCTACATTGCGCAGAACGAGAAAGCGGTCGCGCAGAAACGCTTTACCGAAGTCCGGCAGATCGCGAATCAATTCCTTGATCTCGATGCCGATATCCGCGCGCTGCCGGGCGCGACGCAAGCCCGCAGGCGCATCGTTGAGTCTTCGCTCGCCTACTTGGAGCGCCTCGGTCAGGACGCGCGGGACGACGCGGATCTGGCGCTCGAGATTGCTAATGCCTATTTGCATGTGGCGCGTGTGCAGGGCGTACCGGGGAACATCACGCTCGGACAATTCGCGGCGGCCGAACGCAGCCTCGATCGCGCCCGGGAGTTCGCCGCGGGCCGGGATTCGGCAACTTTGCTCCAGGCCGAAATCGGCCACGACTTGGCCGTGCTCACCCAGACGCAAGACCGCAACGACGAGGCTAAGAAGCACGCCGACGCGACCGTTGCGCTTCTCGAAAGGCTGCTCGCCGCTCCCACCGTCAGCGCGGCAGACCGCGCGGCCGCCGCGCGCTTGTACGTCAACGTCGCGCGGTCGTATATGAACATGCACATGCTCGAGCCCGCCGTACATTACGCGAGGCGTTCCGCGGAGCTATCGCGCTCACAACCGGGCACCGAGGCGCAATTGGCGCGCGCGCTCGGCGTGCTGGCCAACGCGAGCCGATTTTCGGGAGACTTGGCGGGCGCCCTGAATGCCGCACGCGAAGCCAAGCCTGTCGCGCGGCGGGCCATGAAGCCGAATGACTCTCTCAGCGTATTTGCCTATCACGGCGTGATCTGGCGCGAAGCTCTGATCCTGGGCGAAAAGCACAACATAAATCTCGGACGCCAAACCGAGGCCATACCGCTGCTCGAAGAGGCCGTCGCGCTCGCCGAAGACCTGGCGCGCCAAGACCCCAAGGACTACACCAGCCGCACTTACGTCGCCATGGCCGCCGTCGACTTAGGCGACATCTTGCGCGACATCGATCCGCGCAAGTCTCTCGCCGCCTATGATCATGCCGCACGGCGTAGCGAAGAAATGCCCGGCAACGCGAAGCTTATGAGTTACGCCGCTTGGGCATTGTCCGGATCGGCCTATTCCTTGCGGCGTTTAGCCCAACCGGCGGATGCGCAACGGCGCATCGATAAAGCTTTTGACGTCTTGCGCGCGATGGATTATTATCCGGCCACGCAGGTAGAACTCGGCGAAGACGTCGATGCGGTCCTGCGCGCCCAAGCCGTGCACTATCTCGAGACCGGGCAAAACGAAAAAGCCTATCAAGCTTTCCGCGAATTGCTGCGCCTCATTGAAGCCACCCACCCACGCCCGGAGAGCGACCTGCGCCACGCCAACGGACTCTCGCGCACCTACGAAGCGCTTACGCTCGCTTGCCGCCGCACGAATCGCGGCGAGGAAGCATCTAACTGGGAGCGCAAGCGCACGGAGAGCTGGCAAGCGTGGGACCGCAAGCTCCCCAATAACCCCTTCGTGCAAAGGCAGCTCGCGGCCTCCTCGCAATTTTGCGTGCCCGGCTGCTAATTTCCCTTCGCAACGCGCTTCCTAAGTTAGAGGACATCGATTCCTCCATCAACTTGTAGGAGTAAGTGTATTGTGAAACAGATATTCCTGTTGACGCCCTTTTTCGCGTTGTCAGCTTTGGCAAATCCAACGAAGCATCCCGCGGATTGGAAAACGTGGGTCATCACCTCGGCCCAGGAGCACGGCGTGGCCGCGCCTCCAGATGCCGCCGCGACCCGCGAAGAACAAAAATGGGTTCGCGCCGCGTTAAGCGAGATGAACCCCCATATTGTCGAGCAAATTCGGTATTGGGACGCGGGTCCGCCTTCGTACCGTTGGATGGAACTTATAGCGAATCGTCAAATTGAAGGTAAGCCGCTGGGCGCCTTCCCGGTCCGCGCCTCGACCTATGTGGCGTTGGCGATGCACGACGCGACGCTCGCCGCCTGGAGCGCCAAACGTCAATATCGACGTCCCCGGCCCTCGGAAAGCGACACCACGATTCGCCCGCGGGTCGCTCTGCCGGCCGGCTCGTCTTACCCTTCTGACTTCGCCGCAAGCGCGATGGCGGCCGCCACGGTGTTGTCTTATCTGGTTCCCGCCGAAGCTACTTACTTTCAGCAGCTCGCTGAGGAGGCCGGTAGATCGCGCCTCTACGCGGGCGTCGAGGATCCAACCGACTACTTCGCCGGCCTGGAACTCGGCAAGCGCGTCGCCGAGCAGGTCATCGCGAAAGCGCGAGCCGACGGCGCCGACCTCCCCGTTAGCCCGAGCATCCCAACGGGACCGTGCCGCTGGGCCGGCACGAATCCCGGAAACTTCAGCGCCTCGATGTGGAAGCCCCTTCTTCTCACTTCACCCTCGGAGTTCCGGCCCGCGCCGCCGCCCCCATGCGACTCAGCCGAAGCGCAAGCCGAACTGGCCGAAGTGAAAAACTTCCCGCGCGCCTTGAACGGCCCGAACATGAGCACCAACGCGAAGGCCTTCTATTGGCAAACCCCCGAAGGTGTCTTTCCGTTCGCCTTCCTCCACATGAACCGCTGGGTACTCGAGGATAAACTCGATGCTCCGCAGGCGGCGCGGGCCTACGCGTTGTTGGCCGCCGTTGGCTTCGACGCCTTCATTTCCAGCCAAGACGGTAAATTCACATACTGGTATTTGCGGCCCGCGCAGTTGGACCCCTCGCTCGTGCCACTCTTCCCTGCTCCGAACTTTCCGGCCTATCCGTCGAATCACTCGACGTTTTCCACGGCCCGCACGGAGGTGATGGCCTATCTGTTCCCGCACCATGCTGATAGCATTCGCGCACTCGGCAAGGAAGCTGGCGACTCGCGGATTTGGGCCGGCATCCACTTCCCGATGGACAACCGCGCGGGCGTGCAACTCGGCCAAAAGGTCGCCCGAAAGTTCATCGAATGGGGAGAAAAGCAATGATCGCGATTGACGAACTGAAGAGCCGGCTGCGCTCGAGCTGGATGAGCGGCGATTACGATCGCTTCTCGCGCTTTCTCGAAAAAGAGGCAGTGCGCTTTTTCTGGGACCTGAACCCCAAACCGGGCAGCCGCTTGCTCGATGTCGGTTGCGGTTCCGGGCAATCAGCGCTCATCGCGGCGCGGGCGGGCTTGCGCGCTACCGGTTGCGATATCGCGCCGAACTGGATCGAGAAGGCACGCGCGCGTGCCCAGGCCGAAGGGCTCCCCGCGGTCTTCGACGAGGGCGATGCGGAAGCCTTGCCCTATATGGACGCACGATTCGACGTGGTAGTGAGCCTGATCGGCGCGATGTTCGCTCCGCGCCCCGAACTAGTGGCCGCCGAATTGACCCGCGTCGCGCGCCCTGGCGGCACCATCGCGATGGCGAACTGGACGCCAGCTGGTTTCGTGGGTAAGATGTTCCAGGTCATCTCGCAATTCATTGCGCCGAACGGCATGCCAGCGCCGACGCTCTGGGGCGATGAAGCGACCGTGCGCGGCCGCTTGCGCGAAGGAATCGAGAAGTTGACGTGTACACCGAAGCACTTCAACTTCCGCTACCCCTTCGGCCCGGGCGACGTGGTGGAGTTCTTTCGAGTGAATTACGGGCCGATGTCGCGAGCCTTCGCCTCGCTCGACGGCCATCGTCAGGAAAAGCTCCGGCGGGAACTGATCAGTCTCTGGGCGCGCCACAATCGCGCGAGCGACAACGGCACACTGGTCGAAGCGGAGTACCTGGAAGTTGTCGCGACGCGCGCCTAGCGGATGCGCGCTCGCAACTGCTCGAGCGCCTTTTTGTCGGCGGCCGAGAGAGGCAATTTCTCGGCCGCCGCGAGCCGGTTCCGGGCCGCAACGGTATCGCCTTTCTCAAGGTGGGCCTGCGCCATGTGAATCTGATATTCGGCCACCTGCGGCGCCGCCGCCGTTAGTTTGTTCCAAATCGAGAGCGCCGCGTCGTAGTTCTTTCGCTTCAGATGGACGTAGGCCAAGGTGTCAGAGTAGATCGGATTGCCTGGAGCCTTCGCCACCGCCTCTTGCGCGTAGCGCAGCGCTTCATCCAGGTTTCGATTTTCACCGGCCAGCAGGAAAGCAAGATTGTTGCGTGAGGCCACGTCGCCCGGATTCTTCGCGATCGCTTCCCGGAAGAACTTCTCCGCCGCTTGTGTGTTCCCGGCGTCGAGTTGTTGCAGACCCAATCCAGCTTGGGCCGCGCTGCTTTTCGGATCGAGAGCGCCAGCTTTCTGCAGCGTTGCCTGCGAAGCGGCAGCATCCCCCTTGCGGCGTTGAGTTTCTCCGAGGGCCAGCAGCAAAACAGAAGACGTTGGTTGCTTCTCGATTGCCTTTTCGTAGTGCTCGATGGCCAGATCGAATTTTCCGAGACGAGATGCGGTCGTCGCCAGTAGCAGCCTTGTTTCCTCAGGCTCTTGAGCTTGCGCTAGATCGGTCTGCAAAAGCTTGATGGCCGCTTCGGGTTGTTTCTTGAGAATACTTGTTTCGACCAGACCCATGAGAGCGCGGCGGTCTTTCTGTCCAGGCTTGTAAAGCCGACGAAAAGCCGCCTCGGCCACGTCGTATTTGCTTTCGGCGAGCGCAACGAACGCTTGCTGCATTAAAGGTTCTGTGGCATTGGGATCGGCCGCTAATTGTTTCGCGATCTGTGTTTTAGCTTCGCTGAGCCTCCCCAACCCCATCAACGCCCGGGTCCGGAACAATCCCGCCGTGGGATTTCCCGGTTGCAATTCAGACAGGATGCGCGATTCTTCTAGCAATGCGGTAAAGTCTTTTTCCCGGTCGTGAATCGAAGCGAGTAACTCCCGCGTTGCCGTATCCCGAGGGTAGCTATTAAGATACACCACCAAGTTCTCTCGTGCCGCTTTGGGATCGCCCTTAGCCAAATGTATCTTTGCGAGGTCGAGACGATAGAGCGTATTTCGAGAACTCAAATCTTGAAAAGTCTTCAGCGCGCTTTCCCGATCCTCGGCGCCCCCTTGAATCAGGAGCAGCCGCGCTTTGAGGGCAGCCGCTTCCTGGAGGTTCGGACTTTCCTTTAGTACAGCGTTCGCTTTGGCAATCGCTTCATCATTCCGGCGCAGTCCGCCCAATACTTTTCCCGCCTCCAAAAGCGCCGCTCTTCGGACCGATTCATTCCCTTTCGACGCCTCTTCGAAAAATCCGAGAGCTTCCTCAGGCGAGTTAAACTCTACGTGAAACCTCGCGATCGAAAGTGCGGCCTCTGGATCCCCGCTAAATCGTTTCGCGACCGACTTCGCACAAGCCCTTGCCTGGTCATTCTTTTTTTGTGACGCGTAGTGCGCGCACAACTCGAGGCTAGTTCGGGCGTTCTTCGGTAGATGTTGCTCCCGCCGCTGTGCAATCTTCTCTGCTTCTTCGGGCTTATTTTGAGAAAGGTACTTCATGTAAAGATAGTCGTAGGCCGGCTTTGAGGCCGGGTGCTTAGCCAAGAACGCTTCCGCTTCTTTGGTCCCTTCCTCGGATTTCTTCTGCCCGTCAAGTAATCGAGCAATGGCCACCGCCACTTCAACTTCATCGGCATTCGCCGCTTGAGCTCTACGGTAGAGGCTCAACGCCTCGCCATCCTTCTTCTCGAGAAGACGCAGATACGCAGTTAGCCGCAAGCCGTCGTAAGACTCCGGATTCGCGCTCAGCAGTGTGCCGGCCGCCTTACTGGCTGCATTGAAATAGCGCTCACCGCCGTTATTCGCACTAAACAGAAACAACCCGAGGTCGGCCAGTGCGACACTGTACTCACTTCGATTCTGATCGAGTTCGTGGGCTTTCTGGAAGCTCTCGAATGCTTCGGCCAGTTTCATACGCTTCAACGTGAGTTGGCCCAGCCGAAAGTGGGCCTCAGCGAAATTGGGATCCGCTTCAAGCGATCTCTTGAATTGGATTTCGGCGTCGTCCAGCTTATTGGACTCGACAAAAGACAGGCCCTTTTCAAGGGCGCTCTTTCGGGCTTGCTCCGGACTCGAGCAACCGGCGAGGGCGAGAAACAACAGGGTTAGTGCTCGGTTCATATCTAAGGGGCCATCTGAAAGTTTATGCCAGAGAGCAAATGAAAAAGGTCCCGGCTTCTACGCCGAGACCTTCTTCGAAGCGAAAAACTTAACAGCCTATCCTACTTGACCATGCTTCGCCGACGACGCGCTATTGCGAGAGTACCAGCAACAGCCGCAGCCAAAGCAGCGTAGGTAGTCGGTTCAGGCACCACACCAGTCGTCACGAAAGAATCGCTCTCGCCCTTCTTACAGCCGGTGACTCCTGCGGGGCAACCAATCGCTCTTACATGGAGGCCCATACGAAAAGTGCCTGCCGCCAAAGCGCTGTTGATATCGGCTAGCGTTTTGCCGGCTCCCAGATTAAAGCGAATCGTCGTAGAATCCGCAGCGGTATCAATACCTTTCGACGGATTGCCAACGGCGTCCACTGCCTCATCCGCACTGAATAGTATGTTTGGGTTGTTGCCACCGGGCAGGTTGGGCGGATTAGCCCCGAGCGTAAAGTCCGTTCCTACTTGAGAAAAAATCGACGCCGTGTTCATGAGACTGGAGTCGAAATCGAAATAGATCTCGCTGATGGATGATTGGATGCCCACGGCGTTTGTAAATTTGAAATCGACTGTACCTGCGGCGTTCGAGTTCACGTTCACGTTGAATTGGTTGGCGAGGGTTGTACAGATACCGCTGTTGTTGTCTCCGCCAAACGCCGACACGCACAGAAACTTATAGTCTGTGCTGGCGAAGACGGATGAGGCGAGCAGGACCAGCGTTCCTGCCGCTAAGCTGAAGTTCTTCATAAGGTTTCTCACTTAGGCCCCAGTATACGGATTCGGAGTTCGCGTTCGCAAGCGGAAATGGTCGCTCTTGAATTGGTTTAACAGAAGAATCGTACCAGTACCCTCAGTGAGCAATTCCGCTTCAAAATTAGCGGCAACTACTTCATTATTAGACACTTACGGCTATTGCTCATCATCCTTTGCGCGAGGTGGATTGCCATCTGCAGATTTACTTTTGCCCTTGGACCCCTGGTTCTCTAGGATGACGTTCGGAATACCAAACTTGCCGCCCAGTTTGGCGAGCGAAGCTAGGTCGATTTCGCCCACGATGTTAACGATCGTGAGTTCTCGCTTTTCGGCCGCAAGAATCACGAAGCCCCGGTTGCCCTTGGGACCCTTGCGCATGAAGATCTCGGTGAAGCCGTCACGCTCCTTAACGGTCATCACCGGAACGACGTCGCTGGCCTTTACCTTGTCGCGCAAGGCTTCCATGTCGCTCATCTTGAACATGCCGTCTTTGTCGAATTCGAGCACCTTGACTTGGACGAGTTCAATATTGCCCGCGAGCGCTTGCAGTTCGCCGCCCACTGCGCCGCCCGAGAGACCCTTGATCAACTGAAGTTGTTCTTTCCCGAGATTGATGCTCGTGGATTCCTCGGCCTTGGCTTCGAGCTCCTTGAGAAAGCTCAGATCGAGTTCTTGCCCGACAAGAGAAGCGGACAGAGTGAGAATGGCGCAAAACATCTTCTTGTTCATTTGGTTTCCTTAGTTCTGTTGTTTGCGGTTCAGATCGATGCCGCTGTTTACGTGTACGATCAATTGCTTTTCGAGTTGCGCGACTTTGCGGGAAGAGATGCGCAATGCTTCTTCCAGTTGCGCGGCGGCCCGGATGGCGGCAGGGTCGGCGGGAGCCGGCCTCTTGACCCAAGACATGACGCCGAGCGCAGTGGCCAAGACCACCGCCGCGGCAAGCGAGGCCCAGCGAGTGAACAGCGTCGCGCGCTCCCGACGCCGCACCTCGGCGAGGATCTTGGCGCTGGCCGAGGGCCTGGGCTCGCGAGCTCGCAGGACCATTCGCAAGTTTGATTCGAGTTCCTTTTCTCCCATAACCTTAAGCGGGCCTCCTGACAACTTTGGCGTGCGATTCCAACCGGCCGCGAAGTAGCTTCAACGCGCGATGCAGACGGCTCTTCACGGTATTCACCGGAAGCGATAAGCGTTCGGCGATTTCCATCGGCTGCATGTCTTCCTGATAACGAAGGATGGTTAAGACGCGGGCTTCCGCGGGCAAGCGCTCCACTTGCCGGAGCAACTCGGCGCCCAGGAAGGGGTCGATTTCCAAGGCAGCTTCTGAGGGTTCGGGGACATCCACCAGTGACGGACCCCGCCGGTAACGTTGGCGGCGCAGTTCGTCAATCGCGCGGTTCGCGGCCGTGCGCCGAAGCCAATTTTTCGCGTGTTCGGCGCTTTCCATCTGATCGAGATTCTGATGAAGCCCCAAGAAGACTTCCTGCATTAGTTCTTCGGCAACGCCGCGGTTCCGGATCGCATTCCAGAAAATGGAATAAACCATGGCCTTGTGACGTTCGAGCAGTTCTTCGAAACTTGGCAGCGCGGTCATCCCTGTCATTCATTACGTACCAGTCGCTCTACCGAATGCAACGAAGTGGAGAAATCGAACATCATGGAACTATGGTGCGTGCCGGAATCATTCTCCTCCTCGCTGGAAGTTTACACGCCCAGGACGTCTTTCCGGCAGGATCGGCCGAAGCTAATGCCCTCGCGCCTTTTTTCCAGGAACCCTTCCCGAAGGACGAGTCGCCGATCCGCTGCAAGTTGTACTCGTATCCGCCGCGCTTGAGCTTTGGATTCCAATACTGGTCCGGATTCGACGTTGTCATCCCGGCCCAGGAGTTCGTGCCGACGCCTAAGGATAAACCTTTGACCCTCTCCGCCGAGATCACGAACGAATCCGGCGCCAAGAGCTACCTTTTCAATCGTTCCCTGTTGCCGCAGAACATCCCCGACGAATACTGGAAGCGGGAGCGCGTCGACCTGAATCTGGGGGGCGGCTTCGTCGTGGGCACCGGCAAGTACAAAGCCAAGATCTTGGTCGTCGACGCCGCGGGAAGAGTCTGCCGGGAAGACTGGAAATTTGAAGCCAAGCCCACGCAAGCCCCGACGCCCGTGGCCCCAGGCGAAGTCAAGGAAAATGACTTTCGCTGGAATGGTATTCCGCCCAAGCCCGTCGAGGAACAAGTCACGGTCTTCCTCCATGCCGCACCCTTGTATTCGCGACGCCATATGACGCGTCTTCGATCTTGGGATAAAGCCGTACTCATGGGCAGCCTGATTTCGCTGCTCAACAACTCGCGATTCTCCAAGGCGCGGCTCGTGGTCTTCAATCTTGATGCGCGACGCATTTTGTACACGACGGAGAACTTCGGCCGCCGGGAGTTCTACCGCTTGGCCCGCGAGCTCGACAACTTCAACATGGGTACCGTTAGTATCGAGACGCTGACAGGCAAAGGCGAGGCGGAATTCCTCGCCCAGGTCGTGCGCGCTGAGACGGAAAGTGTTGGAGAGAAGTCCAAGGCAACGGTGTTTCTGGGACCGTCCTGGCGCTGGGGGCAAAAGCTGACGCCTTTGCTGAAGGAACTCCGAATGCAGTTGCCGGCGACCGTTTACCTGTCGCTGGGGAGCGTATTTTCCAACACCGAAGATATCCTGCACGATTTCGTTAAATATGGCAAGGGTAAGGTGATCGATGTGTACCAACCCATCGATTTGGCGAAAGCGATTCGGCGGGTGGATCAACCCTAATCCAGGCAAAGAACGGCAATCCGGCAATGCCGTTGCCTGAAATACCAAGGCAGTTTCGCCCCCCTCCAAGAAAAGCTTTGATTGAAGACGCGAAGTGGCCGTGCTTATCGACGATCCCGCCATCGTAGCGAAATTGAGCGGGCAAATCGGAAGCCCAAGCGCCGGGGATTCCTACAAGCGAACGCCCTTCGCAACGCTGGCCGCTTGATGAATCTAGACCTCGGACAACTTACAGGGCCGTGCCGCCCCGATGTCCTTGCCGCACCCGCAGAAAGTGCGTACGTTCCTCTTTCGGTTTCGCCAGCAGGCGCAAGATCTGGTCCCGATCAGCCATATCCGTTTGTGCCCGCAGCGACTCCAGCGCGGCGGCCGCCGCCGCCCGCGACTTAGTCTTGGCCTGAGGCTTTCTTGATTTCATAGGTCGCTTCCAGTACGGTCAGTGAGGCAAGATCCTTGGTTCGACCCGCCGCTCGCTTACTCTCAATGATATCCCTGAGCGAGGCGACCCGCAGTCTCCCTTTGCCGAAATGAAACCATTCTGAGCGGGAGCGCAGGCTTTCGAAACTCTTGATTCCGTGAGCATCGGCGAGAAAGTCTATCTGCAGATCGTCCTTCGCCCGCGTGATGCGATACATTGCAGAACCCGGCAGAAACGGTTGGGAAACGCTAGCGTTCAAGCTTCGCGCCAAACTCTGGAGTTTGGCTTCGTTCCGGGCTGTTTCGCGCATGTAGAAGTCAAAATCAATCGTGGTAACCGGAGCTCCCTGTAAAGCGGCGGCGGCATTCCCGATGAGCACAGCGTCGAAGTGATGAATCGCGAACTGCTCCGCGATCTCTTCGAGCAGGGGGCGCGCGTCCATAACACTAGTTTCGTGCTATCTCGCGGCTTCGTCGATCACTTCGATCGCGTTGACCATGGCGTAGTTGGCCAGCGGCACGAACTCAAGCGAAATCTTACCCTCGCCGTTGGGCTTCAAGCCGGAGAAGGTCTTAACAATCCACTGGTCCTTACCGGTGGCGGCGATGATATCGAAATTCTCGAGCAGCGGCTTGAAGTTCGCAAACACGTTGAAGCGGCGGCTGCCGACGCCTCCGTTGCCGGGATGACCCGCGCCTCCCCACCAATACTCCCAGAAATAGAGCCGCACGGTATAAGAGCCGGGCGTGACAGGGATGGAGTAGGTGAAGCGGCCGTAGCGCTCACCGCGATAGACCTCCGAGTCAACGGGCAAGGGGGCTCCGTGCGGACGCGTGATTTGCTGACCGCCCTTGTAGAAGGAATCCGGCTGCCAGACGTTGCCCTTCGCGTCCCGGAACTGTTGGGGCCGGCAAACGATTCGAACCGGACGCAAAGCACCGGGCAGGCCGGGACGGAGTTGAATGGCGTTGACAAAAGCTTTTGCCGCCGCGCTCGATTCAAAACGGATCTTGACTTTGCCATCGGGGCCTGGCTTGATGTCGCGGAAGACGCGAGCTGTCATGCTGCTGGCGTCGCCCGCGTCGGCGATGACGTCGAAGTTTTCCAGTACGACCTTTCCGTTTACACGAACGTGGAAAGGGCGGGAAGACTCGCCGCCGCCCAATGGGTTCCTTTCGCCGTACATGGACTCGGCGAAGAAGAGCATCAACTCGTGAGGCTTGTTTTCGACAGGAATCTCGTACTCGAAGTCGCCCTCGCGAATGCTCGCGAAGAGATTCGGGTCCAAGCCCCAGGATCGGACTTCGCGCGGGATGGCAACGGCCACTCCCCCTTTGAAG
>Ga0224723_1001771_pt1 | contig 12689 bp, 13 predicted proteins | sample Balambano_FR2_Me_FD_161647 | JGI IMG/M metagenome (GOLD analysis project Ga0224723, IMG submission 161647) | Freshwater sediment microbial communities from Lake Towuti, South Sulawesi, Indonesia - Balambano_FR2_MetaG | ecosystem: Environmental > Aquatic > Freshwater > Lake > Sediment | place...
CGCTTGAGCCAGTCGTCGAGGATGTCGAACCATCCCCGCTCCTGCCGCGCGCGTCCCATTGCTATGGTCATTTCATAACCTCTTAATATTGCATCAAACCCTCAATCATCCGCGATGTAGCCATTCACTAGTGTGAATGGATTCCTCCGCTTCGTAAGAATACTGCGAGTTTGGAGTTTAACGTCGGCTGAATCGGTCGAATGGATGCTCCATTTCACCATATTCTCACTCGCTTGCCCGATGCGGGCAACCGACGGTACGTTACCGAGTGGGATTTAACGTTTCTATATGATAGGGAGAGATGCAAAATTTTACAATCCGACATGTGCCTCTCAGAGAAAAATCGATCGAAATTTTTGCTAAACAACCCCGGAGCCAGCGTGCCTCAACCTGGTTGAAGCATAAAATAATTGAAGGGCGAAGCGCGCTTTTGCTTCACTCGCTTTTCCACACTGATTTAGACTCATGGTGGCACCAACTGCATTCGTAAACAAAGACGATCGCCTGCTGCGACAAGAAATCCTGGGTTCTCGTCGTCTCAGCAACTACTGCTGGGCAACCGTGATTCTGTTGGGGTCTACGGGCTTTCTGCTGTCGGCAATTTCTAGCTACCTGAAAGTCAATCTGCTGCCATTTAGCGACCCAACAGAGCTGGTCTTTGTGCCTCAGGGTCTGGTCATGGGCTTTTATGGCTTGGCAGGCTTGCTGCTGGCGCTTTATCTGTGGCTGGTGATTCTCTGGAACGTCGGCGGTGGCTACAACGAGTTCAGCCGCGAAACGGGCATGGCGAAAATCTTTCGCTGGGGATTTCCAGGAAAAAATCGTCAGGTCGAAGTATCGCATCGGCTAGAAGACATTCAGGCAGTCCGGGTTGAGATTAAAGAAGGGCTGAATCCCCGTCGCGCACTTTACCTGAAGATCAAAGGCAAAGGTGAAATTCCGCTGTCTCAGGTGGGACAGCCTGTGTCGCTCACAGTGCTCGAAAACCAGGGAGCTGAGCTGGCGCGGTTCCTGGCAGTGCCTCTTGAGGGACTCTAGCAGCCAAAACTTGTGGGCGATGACGTAGTAGAACTCCAATTAAGAAAATGCAACTTAAAATCAACTCCTGGATTTTGTCGCTGCTGCTCGCTGGAGCCTTGCTATTGGGCGGGTGCGCTGGCTCAGACAGTGCTCCTGATGTCACAGCGACTGGTACAGCGACTGGTACAGCGACAGCGGCTGCCAGCCCAGATTCGCCTTCACCGATCGCGGCAGCAGCGGCTGAAGCCCCACAACTGCTGGGTTTGGCAACCGTAGAAATGGTCGTCAAAGGCTCCACCATCACGATCGAAGTAGACGGCGACAACGCCCCGGTCACAGCGGGTAACTTTGTCGATCTGGTCAACCAGGGGGTCTACGATGGGCTGTTGTTCCATCGGGTGGTGCGTGAGCCTCAGCCGTTTGTGGTGCAGGGCGGCGACCCGCAGAGCAAAGACCCAAATTTCCCGACTGATTTATTGGGAACAGGAGGCTTTGTTGATCCTGCCACAAGCGAGCCTCGCTACATTCCTCTGGAAATCAAGCCAGAAGGAGCGCAAACTCCGATCTACAGCCAGACCCTGGAGGAAGCTGGTGTGACTCAACCTCCGGTCTTGCAGCACACGCGCGGCGCTGTGGCAATGGCACGATCGCAGTTTCCCGACTCTGCGTCTTCACAGTTCTACTTTGCCCTGGCGGATCTGAGCTTTCTCGACGGCAGCTACGCGGTCTTTGGCTATGTGACTGAAGGCATGGATGTCGTCGATCAAATTCAGCAGGGCGACCGCATCGAATCTGCCACCGTCACTGCAGGGCTAGAAAACCTTCAGGGCGGCAGTCAATCGGGTAGCAGCCAGGAGAGCGGCAGCGACACGCCACCGCAGTAGCGCTGCTGAAAACCCAGACCCAAACCCATGACGCAAACAGAAACTGTGCTGAGGCATCTGCCCGGTAATCCGCTCGAAGGGTTGCGTCGAGTCGATCGCCTCTGGCAGGCATACCGGCAGGACGCGATTCCGGTTTCGCAGGTTGTTAAAGCCAGTTCAGATTTGCTGGCGGCGATCGACTGGGATGTCGTGATCTGTGGTGGCACGTTGGGCATTCTGCTCGGCTGTACCCTGGCGCAGCGCGGCTGGCGGGTTGCCCTGATCGAGCGAGGCAAGTTGCGAGGACGCGACCAGGAGTGGAACGTTTCTCGCAGAGAGCTGGCGGTGTTCGTTGAACTGGGGCTGCTGACCCCGGCAGAACTCGAGCACACGATCGCCACCGAATACAATCCTGCCCGCATCAGCTTTGCCGGTGGTACAGAAATTTGGGTCAACGACGTGCTCAACGTCGGCGTAGACCCGGTTTACCTGCTTGCGACGCTGCAAGCAAAATTTCTGAAGGCAGGTGGGCAGGTTTTCGAGCACACTGCATTTGAACAAGCGATCGTGCATCCCAACGGTGTGCGGGTCGAGGCAGGCGCAGGCTTCACAACCCGACTGCTGCTGGATGCAATGGGGCATTTTTCGCCGATCGCTCAGCAGGTGCGACAGGGACAAAAGCCAGATGCCGTTTGCTTAGTCGTGGGGACTTGTGCTCAAGGCTTTCCTGAAAATCAAACCGGCGATTTGTTTGCGTCTTTCACACCTTTACAAAACCAGTGTCAATACTTCTGGGAAGCGTTTCCGGCTCGCGACGGTCGCACAACTTATCTGTTTACTTATCTGGACGCTCACCCTGATCGACCCAGTTTAGAAGCGCTGTTTGCCGATTATCTGCAACTGTTACCCACCTATCAGGGCATCGCCGTTGAACAACTGCAAATCCAGCGGGCGCTGTATGGCTTTTTTCCCTGCTACCGCCACAGTCCGCTGCGATCGCCCTGGCAGCGCCTGCTGTTTGTGGGAGACAGCAGCAGCAGTCAGTCTCCCCTCAGCTTCGGCGGATTTGGGTCAATGGTGCGACATTTGCCTCGGTTGACCAAAGGCATCCACGAAGCGCTGCAAGCGGATCTGCTGAACCGAAGCGCGCTGGCTTTGCTGCAACCCGACCAGCCCAACCTCAGTGTCACCTGGCTGTTTCAGCGGGCAATGAGCGTCCGGGTCGATCAGCCGATCGCACCTGAGCAGATCAACGCGCTGCTGTCTGCGGTCTTTGTGGAAATGAATCATTTGGGTGATGCGGTGCTCAAGCCTTTCCTGCAAGATGTGGTGCAGTTCCCGGCGCTCTCTCAAACGTTGATGAGAACCGCACTGCGGCATCCCGGCTTAGTGCTCAAGGTGATTCCTCAAGTGGGAGCGCCGACGCTGTTGAGCTGGATAGGACATTACCTGAGCCTGGGCGTTTTCAGCGGGCTGCACCCCCTGGGACAAGCGCTGCTTCCCTGGCTAGATCCGCTACCGTCTGTTCCCCGGTACTACTGCCGTCGCTGGATTGAGTCCTGGCAGTATGGCGCGGGAGGCGACTACACGCAGTAATATGGACTTCTCCTTTGCCCGACAGCAGTTTTACCAGGAAATTCAACAGCCCGACGCGTCGATCGACCTTGCAAAGGCGGCGCTATTTCTGGCACAAGAAGAATATCCTCACCTCGACCCTGACGCGTATCTCCAAGCGTTAGACACAATGGCAGCCACCGTTGCTGCTCGGTTGCCTGCCGAGCGCTACCCGCTGCGCGTGCTGCAAACGATTAATCACCATCTCTATGAAGAGTTGGGGGTTCGCGGCAACACCGAAGACTACTACGACCCGCGCAACAGCTATCTGAATGAAGTGATCGATCGCCGCCTGGGCATTCCGATCACGCTGTCGCTGGTCTACCTGCAAGTTGCTCAGCGCATTGATTTTCCGATGATTGGGGTGGGAATGCCCGGTCATTTCCTGATTCGCCCGACCCTCGATGAAATGGAGATATTGGTTGACCCGTTTCATCGGGGTGAAGTCATGTTTGCCGCAGACTGTCAGGATCGGCTGAGCCAGCTTTATGGCAGACCGATCGCTTTGCGTCCAGAATTTTTGCAGCCCGTCACTCACAGACAGTTTCTGGCACGGATGCTGACAAACCTAAAATTCATCTATTCCAATCAAGGTTCGTTTGCCAGGGTGCTGGCGGCGATCGAGCGCATCCTGCTGCTGTTTCCTGACGCACCGCTCGAACACCGCGACCGTGGCTTGCTCTATTATCAAACCGGTCGTTGGACAGAAGCCCGCGAAGATTTAGAGCACTATCTGAATTCTGCCCCAACTGCTGAAGATGCCGATGCTGTGCGCCGACTGCTGAAACGGATGCAGTCAGAATCCAGTTGAGATGAGGAGCAGAGCAATGAACGACTGGCTGCATCTGATTGCAGCCCTGCCCCTGCTCTCAAATTTCTCGCTGCAAGCCGGGTCAGCCGCCGCTAGATGGGGCGCAGCCGAGTCACCTTGAGATTAAAGCTACCCATGCCCTGACCCGCATAAGGTCTGACGCGCAAAATGTAATCGCCAGCAGCGGTAATGCGCGCAAACAGCAGCGAGTTTGTGGTGCCATCAGGACCGTCGTCGTTTTCACCGATCGTTGCCCCGTCAGGAGCAATCAGCGTCAGAATGGTGTCAAACTCGTCAGACGTTAAATCCATCACAACCTGGTCACCCGCTTCCAGGGTGACAACATAGTCTCGCGCAAAACCGCCAAACCCCGTCGGGATATCGTTATCCGTCAGGCTGTCTGTAATCTCGTTGCTGGCAGGCAAGCGAATTGGATTGTACATCGCCTCTTGCGCGGTGACAGCCGCAGGGCTGAAGCCAAGGGTCAATGCTGTCAAAGGAGCCATCAGGGGAAGCGCAAACCTGGACTGTAAAAAGCTGTTCATGAAACCTGAATTGACGCTGTGGAATGAGAACTTGTCAATTATGCATCATTCCCATCTCCTGCGTCCTTCTGGTGCAATCTGTCGCAAAGTTGCAGACACAATCGCTGTGATCGCAGGCGAAAGCAGTTCTATATGATTTAGAAGTCGCCAGCGCAGACAAAGTGCGGGTGATCCAGATACACCTGACGGAACGATCGCCAAAGGAGCCAATGTGTGGCAAAGCTGATTCTGGTTCGGCATGGGCAGAGCACCTGGAATGCTCAAAACCGCTTTACGGGTTGGGTTGATGTACCGCTCAGCCAGTTGGGACGGCGAGAAGCGATCGCGGCTGCCGGGAAATTGAGCGGTTACTCGATCCAGGTTGCTTTTACCAGCCTGCTGATGCGGGCAATGGAAACAGCAGCCATTTGTTTAACCGAGTGCCAAGGCATCTGCGGCGGCAAAAGCCCGGTTTTCAAACATGACTCCGATGACCCCGACTGGCATGGTTGGGACCAGTATGAAGGCGATCACAGCCAGGAGATTCCCATTTTTACCAGTCAGGCATTAGATGAACGCTACTACGGCGATCTCCAGGGCTTAAACAAAGCCGAAATGGCAGCTAAGTTTGGCGCAGAGCAGGTGTTGCAGTGGCGGCGATCGTACTCCATTCGTCCACCGCACGGCGAGAGTTTAGAAGATACGGTGGCGCGAACAGTCCCGTTTTTTCGCGACCGCATCCTCAAACATCTGATTTCAGGAGAAAACGTGTTAGTGGCAGCCCACGGCAACTCGCTGCGATCGGTAATCATGCACCTGGAGCAGCTCAGCCCAGAAGCGATTGTTAAGCTGGAACTGGCGACTGGAATTCCCATTGTCTATGAGATCGACGCAGCCGGAACCGTCAGCGACAAGAACATCTTGGTCTAAGATGAAGAAACATTGCTGAACCTGGAAGCTGATATGAGTGCCAACGTCGAGATTTATACCTGGAGCGCCTGTCCCTTCTGCATCCGCGCCAAAGCCCTGCTAGACAAAAAAGGCGTTGAATACACCGAATACAGCATTGACGGCGACGAAGCAGCGCGGGCAAAAATGGCACAGCGCGCCAACGGACGGCGATCGGTGCCGCAAATCTTTATCGACAATCAGCACATCGGCGGCTGTGACGACCTTTATGCGCTCAACGCCCAGGGTAAGCTAGACCCAATTCTGCAAGGATAAAGGCTGAGGGCAAGATTCTGACCGACTGCTAATAGCTAAAAGCGAATCGCTTTGCCGCATCTGTCCGATCGCGTTTTACGGGAGACCCACTGGTGAAGTTTGCATTTATCATCGACCCGATCGATCGGCTTGATCCAGGGCACGATACCAGCGTGGCGCTGATGGAAGCTGCACAAAAGCTGGGGCATGAAGTGTGGATCACGCAAGCCAGTCAGCTTGGGGTGACAGCTGGAAAAGCCTGGGCAACGCTGACTCTGGTGCGGCTCACACCCGTGCAGCTTGTGGAGGGACGTTGGGTCAGCGCGCATCCCTGGTATGCTCTGGGTGATTCTGCGCTGCTGCCACTCTCTGCAATGGATGCCGTGTTTATGCGGACTGACCCACCGGTCAACGTTCCCTACCTCTACGCAACCTATATTCTTGACTATGTTGATCCAGCACAAACGCTGGTCGTGAATGCCCCCAGTGGACTGCGGGCAGCCAACGAAAAGATGTATGCGTTGCAGTTTACAGAGGTGATTCCCGAAACGATCGTCACCCAAAACAAGCAGGTGATTCGCCAGTTTGTCGAGCAGCATAAAGCCGCTGTGATGAAACCGTTAGGCGGCAAGGGCGGTGAGGGCATTCTCTTTTTGTCGCCCGACGATCGCAACTGCAATTCTTTGATTGAAATCAGCACTCAGCAATTCACAACCCCTGTGATGGTGCAGGTGTTTTTGCCCGCAGCCAAAGACGGTGACAAGCGCGTAATTTTACTGGACGGAGAGCCGATCGGCGCTGTGAATCGGATTCCTACCGGCAGCGAGTTTCGCGGCAACATGGCAGTTGGGGGGCGAGTCGCACCTGCCACAGTCACCGATCGCGACCGCGAAATTTGCGCCCGACTTGCCCCAACGCTGCGACGAGATGGCTTGATGTTTGTGGGAATCGATGTGATTGGCGGCTATTTAACCGAAGTGAATGTCACCAGCCCCACCGGAATTCGCGAGATCGATCGACTCAGCGATATGCGTCTGGGTGAGCAGGTAATCGAGTGGGTGGCGCAGCGGGTCGATCGCAGTTCCACAGGGGTGCTCGGCTCGTTAGACAGCCCGTAACGCACACTACAATCCGCAGCACTGGGTTTTAGTAGCGTCAAGGATGGTTTTGGGAAACTAAAGGAGAGTTGAATGAGTTTGCAACGCTATTCTCACCGCACAATCTACGGCTTTAACCGACGCAGGTTCATCCAATATGGTGCTCTCGCAGTCGGCACGGGAATTGTCACTGCCTGCACCTCCCAATCGCCGACCGAAGAAGCGTCTCCGGCTGCCAGCCCTGCGGCTAGCCCTGCCTCCAGTGAGCTAACCAAACTGACCTACGGCACCAACTGGTATGCTCAGGCAGAACACGGTGGCTTTTATCAAGCCGTCGCGACCGGAATTTATCGAGACCACGGTCTGGATGTCACGGTGAAAATGGGCGGTCCGCAGGTCAACGGCACGCAGCTTCTAATGGGTGGGGCGATCGACTTCTTTATGGGCTATGCTTCCGACGCAATCAAAGCCGTTGAAGAAGGAATTCCCAAAATCACGGTTGCCTCCATCTTCCAAAAAGACCCGCAGATCCTGATCGCGCACCCTGACACGGATGCAGATGATTTGGCAGACCTCAAAGGTAGACCCATTTTTATCTCTTCGGCGGCAAACGTCACCTACTGGCCCTTCCTCAAAGCCAAATACGGCTTTACCGACGACCAGAAGCGCCCCTATAACTTTAACCCCGGTCCGTTTTTGGCAGACAAAAACGCAGCCCAACAGGGCTATTTGAGTTCTGAGCCACTGGCGATCGAAAAAGAAGGTGGCTTTGCGCCCGTTGTCTTTTTGCTGGCAGACTATGGCTATAGCCCTTATTCAACGACAATCGAATGCAAGCGCGAACTGGTCGAGAGCAATCCCGATCTGGTGCAGCGGTTTGTCGATGCCTCGATTAAAGGCTGGTACAGCTACTTAAACGACGACCCCAGTCCGGGCAACGAGTTAATCAAGCAAGACAACCCGGAGATGACCGACGAGCAGATCGCTTACGGCATTGAGAAAATGAAAGAGTATGGCATCGTTGACTCTGGCGATGCGGCAACGCAGGGTATTGGGGCGATGACCGATGACCGCTGGCAAGCGTTTTTTGAAACAATGGCAGCAGAAGGAGTCTTCCAGGCTGACACTGACTACAGGCAGGCTTACACCCTCCAGTTTGTCAACAAAGGGGCAGACGCATATCGCTCCTGAGGGAGGGATGAGGAACGAAGTCGGAGGAAGGGAGGAAAGGCTGCGCCACGCTTCATGAGAGTGAACTTCGCTCATGTTCGATCGCGTTGAATACTGGCTGACCTGATTTTTCGCCTGAGGAGAACTTTGAGGATGAACGATTGTTCCGCAATTACGCTCAGTCATGTCAGCAAGGTCTACTCCAATGGCACGATCGCCCTGCAAGACCTCAATCTTGTGATTGGTGAAGGACAGTTCATCAGCCTGGTTGGTCCTTCGGGCTGCGGCAAGAGCACGGTGCTGCGATTAATTGCCGGACTGGGCGAGATGAGTTCTGGAAGCATTCATTGGGGCAGGGGTCACGCTCAACGCAAGCTGGCGTTTGTCTTTCAAGAGGCGGCGCTGATGCCGTGGGCAACCGTTCAAGACAATGTGCGGCTGCCCCTGAAGCTGGCAGGCGTTGGGAAAGCCGTTGCAGAACGAGCGGTTGCAGAAGCGTTAGAAATGGTCGACTTGCGCGGGTTTGAGCGGTCTTACCCCCGCGAACTGTCTGGTGGTATGAAAATGCGAGTGTCGATCGCCCGCGCCCTCGTCACCAAACCGGAACTGCTGCTGATGGATGAACCCTTCGGCGCACTGGATGAAATGACTCGCAGTCGGCTCAACAGCGATCTGCTGGAGCTATGGAGTCAGAAGCAGTGGACGGTGATTTTTGTCACCCACAACATTTATGAAGCGGTGTACCTCTCTAATCGCGTCATTGTCATGGCAGCGCGTCCGGGGCGGGTCGTTGCCGATTTACCGATCGCCGCGCCCTACCCGCGCACCGAAGCATTTCGCACTTCGCCCCAATTTAACGAATACTGCCGCGAGATTTCTCACGCGCTCTCGCAAACAGCAGGCAGCCCGGATGCCCAGCGGCGGGCTGCTCGTAAAGCATTTGTTTAGCTCCTACTCTCTCATGCGCGGACTCACTGCCTTTTTGCTTAAATTTCTGGTCGATCGCCTGACTCAGCCGGTGCGAAGCAGTTCCCCCTCTGGGGTAATCGCCACCAGCCTCTTCAGCAGCTTTCGTAGCTTTGCTTCTGGTCAGATGCTTCAGAATCGCAGCGGCAAACCTGCGCCAGTCCGGCAATGGCTGCTGTCACCCGATCTCATTGCCCCGCTGGTGGTTGGCATTCTGGTGCTGGTAATTTGGGAAGTTGGCGTGCGAATCAGCGGCATTGAGCCTTATTTGCTGCCGGGACCGCTTCTGGTGATGCAAACGCTGGTTCAAGAGTGGGGCACGCTGTTTCCGTCGCTGTTGACCACGCTCAAAATTACGATCGTGGCATTTGTGGCGGCGATCGTCTCTGGGCTGCTGGTGGCAGTTCTGTTTACCCAAAGCAAATGGATTGAGCGCAGCTTCTTTCCTTATGCAGTGATTTTGCAAACCACGCCGATCGTAGCGATTGCCCCGCTGATCATTCTCTGGGTGCGGCAGGTTGTTCCTGGCGAAAAATCCACGCTTATCTCGCTGGTGATCTGCGCCTGGATTGTGGCATTTTTCCCGATTCTCTCCAATACCACACTGGGGCTAAACAGCGCTGACCATAATCTCGTCAATCTGTTTCAGCTTTACAAAGCCTCGCCCTGGCAGTCCTTGCTGTATCTGCGGTTGCCCAGCGCTATGCCGTATTTTTTGGGCGGCTTACGCATCAGCGGCGGACTGGCACTCATTGGGGCAGTCGTGGCAGAATTTGTGGCGGGCACGGGTGGTACGCGATCGGGCATTGCCTACCAGATCTTGATGTCGAGCTTTAACCTGCAAATTCCCCGCATGTTTGCGGCGCTGCTGATGACGACGGTGCTGGGAGTGCTGATTTTTGCCCTGCTGACGCTGCTGTCTGACATCTTGCTGCGCCATTGGCATGAGAGCGCCGTCAAGCGTGAAAATTAACAGGGCATCACCCATGCAGTTTCCTGAGTCACACTACTGGCTGAAAAATGCTCACGTTCCGCAGGCGCTGATTCAGTCTGCTGAACCCGTGTGGTCAGTTTCAAACCCAGCCGCTGCCCGCGAAAATCTAGCCTGGGTAGATTTAGAGATTCAGGACGGCAAGATTCGATCGCTGCATCCCGGCGGCACAGCAGACTCCGGCGAAACGCCAGCGTTTGACCTGAAGCGGGGCATCGTTTTTCCTTGCTTTGTCGATCTACACGCTCATCTGGATAAAGGACACAGCTGGGGTCGATCGCCCAATCGCAGTGGCAGCTTTGAAGAAGCGTTGACCCTGGCGAACCGCGATCGAGAAAAATACTGGCACGCCGAAGATGTCTATCGTCGCATGGCGTTTGCCGCTAAATGCAGCTACGCTCACGGCACGCGGGCAATTCGCACTCACATCGACTCGTTTGGCGAACAGGCAGCCGTCAGTCTCAGTGCGCTCAAAGCCTTGCAGCAGGAGTGGGATGACTCACAGGGAACGCAAAGCCCACGGCTGACCATTCAGGCAGTGCCGCTGGTGCCGCTCGATTATTTTTTGACGAGCGAGGGTGAGGCACTGGCAGATTTGATTGCCGAGCAGCGCGGCAGCCTGGGCGGACTGTCGCTGATGAGCGACCAGCTTAAGCTCCAGCTCGATCGCGTCTTCACGCTTGCCAAAGACCGACAGCTCACGCTCGATTTTCACGTTGATGAAAGCGGCGATCCGGGTGCCATGACGCTCCGGCAAATCGCCGCCGCGACGATTCGTCACGGATATCACGGCAAAGTGATCTGCGGGCACTGCTGTAGTCTGGCGGTGCAGCCAGCTCGTGATGTGCTGCAAACGCTGGCGCTGATCAAAGCTGCCGGGATTGGTGTCGTTAGCCTGCCGATGTGTAACCTTTACCTGCAAGACCGGCAGCAGCAGGCTTCCCAAAATTTTTTGCAGGCGGATTCAGGCGAACCTTTATCCTTTGCCAAACACAACTTTCCTACCCACACGCCCCGCTGGCGCGGCGTGACGCTGCTGCACGAGCTGAAACACACGGGGGTGCCGGTTGCCGTTGCCAGCGACAACTGTCGTGATCCATTCCATGCCTTTGGCGATCACGACATGCTGGAGGTGTTGACCCAGGCAACCCGCATCGCGCATCTGGATTCGCCCTACGCCGATTGGTGCCGCGCTGTCACCTGGACTCCCGCAGATTTAATGGGATTGCCGACTGCCGGACGAATTGCCGTGGGGCTGCCTGCCGATCTGGTGCTGTTTAAAGCCCGCTACTACAGCGAACTGTTGGCGCGGCGGCAAGCCGATCGCACTGTGCTGCGAAACGGTCGGGCGATCGACACCACACTGCCTGACTACGCCGAGCTAGATGACCTGTATGACGACTACCGAATCGGCACCGGCGACCTCAGTTCAGCGCGATCGCACGTGATCTAGAATGCCACTAGCAATTGCGCCTGCCATGCGGGTGAGGAAATTGGAATTTCTGAGATGGGCAGCGTCTTCGCGTCCGGTGACAAACCCTACCTCGACCAGAGCAGAGGGCATTGTGGTGTTTCGCAGCACATAAAAGCGGGCTTGTCGAACGCCGCGATCGTTCATGTCAACGCTTTGCAGGACGCTGCTGTGAATCGCCTGAGCCAGCGATCGTCCCGTGTCGTAATAGTAGGTTTCTACGCCGTTGATGTCAGGACGGCTCATACTAATCGCATTGGCGTGGATGCTGACAAACAAATTGGCATCGGCACGCTCTGCCATCTGCACGCGGGTCGCCAGCTCTAGCTCGCGATCGACTGAGCGAGTCAACACCGCTTGCACTCCTTCCTGCGCTAATAAATTTGCCACCTGCTGTGAGATCGACAGTGTTATGTCTTTTTCTCTCAAGCCGCCAATGCCGACCGCGCCTGGATCCCTGCCGCCATGACCGGGGTCAATCATCACCACATGGCGTTCGTTTGGCGCTGGACGGGGCGGAACCGCAGTCTCTGCGATCGGCATCACCGTCGCCTGCAAGTTTTGACGACTCAGAGAGCGCTGTAGTTCGTCAGCCGTTGTCTGCGATCGAAACAGCCCTGCCTGCATCACCGTTTGATTGTTCACTGTGGTTTGAAATGCCCCCGGCACCAGAGTTCGCACGCGCTGCTGTGCTTCCGGCGTGCTGGCTTGCACGATCACGCGATACATCAGGCGATCGGAAGGCGGTTGCTCTGACATTTCAGCGGCTGGAATCACCGTTGCCTGCAAGTTTTGACGGCTCAGAGAGCGCTGCATTTCTTCAGCCGTTGTCTGCGATCGAAACAGCCCTGCCTGCATCACGCTTTGCCCGTTCACCGTCGTGCGAAATGCTCCTGGCACCAGAGTCCGCACGCGCTGCTGCGCTTCCGGCGTGCTGGCTTGCACGATCACGCGATAGC
>Ga0224723_1001772_pt1 | contig 12685 bp, 9 predicted proteins | sample Balambano_FR2_Me_FD_161647 | JGI IMG/M metagenome (GOLD analysis project Ga0224723, IMG submission 161647) | Freshwater sediment microbial communities from Lake Towuti, South Sulawesi, Indonesia - Balambano_FR2_MetaG | ecosystem: Environmental > Aquatic > Freshwater > Lake > Sediment | place...
CGCCATGCAGGCGCCCGAGGCCCAAAATACTGGGAGTGCATTGTTGTATTGCCCCCGGTCGTCTTCTATGGTGTCGAACACCCGGCCCCGGCAAAAGGGGTAGCCCAGCATGTCGAGGTAGCCGCCACCGGCCCCCGCATACTCAAAATGGTTGCGGTGGTGGTACGACAGTATTTTTGGCTGCACGGCCGCCACTAAAGCATCGTGCCGCAGTGCCGCCACCAGCGGCTCCAGCCAATCAGCTGTCACTTCTACGTCAGAATTCAGCAGAACAAAGCAATCGGCCTCCACTTGCGCCACGGCCCGGTTATAGCCTCCGCAAAATCCGTAGTTTTTGTCGAGCGCAATGCAAATAACCGATGGAAGATGTTGTTTTATCCAATCCAGGGAACCATCGGTTGAGCCGTTATCGGCCACTACAATTTGTGCCTGCCCGCTGTGGCGCACCACCGAAGGCAAAAACTGTGGCAGCAAATGTTTGCCGTTGTAATTGAGGATAACAACAGCGGTGCGCATTATCGCATCAGCGAGCTCAGGTCGAGCCCCGGGATGTTGGGCAGCAGCCCTTCGGTATTCTTTCGAAGTTCGTCTTTGGCGAGCAGTTCCGCTTCTGCCGAGGCTTTGTTTACCGCGGCCACAATCAGGTCTTGCAGCACCTGCTTATCCTCGGCTTTTAGTAACGCGGGGTCTATGTCGATTGATCGCAGCAGCTTTTTTCCGTCTACCACGGCTTTCACCATCCCTCCGCCCGATTCGCCCGAAGCGGTAATCAGGCCGAGACTGTCTTGCGCGGCTTTTAATTTGGCCTGAATCTCTTTTACCTTCCCCATCATATTCATCATGTCGAACATACGCCTGCTTTTTTGCCAAAGGTAGACACAAATAGTGAATGCCACGTGGCGAACCACCTGGCCACTAGAAATGCCTGCGGGTGCTGCGTTTCCGACACCCAAGGGCTTACGTCAGCATCAGGCGTGTACAGGCTCTGATACGGCCGCTCTTGAAAGTTTTTGCTGCAGATCGAACGGAACCGGTACAAAATCGGCCAGGCGCTGCGAGAAGCTGGCCCTACCTTGCGAAAGCGAGCGTAACGCGGTGGAGTACCGGTCTAATTCTGCCAGCGGTGTGCGTGCTTTAATCACCTGGTAGCCTCCGCGACTGTCTATGCCCATGATGAGTGACCTCCGCGTTTGCAGATCGCCCATGATGTCGCCCAGCATTTCTTCGGGTGTGAAAATTTCCAAGGCGTAGATGGGTTCGAGCAACTGCGGCTCGGCCTTCATGAAGGCTTCTTTAAAGGCCATCATGCCAGCAATTTTGAACGAGATGTCGTTCGAATCCACGGCATGCATTTTACCATCGTACACCATCACGCGCACATCGCGCACGTACGATCCCGTAATGGGCCCCTCTTCCATTTTCTCCATTACTCCTTTTAAAATAGATGGGATGAACCGGGCGTCAATCACACCGCCCACAATGCAGTTGTAAAATACCAGGTGGCCGCCCCACTCCAGCGGAATTATTTCCTTGCCACGCACGGTGAATTCGGAAGGCTCGGGCATACCTTCGTAGTAGGGTTCAATCTTCATGTATACTTCGGCAAACTGCCCTGCGCCACCCGATTGTTTTTTGTGCCGGTAGCTGGCCTGGGCCGGCTTGCGAATGGTTTCGCGATACGAAATGCGTGGCGCAACAAAATCCACTTTGAGTTTGTAAAGCGTTTCAAGAAACCACTTGCACATCGTCAGGTGCAACTCGCCCTGGCCAGACACAATAAGTTGCTTTAACTCACGCGAATATTCCACCAGCAGGGTGGGGTCTTCCTGGTGAATTTTACTCAGCACTTCGCCAATTTTCTCGTCATCGTTCTTCGAGTGGGCCACCACGGCCGTGCGGATGCGCGGCTGCGGAAATTCAATCGGTTGAAAGGTGACTTCAAAGCCTTTCTCGTGCAGGGTCTGGTTGGTGTAAGTATCTTTCAATTTTAGCGTAGCCCCGATGTCGCCCGCCACGAGCCGCTCTACCGAAGTTCGGGTTTTGCCATCCATGATAAACAACTGGTGAAACTTTTCCACCGCTCCGGTCTGGCTGTTGATTAATTCGGAAGTAGGCGTTACCTGCCCTGAAATGACTTTAAAGAAACTGAGCTTGCCCAGGTTTGGCTCCAGGTGCGATTTAAACACGAAGAGTGCCGTTGGCTTTTGGGAATCGAAAGCAACGGTTTTACCTTCTGTGGTTACTTCGGGCCGCGCCTCGAGTGGCGAAGGTGCCACATTGTCGATAAAGCCCATCATGCGGCCGCTGCCCATGTTGCGCTTCGCAGACATAACAAACACTGGAAACACATCACGGTTCACCATACCCGCCTTCAGGCCCGCGCGCATCTCGTCTTCATCAAGCGTGCCTTTTTCGAAATATTTCTCCATCAACTTCTCATCATTCTCGGCTGCTTTTTCCACCAGCAGGTTGTGCAACGCATTTGCGCGCTCACGCTCGCCAGCAGGTATGGGCAGTTTTTCGGGCTTGCCTCCCTCAGCGGGAAACTTGTAGCACACCATCTTGAGCAAATCGATGATGCCGTCAAAGCCTTCTCCTGCGTTTACGGGATATTGCATTTGCGTTACGGCCTTGCCAAAGCGTTGCGAAACAGACTGCAGCGCACCATCAAAGTCGGCTTTCGGGTGGTCGATCTGGTTGATCGCGAAAATCACCGGCTTGCTAAACTGCTCTACGTATTTCCACACCAGTTCAGTGCCTACCTCCACACCATGCTGGGCGTTAATCACCACCACGCAGGTATCGGCCACGCGCAGGGCAGAAATCATTTCGCCAGCGAAGTCGTCAAACCCCGGGGTGTCGATAATATTGATTTTATAGTCGCGCCATTCGGTATGCAATACAGTGGCAAATACGCTGTTGCCACGCTGGTGCTCTATGTCGTGGTAGTCGCTTACCGTACTTTTTCCTTCTATTGAGCCTCTGCGGTGAATGATACCTGCTTCGAAGAGCATGTCTTCGGCCAGCATCGTTTTGCCGGCCTTAGGCGCCCCCAGCAGGGCAATGTTTTTCAGGTGCTTGTCATCGTACACTTTCATGGTTACAGCCGTTTAGGTGGGCCGCCCCGAAAATGCCGTTGCTCAGAATCTCTTTTCCGGGCGAGCGCGAGGGCACCGCACGAGGCGAGAATTGGGTTTAAAAAACTTTTGGAAAAGGAAGGGAATGTAATAAAATCAACGCGAACGCAAAACCTTTTTTACGTCAAATCGCCACGCTCACTTCCGGTTGCCCAGGTGGTAGCGCAGTTCTTTTTCGCGTTCGGTTTCTTCTTTTTCGCGCTTTACACGCACTTTGGCGGCAGGGCCCACCATGATGGGCACACGCTCCACCTCCACGTTGGCCATTTCAAGGCCGTACATTTCTTCGGTGGAAAGACTGTGCTTTTTGATAAAGCGGTAGCCTTGTATAATCAGATTATCGAAGGTGGAAATCTCACTGTCTACTGAGGCGAGGGAGTGAAGGATGACAAACTTAAAATCAGCCGGCATGCTGTGCCTGCGCAGCGAGTCGTAATGACTTACCAGATCAATTTCGGCATTTTCGGCCATGTCGTGCAACACGCGGTTAAACAGCAGGTTTACCCGGTGGTCGGCTTTAAAGCCCAATTTAATGCGTACGAAGAAGCACTTTTTTGGTATGATGGTGTCAACCGAATACTTTGAGGTGTATGGGCTGTCAACCGTATCCACGTGAATAAACCAGTACACATCGGCCCGCTTGGGTCTTTTTTTGAAGATGGAGTAGATGATGTTTGAGTCGATGGAGCGCTTACTATCGGCTACGGCCATATACACCAGGTTGGTTGCCTCTTTGGGCACCGAGGTATCGTTTTGTAAGTCCTGAATAAGGGGCACATAGTGTTTCAGGTCTACAAACTCGGTGTGGCGGTCGCGCAGTATGCGGGCGCGCAGCAAGATGTACATCATTAAAAAGAAGATGGCCGCGATGGCAAAAGAAAACCAGCCGCCATTGGTAAATTTACTGAGGTTGGAAATAAGAAAGGCGCCCTCGATGGTGAAGAAGACCAATGCCAGCACGCTCGTGCGAATACGCGACTTTTTGGTGGTCGAGAAATAATACACCAGCAGTGCGGTGGTCATCAACATATTAAATGTGATGGCCAAGCCATACGCAGCCTGCATGGCATCCGACTCGCGGAAATACAACACCACGAAGATGCTGCCAAACATGAGCATCCAATTAATGGCCGGAAGATATATTTGTCCTTTTACTTGTGTTGGATAGCGCACGCGGGTACTGGGCCACAGTTTCAGTTTCATGGCTTCGTTTACGAGTGTAAAGGTGCCAGAGATGAGCGCCTGACTGGCGATAACGGTGGCCATGGTAGCGATGACAACGCCCACCACCAACAAGCCTTTGGGTATGATTTCGAAAAATGGGATGGCATTGCCCAGCATCTGGCCTTCCTGTTGCAGCAGCCACGCCCCCTGGCCGAAGTAACTCAGCAGGAGGCATACCTTAACAAAAATCCAGCCTGCGCGCACGTTGGGTTTGCCGCAATGGCCGAGATCGGAATACAGTGCCTCGGCCCCCGTGGTACACAAAAACACCGCGCCCAGGAGCCAGAAGCCTCCGGGGTATTTCGTGAGCAGGTTAATGCCATGGATGGGGTTGATGGCCTGCAACACCGACAGATTTTGCACCAATTGAATGGCGCCTATGGTTCCGATAAAAATAAACCATATCAGCATAACGGGACCAAAAGTCTTGCCTACCACACTACTTCCAAACTGTTGAAAAAGAAACAGCGCCAGCAAAATACCGATCACAATGGTGATGATGGTTTCCTCCGAAATATTTTCATTTAGCGAACGCAGGCCTTCGATGGCCGAGGTAACACTAATGGCGGGCGTTATAAATCCATCGGCAATGAGCGTGCAACAACCAATAATGGCCGGAAAAATCACCCACGATGCCTTGTACCTGCGTACCAAGGCATAAAGAGCAAATATACCGCCTTCGCCCTTGTTATCGGCACTTAGCGCCAGGTACACATATTTGATCGTAGTGATGATGGTGAGTGTCCAGAAAACGCAGCTCAGCCCGCCCAAAATAAGTTCTTGAGAAATAACGTTGGCGCCTACAATGAAGCGCAGCGTGTAGATGGGCGAGGTACCAATATCGCCATAGATAATGCCAAGCGACACCAGCACACCCGCGGTGGTGAGTGTGTGAAGTTTACCGTTGCGATGATCTTCTGCCATGTGTGTTACGTATGAACCCCTTCGTGCTCAACTACCAGTTTTTCTTCATTTCGGCCGATGATCAGGCGGTTGCTGCGGTCGTATGAAAAATAACTTATCATCCAGCTAAAAAACGTGAGCACTTTGTTTTTGAAGCCTACGATGGCCATGAGGTGCACAAACATCCACACGTACCAAGCAAACGCGCCCTGAAAGCGGATGCCGCCCTTCAAATCGACTACGGCTTTATTGCGACCCACCGTGGCCATCGCACCGCGGTCGGTATACCGAAAAGGTTTCATTTGTTTCTTCTGAATGAGGTTGATGATGTTGCGCGCCACGAGCTGGCCTTGCTGCTGGGCCGGAGGCGCCATCTGCGGATGGCCTTGGGGAAACGCTTCATCGCCTTCCATCAGGGCAACATCGCCAATGGCAAAAATATTTTCGTGTCCTATTACGCGGTTAAATTTATCTACCCGCAACCGGTTGGCCCGCGTGAGCACGGCAGCATCCAGGCCGCTTACGGGGTTACCCCTTACGCCCGCGGCCCAAATTAACGAGCGCGAAATGAGCCGCTCGCCTGTGCTAAGATGCACTTCGTGTCCATCATACGATTTCACGGCCGAGTTGAGATACACTTTTACGCCCATGGCGGTAAGAAACTCCAACGCCTTTTCGCCAGCCTTTTCAGACATGCCGTTGAGCAGCCGGGGCGATGCCTCGACCAGGTAGATGTCCATTTGGCGCATGTCGAGCTCGGGGTAGTCCTTGGGAAACACGTTGCGCTTCAACTCGGTGAGTGCACCAGCCAATTCTACGCCCGTAGGGCCACCGCCTACGATCACAAAATCAATGAGGCTGTTCATCATCTCGGGGTCCTCGGTGAGCAGCGCATACTCCAGGTGCCGTATAATTTTATTGCGCAGTTTGGTGGCATCGACAATATTCTTCATCGATGAGGCATACTTCTCGACATCGTGCATGCCATAGAAATTGGTAACGGCCCCGGTGGCAATAACCAGGTAATCGTACTTCACCCCGCCAATCGAAGTTTCAATGTAGTTCTCTTGCGGCTTGATGTTTTTCACTTCGCCCAGCCGGAAGTAGAAGTCTTGCTGATGGCCAAATAGTTTGCGAAAGGGCGCCACAATAGAGTTGGTTTCCAGGCCGGAGGTGGCCACTTGGTAAAGCAGGGGTTGAAATGTGTGGTGATTAAATTTATCGAAAAGCACCACCTGCGCCTTGGCACCGCGCAAGCCCTTCACTACTTCAAGCCCCCCGAAGCCCCCGCCAATAATGATAACTCGCGGCTTGCCCAGGTCTGCAATACGCGTGCGCGTGGAAATCAATTTGGGCATCTAAAAACGCTGAAAACTTCGTTAAGCGGCCGCAATTTACGGTAAGCGCAGGCATTAAAAAAAATATTTTACGCCCTGCGGTACGTGCCGCTAACTGGCGTATTTTTACCGCTCAACTAAACCAACTACGTATGTTTAAGCAACTTTTCTTGACAGGCGCATCGGCCATTTTGCTGTGTAGCTGTGGCGGTGGCGCGGAAAAACTTCAATCGCAAGTGGATTCCCTCAAGTCGGAACTGCAAGCCAGCCAGGAGTTCGCCAACACATTGCAGGAGGTAGGGGTGCTAATGGATTCCATTGATGCCAACCGGCAACTGCTGCGCGTAAATATGGTGGAGGGCACCACGTACGATGATTACACCTCGCGCATGAAAGACTTGAACAACTATGTAAAAGACACGCAAAGCAAAATTGAGGAGTTGGAGAAATCGCTTAAGAAGTCGAAGGGCGCAGCCAACGCATATGCCGCCACGATCAAAAAACTCAAGGCCGACCTGGAAGCGAAAAATACGGAGATACTGAACCTGCAGGCACAGGTAGACAAGTATCGCAATGAAAATGAAAACCTGGTGCAAACCGTTACGCTTCAAACCAAAGAAATTGAAGACCAGGAGGCAGAGATTGCCGCCAAGCGGCAGGAGTTGGCGTTGATTGAAGCGCGCATTCAAGAGTTGATGGTGCAAAGTAAGATGAGCGAAGCCGATGGCTATTTTGCGCGCGCGGTAGCGGTAGAAGAAGCTGCCAACCGTACTAAGCTGGCACCGCGAAAAAAGAAAGAAACCCTGAAGGAAGCGCTGGAACTGTACAAAAAGTCACTCTCGCTGGGTAAAGCCGAAGCGCAGGCAAAGATCACCGAATTGGAACAAAAAATGTAATACCTAATATCCTGAAGGAAAGCACCACGGGCCCTACAAGCTCGTGGTGTTTTTGTTTTAATTGAAGCTTATACGATGACAAATTAAACCCGACATGGCTATTGCCATCAATATCGCCACTCCTTTGTTTATGTCGAGCAGGTGCGCTATTGAGTAAGACCCTGTTCCATACCGACCAGGAAAACGGTGTAGACCACATAGCCTACTAACAACATGATCGCCTCCCAACGGTCTAGTTTGCGTTGATTAAGCGTGAACATAAAAATCATTAACACAATGGTACTGCCCAACAGCACTTTCAAGTCGAAGTTAAGGGCTGTGTTGAAGGGAATGGGGCTTATGGTGCCGGTAATGCCTAGGATGAACAGGATATTGAAGATGTTGGAGCCTACCACGTTGCCAATGGCGATGTCGGTATTCCTGCGGTAGGCGGCTACGGCCGAAGTGGCCAATTCAGGCAGCGAGGTGCCCGCAGCTAAGATGGTGAGGCCAATCAGCTTCTCGCTGAGGCCAAAGTGTTGGGCCACGGTAATGGCGCTATCTACCACCAGTTTGCCGCCTCCGATGAGCATGGCCAACCCAAGTAAAACCATGCCGATCGATAAAGGCAGAGAGTATATTTTTATCGGCTCTCCTTCATCTATGCTGCTGGTGGCCGTCATGGTGCGATAGATGTAGAGCATGAAGAGCGCGAAGGCTCCCAATAAAATGAAGCTGTCTACACGGCTTAACACATTTGACTCGGAATTCCACAATAACGAATCATTAACTAAAATATACAGCAACCCTGCAGCCGCCAACGAAATCGGCACTTCAAACTTAACCGTGTTGCGCTGCACCACCAGCGGGTAGATGATGCCGGCAATGCCGAGGATAAACAACAGGTTAAAGTTGTTGCTGCCAATAACGTTGCCAAACGAAGCATCTACCTGGCCGTTTAGCGCAGCCAGCAGACTAACAATAAGCTCAGGCATGGAGGTGCCAAACGCCACCACGGTAAGGCCGATAGCCAGGTTAGAGATACCGTATTTTTTAGCAGCCGAAGAAGCGCCATTCACCAAAAAGTCAGCCCCCTTTATCAGTATAGCAAAACCTACAATCAGGAGCAAAAGCGTTAACCACATAACAGTTTAGGGTAAGGTAATTCCTAAAAGTAAATGAAATTTTGAAAACCCCTCGCCACAGGCAAAAACTTTGAAGCGCACGGCTCCCCGGCCAAAACTTCCTTTCTTTAGTTATCTTTGCGGCTTACTTATGACTTTCGACATACTACTCACGCTCTTTCTTGTTTTTCTAAACGGTTTTTTTGTTGCAGCCGAGTTTGCCATTGTAAAAGTGAGGTCCTCCCAAATTGCGCTGCAAAAGAAAGGCATGGCGCGTAAATCGGCCGAGCTGATCGTCAATAATCTGGATGGTTTTCTGGCGGCCACCCAGTTGGGCATTACGCTGGCCAGCCTCGGCCTGGGTTGGGTGGGCGAGGACGTGGTGTCGCACCTTATTTTAAACCTGATGAATAACCTGGGCCTGACGCTCAGCGAGCGGGCCGCACACAATATCGCCCTGCCCACCGCCTTTGTGGTGCTTACCATTATGCACATTGTTTTTGGCGAGCTGGCCCCTAAGTCGTTGGCCATACGTTACCCGTCCTCCACCACCATGTCGGTGGCGCTGCCCATGCGGGCGTTTTATGTCGTGTTCAGGCCGTTTATCTGGCTGCTGAACGGGTTTGCCAATTTTATCCTGAAACTGTTTGGTATCAAGCCGGTAAACGAGACTGAAATTCATTCTGAAGATGAGCTAAGGCTGATTATTGCCGAAAGTGAGGAAGGCGGTGCCATCGAGGCCTCCGAGCGCGAGTTGATTCAAAATGTTTTTGATTTTGATGACCGCGTGGTGCGGCAGGTCATGATTCCGCGCATCAAAATCAGTGGCATCCGGGTAAATACTTCTATCAAAGATGCCATGCACATTGTGTTGCAAGAGGGTTTTTCGCGCTACCCGGTATACGAGGAGTCGCTGGAGGAAATCGTAGGCATTGTGCACGGTAAAGATATTATGAGCGTCTACGTAACCGGGCAGGAGAAAACCCTGCGCGACATCATGCGGCCAGCCTACTTTATTCCTGAAACCAAACCAATTGATGCGCTGCTGCGCGAGTTTCAGGTAAAGAAAAACCAGATGGCCATCGTGATCAGTGAGTTTGGCGGTACCATCGGCCTGGTTACACTGGAAGATATACTAGAAGAGTTGGTGGGCGAAATTCAGGATGAGCACGACCAGGAGGCCCAGGTGGTTTCGCCCGCAGGTGCGAACACCTTCCAGGTTTTTGCCCGCTCGCCTCTGCACGACATCAATAAATTTCTGGATCATCCGTTTCCAGAGTCAGAAGATTACGAAACTCTGGCCGGCATGATCACCACCGAGCACCCCAACGTACACCAAGGCGATGAGTTTGAGTTGGCTGGCTACCACGTGAAGGTGTTGAAAATGTTTAAGACCCTGCCCGAGTTGGTAGAAATTAAACTGGACGAAGAAAATATTTAGGGCCGATCTCTCACACGCCCTGGCAATCTCCTCGGCACAATAGTCTTTCAGTCGCGGATTGTGTTCTTGTAAACTGATGTTAGGTGGGGCAGTGCCAGTTCAATACCTGCCTGGTCAAACCGGGCTTTTACCGCCTTATTTATATCGCAGCGCAATTCAAATCCTTCGGTTGGGTTTCGCGCCCACGCATAGGCCCTTAGTTTAGTGGCAAACTCCGTAAACTCAATCAGTCTCACCATTACCTGGTGTTCGCCCTTCTTGATTTCATCAGCAGTGCGGTTGTCGATGCAATAGGGATGCTTCACAGTTTCTTCCTGAATAATTTGGCTGGCTTTGTCGATGTCGGATTCGAAGGAGATGTTGTACTCCAGAAACATAATCACGCGCTCGTCAGTGATGGAAGAATTGATAATGGTCTCGTTGCTGATGACAGCATTGGGGATGATGATGCGCTTGTTTTCAAAATCTTTAATCACTGTGTGGCGAAGCGTGATGTCTTCCACATCGCCCGAGTAAAGCTGGCCAATGCGAACCCTGTCGCCCACCCGAAACGGTTTGAAGATAACCAGGAAAATGCCGCTCACGATGTTGGAGAAAGCCGACTGTGAGGCAAAGCCCACAATAGCCGCCAAAATGCCGGCACCCGTAAGCAGCGTGGTGCCGAACGCACGGAACGTGGGGATGGAGCGGAAAATAATGATGGTGGCGATGAGGAAGGCAATGAAATCGACCGCGTTCTTAAAAAAATTATATCGCGTGGGGTCTACCTTCAGCTTGATGGCCGCCTTTCTGAAAAAACGGCCGATGATGAAACGCACAATGCGTGTGAGAACAAAAGTTATCGCCAGCACTTCCAGGGCAAACACTACCTGGCCCCACGTTGTTGACATCTCGAACATAGCCCCCGAAAATACAATAAAAATAATATGAGCATGTCGAACGTGTTTCAGCATTTTGTTTTTCGAGCCCCATGCAGATTCCGGAACGAGTTTGAATGATTAGGTCTGCCAGGATATTTTTGAGATAGCTTGCTGGATAATTGTTCATGCCAGGCACAATTTCCACCCGTTTGCGCTTTTGGAAAAAGCAGGGGCACTGCCCTGTGGGCATAGATAATTGACTATTATTGCAGGCGATGTCTCTACAGTTGGATGCTATCAAGGCGCCCGTGGCGCGCGAGATGGAGGAATTTGAAAAAAAGTTCAAAGCCTCCATGAAAACACGTGTGCTCTTGCTTGATAAGATTACCAACTATATTGTCAGGCGCAAGGGTAAACAGATGCGCCCCATGTTTGTGTTTTTGAGTGCGGGCGCCACCAACGGCATCACCGAGGCAACCTATCGCGGGGCCGCCCTCATCGAATTGCTGCACACCGCCACGCTGGTGCACGATGATGTGGTGGACGACTCCAACTACCGCAGGGGTTTTTTTTCGGTAAATGCTTTATGGAAAAACAAAATTGCCGTGTTGGTAGGCGATTTTCTGTTATCGCGCGGGTTAAGTCTCTCATTAGCCAACCAGGACTTTCACCTGCTGTCGATCGTGAACGATGCCGTTACCGAGATGAGCGAAGGCGAGTTGCTGCAAATGGAAAAGGCCCGCCACCTCGACATCAGCGAGGAACTCTACTATGAAATCATTCGGCAAAAAACCGCTTCGCTCATCGCCTCTTGCTGTGCTGTGGGGGCCAGTTCGGCCGGTGCCAGCGAACCAGCCATTGCGCAGCTAAAACAGTTTGGCCAATACGTGGGCATGGCCTTTCAAATTAAAGATGATTTATTCGATTATGGCGAAGATGAAATAGGCAAGCCGGTGGGTATCGATATCAAAGAGAAGAAGATGACGCTGCCGCTGATTTATACCTTGTCGAAAGCTTCGTGGTTGGAAAAACGCAAGATTATCAACCTGGTGCGCAATGAGAGCGACAAACCGAAAAAGGTGAAGGAGGTGATCGACTTTGTAAAAGCCAGCGGTGGCATAGCTTACGCACGTGCGGCCATGAACCGTTTTTACCAACAAGCCCTTGACACCCTCGATACCCTGCCCAGTTCGCCTTACCGGTCATCGCTGCGCGATCTGGTGCAGTTCACGATCGAGCGCAGAAGCTAGCCATACAATTACAGTAAACACTTTGCGAATGTTAGGGGCGTTGATAAATTGCTGCACGAAAAGTCTTTAACCTTTCAATCGTATGAAAATAACTGTTGTAGGCGCGGGCAACGTGGGCGCCACTTGTGCCGATGTGCTCGCCTATCGCGAAGTAGCCAATGAAATTGTGCTGGTGGATATCAAAGAGGGCCTGGCCGAAGGCAAAGCGCTCGATATCTGGCAGAAGGCCCCTATCGACCTTTGCGACAGTCGAACGGTTGGTTCTACTAACGACTACAGCAAATCGGCCGGATCTGAGGTGGTGGTGATTACCTCTGGCCTGCCCCGTAAGCCAGGTATGAGCCGCGATGACCTTATCGGCACCAATGCGGGCATCGTAAAATCGGTTACTGAAAACATCGTCAAGTACTCACCCAATGCGATCATCATCGTAGTATCTAACCCGCTGGACGTGATGACGTACCAGGCGCACATTACTTCGAAGTTGCCACGCATGCGCGTTATGGGTATGGCCGGTATTTTAGATACCGCACG
>Ga0224723_1001773_pt1 | contig 12682 bp, 11 predicted proteins | sample Balambano_FR2_Me_FD_161647 | JGI IMG/M metagenome (GOLD analysis project Ga0224723, IMG submission 161647) | Freshwater sediment microbial communities from Lake Towuti, South Sulawesi, Indonesia - Balambano_FR2_MetaG | ecosystem: Environmental > Aquatic > Freshwater > Lake > Sediment | place...
CGGTTGCAACCGGCCAAAAATAGCAGCAAAAAAAGAGGCATCAACCTGCGAACCATCAATTGATTAAACTGTTTCGATAAATGTAGATGTATAGATTTACAAACTTCGTTTTAATGTTTACTTTCATTGAAAAATAGTTATGGCAACTCCTTCCCTTTCCGTTATCGATGCTATCCGCAAAGCGGCCCAGCGGCTTGAGGCAAGCGCAGCTTACCAATGGGGCCACATGGGATCGTGCAATTGCGGTTTCCTGGCCCAGCAGGTTACACAGCTCAGCAAAGAAGAGATTCACCGCAGGGCAATGATGCGCTATGGCGATTGGAGTGAACAACTGAATGACTATTGCCCTACCAGTGCGTTGCCAATTGATGACACCATTTCTGAGTTAATTGCTTTCGGCTTCGATGCTGATGACCTGAGGCACCTCGAGCGGCTGTCAGACGGCCGCGTGCTGCGCAACCTGCCATTACCTGAGCGAAACCTTCATCACAATGTGAAACGCGATGCAGTAAAGTACATGCGCGCATGGGCCGACTTGCTGGAAGCCGAGTTGTTGCAAGCCATTACGCTCCCAGATGCTACCCCGGCAGAAGTTGCGCTGAACTAGCCAGTATTTGCTGGTAACGCATAGATGAAACAGTCTTTCAGTTTATTGTCCTGATTGACGAACCGCTGCCACTGCTGTAAATGTCTTTCTCGCTGCAGCCCAGCTTTTTGCAACACGCGTATAGAGGCGGTATTGTCGCAGTCTACCAATGTCCATATTCGTGTAATGTCGGCTTGAACCGTCAGCAGGGGTAAAACAGCCCGGCATACTTCCGTTGCAAATCCCCTGCCCCAGTGCGTAGGACTTAGAATGTAACCAAACTGGGCCGACTGCTGCTGAACCACCACGCCAAAGCTTCCGATAAGCCGGCTTTGGTCTGCAGTGCGTATGCCATACGAAAACTCGCGACCGGCCTTCCAGGCCGCAATCGTTCGCTTTAGAAATTGCCGCGTGTCGTTAACCGAGTGGTGGGTGGGCCAAAGCACATATCGGGTGGCTTCAAGCTTGCTGGCATAGGTATAAAAAATCTCGTCAGCCTCTTCATATCTTAGCTGTTGTATACGTAAGCGAGGGGAATAGATTAAAGCAGGTAGTTGCACAATAATACTTCTATGCATTCAAATATCGTGCATCAATATTTTAAAAAAGAACTGCCCAACGGCAAAGTATTGGTGAAGGTAAATCCCATACACCTGACAGGCGCAGAACTGCGCATTGAAAACGATATGCTGTACGAGCGTGCGTTGGAATTTGAGGAGACTATTTTTGAAGACCTTGCTGCCAATGGCTTTGTAGAAATCGGCAGCATGGAATTTAATCTGTATCAAAGTGGCCTGGCATAGCAGCGGGCATGAAGCATACTTGCGATACAAAAATCCTCCTATCTTTGCGGCCGGCAAGCCGGCACGACCAGCTCCTGCTGAACTCCCCCAGGGCCGGAAGGCAGCAAGGGTAGGCGGTTGTAGCGGTGCGATGTTCGGTTTGCCTCTTTTTTTACCCATCCACTAACCACCCTATTTTATGAAATTTTTTATCGACACGGCCAACCTTAACGAGATAAAAGAGGCCTACGATCTGGGCGTACTCGATGGTGTCACCACCAACCCCTCGCTCATGGCCAAAGAAGGAGTTGCCGGCAAAGAACGCATCATCACTCACTACAAGGCCATTTGCAATATCGTGGACAACAACGTAAGTGCCGAAGTCATTGCCACCGACTTTGATAATATCATAAAAGAAGGGAAAGAACTGGCCAAGATTGATGATAAGATTGTCGTTAAAGTACCCATGATTAAAGAAGGTGTAAAAGCCATTAAGAAATTTGCCAGCGAAGGTATTCGCACCAACTGCACGCTGGTGTTTTCATCGGGCCAGGCGCTGCTGGCGGCAAAAGCAGGTGCCAGTTACGTATCTCCATTTATTGGCCGCCTGGACGATATCTCGCAAGACGGGCTGGAGCTGATCGCACAAATTCGCCATGTGTACGATAACTATGGCTATGGCACCGAGGTGCTCGCAGCCTCTATTCGCCACACTATGCATTTAATTAAGTGCGCTGAAATAGGCGCTGACGTGGCCACTTGCCCGCTGAAAGTGATTATGGATTTGTTACAGCACCCGCTTACCGATGCCGGGCTGGCAAAATTCCTGGCCGACCACAAAAAGGCAAACGGCTAAGCGCATGTTTTCGACCGACCCGGTTATTCGCGTTAAAGACGCCACCATTTTTCAGGAAAATAACCCCGTTCTGTCGAATATCAGCTTCGATATCGATAAGGGAGAGTTTGTTTTCTTAGTGGGACGCACCGGCTCGGGAAAGTCTTCGCTGCTGAAAACTTTATATGCTGATTTGCCCTTGCGGTTGGGCGACATACTCGTAGCGGGATTTACCATCCGCGAAATCAAGCCGAGCCAGATACCTTTGCTGCGCAGAAAGATTGGCATCATCTTTCAGGACTTTCAGTTATTCCCAGATCGAACCGTGGGCGAAAATCTGATGTTTGTTCTGCGCGCCACGGGCTGGAAAGAGGGAGCCAAAGCCAAAGCGCGCCTCGTTGAGGTGCTGATGCAGGTAGGGCTCGGATCGGTGGAGAAAAAGATGCCACACCAGCTTTCGGGTGGCGAACAGCAGCGCATCGTAATCGCGCGTGCCCTGCTTAACGAACCGGTTATTCTCATCGCTGACGAGCCCACCGGAAACCTGGACCCGGAGGTTTCATCGGGCATTCTCAAACTGTTTCAGCAAATAAACAAAAGTGGTACGGCCGTGCTCATGGCTACACATAGCTACGGCTTGATCAAACGGTTTCCGGCCCGCGTGCTCAAATGCGAGAACGGTAAAATACTTGATTCGAAAAAAGAAAAGTTCGAACTTAAAGCCGAAGAAGACTGGTAAAAAAACAACCTCAGAGTGCCGTAGTGCCCTGTTGCATCTGTTGTTTCTCCATTTCGTCAAGCACCCTCAGTTGCTGATCCAACAGTCCAACGCGCACGATCATATTCAAGATCAGGGCATCTCTAACTTTTTCAGTCGGCCTTACCAGCATCTCCTCTTTTAACACGGCATACATCGCTTCCAGCCTTTGTACATCCTGGCTGATTTGATCGTGGCGATAGGCATTTTCGAAATTCTTGATAAGCATCAGCTTACCCGCCATCAATTCATTGTAATACTCTTCGGATAGCTGCAGTTCTTGTTGCAGACGGTTTGAGGCGTGCGCAGGCGAGAATGGCACCGGGCGCGACATCCACAAGTAAGTTGAAAGCAACAGCAACAAGCCGGCAGCCGCACGCCATACGCCTGCCGAGTGCCACCAGCGCAACGGCTGAAGTTTGCGCAACACCCTTTCTTCCAAATGTGTGCCGGGCTCGCGCGCATCAAACAACACACGATGGCGACTGATAAACGATTTTAAACGATCATTTTCCATACGCTCCACTCATTAATATTTCCAATAATTTTTTCTTCGATCGGTTGAACTGCGACTTGGATGTTGATTCGGTAATGCCCATTACTTGCGCTATCTCACCATGATCATATCCTTCTAAAAGGTAGAGCGAGAGTACCGTGCGGTACCCATCGGGCAACCTTTCAATGGCCTGGCGCACCTGCTGCACCGAAAAAGGAAACGTCTCTTCGGCTTGCGTCACCTCTGTTTCGGGTACATCCCACTGGTCATCGTCAGGCAGGTGTTCCCATTTCCTCTTCTTCAGCAGGGTAATGGCCTTGTTGATGACAATGCGTTTGAGCCACGCGCCAAAGGAAGAGTCGCCCCTGAAATGATCAAGATTTCTGAAAGCGCTTACGAATGCTTCCTGTAGAACGTCTTCTGCATCGCCCGTATTATTAACGATGCGGTAGCCCACGTTATACATGCTCCTGGCGTAGAGCCTGTAGACTTGCCGGTACGCATCGGGGTGGCCCTTGCGGCACCGGTCTATAAGTTCGTGGTGGATATCGTACGAAGGGTTCGTCAAAGGCACGTGCACCGGCCAAAGACCAAGGCACCAGAAAAGGGTTGCATGCCTATTTCAGCTTGCCCAGGTTTTGTTTAGCGGGTACAAAATCGGGGGCTGCTGCCAACGCCTCTTCAAAGTATTTCTTTGCTGCTGCTTTATCGCCCTGCTCTTGCGCCACTAATCCCTTTAAATTTAGTAAGGCTACCTTAAGGGGATATTCTTTGGGCTTATTCTCCGCGTCATTAAAAGTAGCCTTTAGCGAGAGTGCTTCGGGCTTGGCCAGCAGAATATCAATGTTGGTGTTGCATTCGGCAAAGCGCTTGAGATCGAATTGCAGGAATGCGATTTTGTAAAGCGTGCCCGGATTATTAGTAAGCAAGAAGAGGCTTTCATAATTCTGCAAAGCCCTGTCGTACACACCAACCGCCTCGCCCGACACAGCCGATAGCTCCAGGTAGCCCAGGTTTTTCGGATCGCGCGCCAGCAATGTCTGGCTAACCAGCATAGACGAAGCAAACTTTTGATTATCATAGTACAGCATGGCCAGCGAATAGATAAGCGAGTCGTTTTGTGGGTTTTCGACAATAAGGTCATAGAGAGCATCTTTCACCACGTCATAGTCATTCCACTGGGCAGCGGCACCATATTTTTTCAGGAAATGCTCGGTTAGCGCACTTAGCTTAGGCGCGTTTTGCACTGGCTTCTCCGCGGGCTTGGGCGTTGCCGGTGCTGGCGAGGCAGCAGGTTTTTTCGTCTGCGCCCAGGCAGTGGAGCCTGCCGTTAGCAAGGCGATCATTACAACTGTTCTCATATTCAACATACGTATTGGTTTACATTTTAACTTCTGTTTTTTCTATGCCCCGCTCGCGTGCCAGTTGTAGTAACAATTGCCATGCCTGTTCGCGGTTATTCTCAATGACACCATCCAGAATGGCATCTTTAATGCAGTCTTTTAGTTCGCCTATGATCCGCCCGGGGGCGAGATTAAAGTAAGTAATGATTTCATCGCCTGTCACGGGCGGCTGAAAATTGCGAACATGATCGCGCGCCTCTACATCGCGCATTTTCTGTTCTACCCGCTCAAAATTTTTAAGATAGCGCGCTACCTTGTCAGCATTCTTTGATGTGATGTCGGCCCGACACAGCATCATGAGGGCGTCAGTGGCATCGCCTGCCTCAAACAGCAACCTTCGCACAGCGGAGTCGGTCACCTCCTCGTTCACCAGGGCGATGGGACGCTGATGAATTCGCACCAGCTTCTGAACAAACAGCATCTTTTCATTCATGGGCAATTTAAATCGCCTGAAAATTCCGGGTACCATGCGGGCTCCCCTTTCTTCATGCCCATGAAAAGTCCAGCCGGCCTTTTTATCAAATCGCTTGGTCAGAGGCTTGCCAATGTCGTGAAGAATAGCCGCCCACCGCAACCATAAGTCGTTCGAAACCCGGCACACATTGTCGAGTACCTGTAGCGTGTGGTAAAAATTGTCCTTGTGTGCCTGATTGTCAACGTATTGCACGCCTTGTAAGGCAACCATCTCGGGAAAGAACTGATGCAGCAAGCGCGAATGAAACAGTAGTTTAAATCCATACGAAGGGGCAGGCACCAGGATAATTTTATTCAACTCATCGATCATGCGCTCCATCGAAACGATACTGAGCCGCCCGACACCTTGCATGATGGCCTGAAAAGCATCTGCCTCAATGTCGAAGTTTAATTGAGCTGCAAACCGAATGGCCCGCATCATACGCAGCGGGTCGTCTGAAAACGTAACAACGGGGTCGAGTGGTGTTCGGATTATTTTTCGTTGCAGATCGCCAACACCGTCAAAGGGGTCAACTAATTCTCCATAGGTTGCGCGTTGCAGGCTGATGGCCATCGCGTTAATGGTGAAGTCTCTTCGCTGCTGGTCGTCTTCCAACGTGCCATCTTCCACTATCGGCTTGCGTGAATCAGAACGGTATGACTCCCGGCGCGCACCCACAAACTCGAGTTCATACTCGCCCGCCCGGATATTGGCAGTACCAAAGTTTTTAAAAACAGTAACGCGCACATTACCCATCTGCCGGGCCACCGCCTCGGCCAAACCAATGCCCGAGCCTACGCAAAGAAAGTCGACATCTTTATTGGGGCGTTGCAAAATCAGGTCGCGCACAAATCCACCCACCACATAAGCTTCGGTGCCTGCCGCCCGGGCAGCTTCGGCCACCTGCGCGAAAATCGGGTTCGACTCAAGCTCAACTTTAAAATTCATGTTCACACAAACAACCTCAAAGGTAGGAGTATTTGGAAAAACCAGAGACGTAAGCGGAGTGCTACCTGCGTATGGAAGCCGGGCAGGGAATAAATTTCTCGCGCTTCTTGTGCGGGGCGCGGGTTTGTATCGCAATTTTATACTTCAAGGCCAGCTCATGGGCCCCACCTGAAATCGGCCCCAGTTCTGACACTGTAAAATCATAGCTGTACGAAAACTCAAAACGCTCAAACTGAAAGCCGAGTATCACCACCATGGCATCGCGACTCATGTTATCGGCCGCATTTTCTTTTACAGGAATGCCGCGGTACCACAAACCAAACACAATAGGTTCGTAAAGCAAATAGGCGCCAATATCAAGCTGGCTGAATCTGTCCTGGTGTTTATACACAAACGAAGGCGCGATGGCAGCCTCACGCTTTTCCTTAAACGGGCCATGGTATAGCGGGAAACGTGCACCACCATGCAAAGTTGTTCTCACCGGCAATAGTGCGCTTTCGTTGAGCAGCGAACGATTGGGTTGGTTGAGGTGATGCACCGCTGCACCCAGCCAATAGTTTTTGTTGTACAACAGAATGCCGGTGGCGAAATCAAAATAACGCGAGGCGCCCAGATTGGAGAGGGCCGGATCGTCTGTGGGCGCATTGCCATCCACATCAAACTGAAGCTGGTCGCCAAACAGCAGCCGGTTGAAGTCGATCATGCGCGAAGCATAACCAAAATTCAAGCCGGTGGCAATTACCCACTTATTCGCAATGGGGAATTTATAAGAATACAGAAAATTTATTTGTGATGAGCGCAGCCCGGCCGACCCTGCCCGATCAAAGCTGGCCAACAAGCCCACCCCGCTGTTGTAGGCCATCAGGTTGTAATCGTACGAAAAAGCCGAGGTAACAAAGCCATTGGTGATATTAGGCCACTGGTTGCGATAGTTGGCGATAAAGCGGTGATCGAATGAGGTGCCGGTGAAGGCGGGATTGAGGTACAGGGGTGCCGCGTAATATTGTGAAAAGGCTGGGTCTTGTGCCGGCAGCAAGCGGCCCAGATGTATCAAGATGATTATGGTCGTAACGCGCTTCATCGTATCAAATTGATGTCGCCCACACGCACTACTTTTTCTCCGCTCTCATAGGTGGCTGCGATGCGGTATACATATACATCTTGCTGGCATAGGCGCCCCTGGTAGTAACCGTCCCAACCCTGCTCGGGGCTGCGGCTCATAAACAGCAACTCGCCCCAGCGGTTAAATACCTGCATTTCAAACTCTACCACTCCCCGCATCAACGGCAGAAAAACATCGTTCTTGCCCTCTCCGCCACCGGAGCTGCTTCCGCCACTTCCTAACAGACTAGGTGAAAAAGCATTCGGCACCAGTATCTGCCCGCCTCGCTTTACCCGCACGCCACCAACCAATTGGGCGGTATCGGCACAGTCGAAATTGTTGTAAGCTACCAACGTAATGGTATATTCTCCCTCACTTTTGTAGATGTGGGTGGGCTCTGCAACTGACGAGCTGTTGCCGTCTCCAAAATCCCAGAGAAAACGCGAGGCGCCAAAGCTGCGGTTGCTGGTGTACAAAATACCATCGGTGGCTGTAATCAGCCTTGGCTTCACCTCAAATTGCGCATCGGGTTTTGGGAGTACTTCAATGATCAACAGCTTGGTAACCCGCGCAACCTGACTTGTGGCATTGGTGGCAGTGAGCGTAACGGAATACTTGCCTGGCTCAAAATATGTGTACCTCGGATTTACCGCGCGCGAAATCGCCTGCCCATCGCCAAAGCTCCATTCGTATTTGTCGGCATCTGCAAAGCGAGTTTTGTTCGTGAAGTTTACCGTAAGCGGCACACAACCTGAGGCCGGATCGTAGTCAAAATCGACTACTGGCGGAATAGCCTGAATGGTAACTGCCTGGGTTTCGCTGTCCACACAGTCGTTATTCCTCACCGTCAGTGTAATTCTAAAGATTCCAAAGGTGGTGTAGGTGTGCTGGGCAGAAATGGGGCCCGTAGCACGCGTGCCATCACCAAAATCCCACTCGTATTGCCAAGGGCCGGGATTGGTGGCCGCTACCGACACAGTAGAGGCGGGCAGCGTTTGATTTAATGGCGTAGCGGTAAAGGCCGCATTGATGCCATCTACCTGTGGAGAGGTAAAGCTGCGAACAGTGGCCGCGCTGGTGCAGTTCGCAAAGTTGCGTGTAGTCAGGCTGACAGATACAACAATATCCTGCGCAGCAGATCGGCTGAACTCGCGCTCCAGCACATCGCCTGACGTGGTGGAGCTGAATACTACCACGCCATTTTCTGAGATCGACCAATCGTATTGCGATAGTCCTTTCTGCACAGCCGAAAATCGCATTCGCAAGTGCTGGCAGGTGTAAGCCAGGGTATCGATGGTAAAGTCAGAGTCAGGCACGGGGCTTACGCGGATGGTGCGCGTGGAATCGCCAAAGCATGCTGACGGCAACGTGGTAGTGAGCGTAATTGAAAAATCTTTCAACGCCTGCGTGGTGTTAACAAACTGATGCGTATACACCGGGGTGGCGCCCGTGCTTACATCCGACAGCACCGTGGTGCCATCTGCCACTCGCCAACGATAGTCGGTTGGGTTAAGGCTTTGCGTTTGACTATCGACAGAAAAATTAACCGAAACCGGTGAGCAGTTGTTGTTGAAGGGTGAGTAGTTGAGCGAAATAAAACCGGACGCTGTGCCAGGGAATACGGTGATATCAACAGGCGTTGATATTGTTTCACAACTAAAAATACTTACTGCCCGTAGCCGCACGCTTATCACTTTATTGGATGTGCCTACGTTTTCGAAGGTGGCAGTAAGGGTATCCGAAAAGTCGGAGTCTGAAGGGTGCTGGGTGGCAAATGGCAGGTAGCCCGCGCCTTCATTTTTTTCCCATATAAACCGATCGACAGGGGCCGGCTGGCCCGCTACTGACTGGTTGGTAAAGTTTACGGTGAGTACGCTGCACCCCGAGGTGCGGTCGGGAACAAAACTGGCGTTAGGCAGCGGATCGACCGTTACAGGCACCACCAGCAATGCCTCGCACGCATGCTGGTTGGTTACCACGCGCAGGGCTACCTGATAGGTGCCCGCGGCACCGAGGCTTCGCGAGAAGGAGGTCTGGTTATCGAACGCTGGATTTTTATCGAAAGTGCCATCGTAATTGAAATCCCACTCGCGCAAAACGATGGACTCGCCATTGATAGCATTTAGTGTGGAGCTTTCCGTAAACAACACAGGCGTTCCCTCGCAAACGCGAGAAGCTGTAAACGCAGGCTGCGGGTTTTCGTACACGCGCACAAACGCTTCAGCCTGAGTTTCGCATGATGTAATGTTATCACGAATCACCAGGCGGGTGCGGTAGATACCGCGATTGGTGTAATCAATTACAAAAGGGCCCAGCGCAACCGTTGAGAAGCCACCACCACCGGGTTCCTGGCGCACCAACACTCCGGCTTCGTCAAAAAATTCCCATCGCCACTGTGTGGTGGCAGTAGCTACTCCTGCCGACACATCAGCAAAGCGCACTTGAAAAGTGCTGAAGGGAGCCGTAGCGCTTTGACAGAAATACGGAGTGATGGGATTGCCGGCCAGGTCGGTAGTTTGAATGGCCGCAATGAGCGAGGGCGAGATCGTAATTAGTTTTTCAATGACGGCAATGCAACTGCCGGCCGCGTTGGCATCGCGCACTGACAGGCGCACAAGTTTTTGCCCCGATGTGGCATAGGAAAACGTGGGGTTGGTGTTGGTGCGGGTGGCCAGGGGTGCACCGGTGCCGGTGCTGTTGTCATAAAACTGCCAGGTGTACTGAAAGGCAGCACCTCCAATGGGCGGAGTTTCATTATCGAAGTAAATATTGTCGCCCACACAGAAAACAGTTTGTATGGGGCCGCCTGCACCACCCAGGCGCGTGAGGAAGTCGGGTTGCGGGGCAGGCACAATGACAATGCGTGCGGTGGTAACCTGCGGTGGGTTGTCGCCATTGATCAGGTCGGCAGGGTTAAGCGGGCCGTTAAGCAGGTTGTTGTCGTAGGCGTTGCATTGGTTCCAGTTCTTAAGTGTGATCTCAAACTCTTTTCCGAGATCGGCCGGAGGCGCTGCCGGTACTTGCAATGGCAAGCTCACCTGCCCGGGGGACACCACGGGGTAAATCGGGTTGCGCGCAGGTGCCGGGTCCAGGTAAGGGAAGCCACCCGGCAAAATACTATTTACGGTTACGCCCGGTATCTGGTTTGCCAGAGGCCCGGTGCCGTACAGCCATTGTATCCACCGAGGCTCGTTGTTTTCGCGCGTTGCCCGCGGGAAGCAATTCCAGTCGCTGTCGTCAGTGAAGGTTACGCTGGCTGCATAACCCTGGCACACCCGGTAGGTTGCCGGAGTAATGGAAATTACATCGTTGGTCCACACCACTACCTGGGTATTGATCGGCACCACGCTGCCACGCGGATTACAGGCATTGGAGGCATCGATGGTCACATCATATCCACAGTTGATCGAGGTGTTGGGATATAGGTGCGTCATGGTGACTCCGGTAGCTCCCACTTGCACATAGGTTTCCTCTGGGGTGCCATCGCCCCAGGTAACGTAGTAGGTGGTGCCCGGTACAGATGAGAGATAAAGGGTTTGAATGCTGACAGAAAATGGTGCGCAGCCGCGGCTGCTGGTAAGAAAAGCAAAGCCAGGCTCAAGTATGCCCCCACACTGGGCTGCGAGCTGCAATGAATTACATAGAAAAAATAAAACGAGAAAGACGAAAAATTTGCGATGCATGGGTTATCATCAGGTCCTGGTCTATAGCTTGCTGCTCACATACACCTGGTTTGGGCGCAGGCGAGACACAGCCTGATCAAAGCGCTATAATCGACAGATTATATTACCTACGGGGCACAAAAGAAACCCATTGCCCATGCCCTTTCAGTGGCATTCGCGACAAGGTGCAACCCGAGCCCGTTGATCGACAATATAAGCGGTTGGACAACCTGTGCAGCGGGAAATTATTTGAGCAGGCAGGTTTGACAAGCATGCAAAACGGCTACCTTTGCCCCCGAATTTTTCTGCCCTTTCATGTCTGCCACAGCCAAATACATATTCGTTACCGGAGGTGTGACCTCTTCGCTTGGAAAAGGAATCATCTCCGCTTCGCTGGGCAAACTTTTACAAGCCCGGGGCTTTTCGGTCACCATTCAAAAGTTCGATCCCTACATTAACATCGACCCAGGCACGCTCAACCCTTACGAGCACGGTGAGTGTTATGTAACAGACGATGGCGCGGAAACTGACCTTGACCTGGGGCATTACGAGCGCTTCTTAAACGTGCCCACCAGCCAGGCCAACAATATTACTACCGGCCGCATCTACAATAACGTTATAACCAAGGAACGCAGGGGAGAATATCTCGGCAAAACGGTGCAGGTGGTGCCGCACATCACCGATGAAATCAAACGCAACATCTATCTGCTGGGTGAAAGTGGTAAGTATGATTTTATTATCACAGAAATTGGCGGCTCGGTGGGCGATATTGAATCCCTTCCCTTTGTGGAAGCTGTGCGGCAGGTGCGCTGGGATCTGGGTGCCAACAATGCCCTGGTTATTCACCTCACCCTCATCCCCTACCTGAAAGCTGCCAAAGAACTTAAAACGAAACCCACGCAACATTCGGTAAAAGAATTATTGTCGTACGGTATTCAACCCGATATTCTGGTGTGCCGCACCGAAATGCCGCTGGCGCTGGAAATCAGAAAGAAACTCGCGCTCTTCTGCAACGTAAACCTGAACTCGGTAATCGAGGCGATGGATGCCGACACCATTTACGATGTGCCGCTGTTAATGAAGAAGGAAAAGTTGGATGAACGCGTACTGGCCAAGTTGAAGGTAACCCCTAAGCAAGAGCCCGACCTCGACCAGTGGAAGTCATTTCTCGGAAAACTGAAAAATCCGAGCGATGAAGTGACGATCGGGTTGGTAGGAAAATATGTGTCGCTGCCCGATGCCTACAAAAGTATTGCCGAGGCGTTTATCCACGGGGGTGCTGAGAACGACTGTAAGGTGAACGTAAAATGGATTTCGTCTGAAGAAATTTCGAAGGACAGTGTAGCGCAGATGTTAGGAAACCTGGACGGTGTGCTCGTAGCTCCCGGCTTTGGCGAGCGCGGGCTTGAAGGCAAGATTGAAGCCATCAGGTACGTGCGTGAAAATAAAATCCCCTTTCTCGGCATTTGCCTCGGAATGCAATGTGCCGTGGTAGAATTTGCCCGCCACGTGCTGGGCCTTGATGCCAGCTCCACCGAGCTGAACCCGAAGACCAAGCACCCCGTTATCGATATGATGGAGGAGCAGAAGAAAATTACCACCAAGGGCGGTACCATGCGGCTTGGCGCCTACACCTGCAAACTAAAGAAGGGATCGA
>Ga0224723_1001774_pt1 | contig 12681 bp, 11 predicted proteins | sample Balambano_FR2_Me_FD_161647 | JGI IMG/M metagenome (GOLD analysis project Ga0224723, IMG submission 161647) | Freshwater sediment microbial communities from Lake Towuti, South Sulawesi, Indonesia - Balambano_FR2_MetaG | ecosystem: Environmental > Aquatic > Freshwater > Lake > Sediment | place...
TTCGGCTTCGCGCAGGGCAAGAACCTCTTCACCACGCGCGGGCTGGTCGAGCGCTCGGGCGGTCTAGTGGTGCTCGGCCGCGACCTGGCCGAGGATGTGGCCTGCACCAAGATGGTGCGCCGGGCGGGTCTTCGGGTGCGGCTGGTCCGTCGGCCCTTCGCCCAGCCGATCGGGCGCAAGTCCAAGCCCGCAGTCTGGGACCGGCAATTGCGCTGGAGCCGGGTGCGCTGGCTGGGGTTTCCCGCGCTGTTCCTGCTCGAGCCCTTCTCCGGTCCGGCCCTGCCGATCCTCGCGCTCGTCGCGGAGGCGGCGTTCGGCGGCGCGCCCTGGGCACTGGTGCCGGCCTTCCTGATGCTGTGGTACGGCGCCGAATGGATTTTGCTGCGCGCGATGGGCTGGCCTGCGGCGCCGCGCGACCTCGCGGCCGCGGCCGTCCGCGACACGCTCCTGCTGCCGCTCTGGCTCGCGACCTTCGCCGGCCGCGGCTTCGTCTGGCGGGGCACGGCGATGGCCCCGGGCGGCAAGGCGGCGGGCTGAGCGCGTCATGGTCGAACTCGACTGGGTGATCGAGCTCCTGCGTAGCTACGGGCTTTGGCTGCTGGTGCCCCTGTCGGTGCTGGAGGGGCCGATCGTCACGGTGGTCGCGGGTTACCTCGCCAGCCTCGACGTGTTTCATCTCGCCACGGCCTATGTCGTGGTGGTGCTGGGCGACCTCGTGGGCGACGCGATCTTCTACTACGCCGGGCGTCACGGCGTGGGTCGGATGGCGCCCCGCTGGCGCGACCGCCTCGGGCTGAACGCAAGCCGGATCGCCTCGCTGACCGAACATTTCGGCCAGCGTGGCGGCCGCACGCTGGTCTTCGGCAAGCTGACCCATTCGGCCGGCGCCGCGATCCTTGTCGCGGCCGGGGCGGCGCGCATGCCGTTCCTGCCCTTCCTGTTCTACAACCTTCTGGCGACGCTGCCGAAATCTGCCCTGTTCCTGGCCATCGGCTTTCTGTTCGGACAGGCCTACGTGCAGATCGACATCTGGATCTTTCGCGTGTCGCTGATCCTGCTCGCGGTCGTGGCGCTGGTCGGCGTGGTCTGGTGGCGACGGCACGGGCGGGTCGCGAAATGACCACAGGCGGCGTGGCCTGCCTGATCGCCGCCTACAACGAAGCCGCGCGGATCGGCGCCGTACTGGCCGCGGCGGCCGGCCACCCGATGCTGTCGCAGGTGATCGTGGTCGATGACGGCTCCGGCGACGACACCGCCGCCGTCGCCGGCCGAGCGGCAGGGGTAACCGTCATCCGGCTGCCGCAGAACCGCGGCAAGTCCTGGGCGCTGTCGGTCGCGATCGAGGCGGCCGAGGCGCCGCATCTGCTGCTGCTCGACGCCGATCTGGCCGGCCTGACGCCCGCGCATCTGACCGCGCTGATCGCGCCGGTCGCCGACGGGCGCGCCGAGGTGAGCCTTAGCCTGCGCGGCAACGCACCGCGGCCCTGGCACTGGATCGGGATCGACTATATCACCGGCGAGCGGGTGGTGCCGCGGGCGCTCTTTGCCGGGCGCAGCACCGAGCTGCGCGCGCTGCCGAAGTTCGGCTTCGAGGTGGCGCTGAACCGGGCAATCCTCGATCGGCGCCTGCGGCTCGCGGTGGTGCCTTGGCCCGAGGTCGCAAGCCCTCTGAAATCGGCCAAGCACGGGCTCTGGTCCGGGGTGAAGGGCGATCTGGGCATGATGGCCGACATCTTCCGCACCGTCCCGCCGATTGCCGCGGCGCGCCAGATCGCCGGGCTCCGGCGGCTTCGGGTGGCGCCATGACACCCGGTCGCGCCGGGCCGGCATTGTGCGGACCGGCCCGCCGGGCTAGCGTGCCGCCAGCGGGCCAAATGCCGGCCGGCCGGCGCGAGGGGACGGGATTCCGATGGCGGTAAACGGGCGGCACGACCTCGTGGTGGTGGGCGCAGGCATCGTCGGGCTGGCCCATGCGCTGGCGGCCCGGCGCCGCGGCCTGTCGGTGGCGGTGGTGGACCGCGAGGCGGAAGCGATCGGCGCCTCGGTGCGCAACTTCGGCTTCGTCACGGTGACCGGGCAGCAGGCGGGCGACTGCTGGCGACGCGCGATGCGCTCGCGCGATGTCTGGGCCGAGATCGCTCCGCAGGCCGGGATCGCGATCGCGCAGCGGGGCCTTCTCGTCGCCGCGCACCGCCCCGAGGCGATGGCGGTGCTCGAGGCGTTCCGGGCGACCGAGATGGGGGCCGGATGCACGCTTCTGACGCCCGGCGCGCTGGCGGCGCAGCATGGGGCGGCGCTGGCCGAGGGCCCTTTCGCGGGCGGGTTGTGGAGCCCGCACGAGCTGCGCGTCGAAAGCCGCACGGCGATCCCGCGGCTGGCGGCCTGGCTCGAAACGGCGATGGGCGTGCGCGTCCACCGCCGCACGCTGGTCAAGGCGGTGGAGCCGGGCCAGGTCGTCACCACCGCCGGCACGCTCGAGGCCGGGCGGATCGCGGTCTGCCCCGGCGACGATCTTCTGACGCTGTTCCCCGAGCGCATCGCGGCAATCGGCATCGCGCGCTGCCGGCTGCACATGTTGAAGGTGATGCCCGGCGATCCCGGTTTTCGGCTGCCGGCGCCGGTGATGTCGGATCTCTCGCTCGTGCGGTATCTTGGCTATGCCGAACGTCCCGAGGCGGCAGCCCTGCGCGCCCGGCTGGAGACGGAGCAGCCCGCGCACCTGGCCCAGGGCATCCACCTGATCGCGGTGCAGGGCGACGATGGCGGGCTGGTCGTCGGCGACAGCCACCATTACGAATGGAGCCCGCGCCCCTTCGCCGAAGCCGCGGTCGACGATCTGATCCTCGACGAACTGCACCGCACCCTGCGCCTGCCCGGCGCGCGGGTGACCGAGCGCTGGATGGGCACCTATGCCACGCTGCCCGACCGGCTGATGGTGCGCGACGCACCGGCGGACGACATCCGGCTGGTGATCGTGACCAGCGGCACCGGCGCCAGCACCGCCTTCGCCATCGGCGAGGAAACCGTCACCGAACTGTTCGGAGCCCCCGCATGACCCCCCCATCCCTCCGCGCCGTCGTGTTCGACTGGGCCGGCACGATGATCGACCACGGCAGCCAGGCGCCGATGGGGGTCTTCGTGAAGGCCTTCGCCGCGTTCGGCATCGCCCTGACCGTGGACGAGGCCCGCGGCCCGATGGGCATGGCCAAGCGCGACCATATCGCGAGCCTCATGGCCTTGCCACGCATCGCCGCCGCCTGGCAAGTCGCGCATGGCCGGACCCCCAACGAGGCCGACATCGACGCCGTCTACGAGGTGTTCGTGCCGATGAACGTGGCGGTCGTCACCGATTACGCGACCCTGATCGCGGGCGCGGCCGAGACCGCCGCCGGCCTGCGCGCGCGCGGGCTGAAGATCGGCTCCACCACCGGCTACACGCGCGAGATCATGGCGCCGCTCTTGCCGCTGGCGGCCGCCCAGGGCTATCAGCCCGACAACCTGGTCTGCGCCGGCGATCTGGCCGAGGGGCGGCCGACGCCGTTGATGATGTACCGGACCTTCCTCGATCTGGGCGTCTGGCCAGCCGCCGCCGTGGTGAAGGTGGACGATACCGAGGTCGGGATCGCCGAGGGGCTGAACGCCGGCTGCTGGACGGTCGGCGTGGCGCTGACCGGCAACGTGTTCGGACTGAACCCGGACGAGACGGCGGCCCTGAGCGCGGCCGAGTATCACCGCCGCCGCGGCGATGCCTATGCCCGGCTGACGCGCGCCGGGGCGCATCACGTGATCGATTCGGTCGCCGATCTCGAACCGGTGCTCGACGAGATCGACGGCGCGCTGGCCCGCGGCGAGCGGCCCTGATGGCAGCGGCCGGACCGCTGCGCCCGGCGCTCGCCGGTCTGGCCCTCCTGTCTGCCGCGGCCTGCGCGGGGCGCGGCGAGTTGGCGCTCGATCCCGCGGCGGCCGAGGTCGGCACGGTCGAGACGATCCTCGTCGCCACCGACCGTGCCGCCCTGCCGGATTTTCCCTGGTTCGGCGACACGCGGTCCTACACCACCGGCTTTGCCGAATTCGCGATCTCGGTTCCGCCCGACCGCAAGCTCGGCTCGGTGCGCTTTCCGGGCAACGGGCGTGCGAACCCCGAGCGCGACTTCCTGGTGGTCGCGGCGGAACGGCTGGACGGGCGGGCGAGCTTTGTCGCGGCGCTGAATCGCGCGCTGGCGACCGACCCGGGACGGCACGGCGAGGCGGTTCTGTTCCTCCACGGCTACAACACCAACTTCGCCGAAGGCCTGGTGCGGCAGGCGCAGCTGCGCCACGACCTGAAGCGGCGCGGCGCGTCGGTGCAGTTCGCCTGGCCGTCGCGGGCCAAATCGACCGGCTATCTCTATGACCGGGAAAGCGTGATCTTCTCGCGCGGGGGGGTGGAGCAGACGCTGCACGCAATGGCCGGCAGCCGCGCGCAGACGATCACCATCATGGCGCATTCGATGGGCTCGCAGTTGGCGATGGACACGATCAGCACCATGGCCCGGCTCGGCGACGACGACGTGTTCGCCAAGCTGAGGACGGTGGTGCTGATTTCGGCCGACATGGAGATCGACGTGTTCCGCAAGCTGGCCCCGCCCGTGCTCGCGCGGGGGGTGCAGATCTTCCTGCTCGTGTCCGACAAGGACCGCGCGCTCGAGGTCTCGGCGCGGATGCGCGGCGAGACCGACCGGCTGGGCTCGGTCCGGAGCCGGAGCGAACTCGGCGGGCTCGACGTGACGGTGATCGACGTGACGCAGGTGCGCAGCACCGATTTCCTCGGCCACCTGAAGGAGGGCACCTCGCCCGCGCTGATCGCCTTCCTCGACAGCATGGGCGGCCAAGGCATCGACGTGCTGGACGGCGACGTGCCGGGCACGCTGGTGCAGGGCGGGCTGTCGCTGATCCAGCAGGGCGCGAACATCGTGCTGGCGCCCCTGGCGCTGCGCTGACGGCGCGCTTGCACAGGACGGGTGCGGCCGCGGCACTGGTCAGGCGGCCGCAGGCGAACCATGTTCGCACCAGAGCCAGCCGGGCCGGGCCCGGCGCCGGAGAGAAGGAGCCGACGGATGAGCTGGAACCCCGCGCTTGACCCCGACATTCCCGTCGGCGACGCCGTCGATGCGATTGCGACGGTGATCGTGCCGCGGGCCCGCGACCTCGGCGGGTTCGAGGTGCGCCGGGCGCTCCCCTCGGCGGCGCGGCAGATGGTCGGGCCGTTCATCTTCTTCGACCAGATGGGTCCGGCCGAGTTCCTGACCGGGCAGGGCATCGACGTGCGCCCGCACCCCCATATCGGGCTCGCGACCGTCACCTACCTGATGCGCGGGCGCATCCATCACCGCGACAGCCTCGGCACCGACCAGTGGATCGAGCCCGGCGCGGTCAACTGGATGCTGGCGGGGCAGGGGATCACCCATTCCGAACGCACCGACGGCGACGCCCGGGCGCATCCGCACAGCCTGTTCGGGTTGCAGACCTGGCTCGCCTTGCCGAAGGACCGCGAGGACGACCCGGCCGATTTCGTCCACGCCCCGGCCGCGACGCTGCCGGACCTGGAAGGCGAGGGCAAGCGGGTGCGGCTGGTGCTCGGAAGCGCCTGGGGCGAGACCGCGCCGGTGCGCCTGCCGTGGGAGACCTTCTATGCCGACGCGACGCTGGAGCCGGGGGCGGCGCTGCCCCTGCCGGACAATCACGAGGATCGCGGCGCCTATGTGCTCTCCGGCGAGGTCGGTGTCGGCGGGCAGGACTTCTCGGCGGGACGGATGCTGGTGTTCCGCCCGGGCGACAGGATCTCGCTGAAGGCGGGGTCCGGGGGGGCGCGGGTGATGCTGCTCGGCGGCGCCACCATGGACGGGCCGCGCCACATCTGGTGGAACTTCGTCGCCTCGTCGAAGGACCGGATCGAAGCCGCGAAAGAGGCCTGGCGCGCCGGTGACTGGGCGCATGGCCGGTTCTGCCTGCCCCCGGGGGACGACGCCGAGTTCATCCCCGCGCCCGAGCGCTGAGCCCGCCCGGCCCGCGGCGCGCTGCCCGCGGTTCTGCGCTTGACGATCCGGCGGGGCGTGCGTAATACCGCCTCCACACCCGGGCGACCGGGCAGGTGCCTGCGCGGTGGTAGCTCAGTCGGTTAGAGTACCGGCCTGTCACGCCGGGGGTCGCGGGTTCGAGCCCCGTCCACCGCGCCACCTGCCCGGACTCCCTGGCGATGTCGTCCTCTCCCGGGCGAAGTCGTCCGAGGATCGCCGGTTTCGCCCGACGAATGGCCCCGAACGGCGTTGCACAGGCACGATGCGGGCGGCCCGGCCGCAGACGCGCGTGCCGCTTTCCGCTTTTCGTGACCGCGCCGACCGGCTATCAGGCGCGCGGCCCCTGTCCGCAGCGGCGGGTTGGCGATAACGTGACGGGCGCGACGGGCGAGGTGGGCGATGATCCGGGCGGATGTTCTGGCCTTTGGGTTCGGGATGGCGGCGAGCGCGGCCGCGGCGCAGGTGCCGAACGGCGCGGCGGTGGCGCCGCTCCTGTTCCCGCCGGCCGGCGGCGCGGTGGAGATCCGGCCGCAACCCTTCATCACCCAAGAGCAGGAGTCGATCCTGGCCCAGGTCGGGGCGGCACAATTCTACTACGGCGCCATCGCGGTCTCGCCCGACGAGGGGCTGATGGTCGAGGCAACCGTGGCGGCCGCCAACCATCACACCACCGAGGCCGCCGAACGGGCGGCGCTGGCCAGTTGCGACGCCAAGCGGCAGGGTGCGCGGCCCTGCGTGATCGTGGCGCTGATCCGGCCGCAAGGGTGGGAGCCGCGGGCCTTCCAGCTGTCCTCCGGTGCGACCGCGGCCTTTCGCGACGACTATGAGGGCGTGCGCCGTGACAAGGCCTTCGCGGTGTCGCCCGTCACGGGGCTCTGGGGAATCGGCAAGGGCCGCGATGCTGCCGCGAAGGCGCTGGCCGACTGCACCGGCAAGGGCAGCGGCGTCACCGACTGCACCGTGGTATTGGTGGACTGAGGCCCGGGGCGCGGCAGGCGCCGCGGGGGCGGCAAATTGCCCGTTGCCGCCGCGCTGGATTTCCGCATGTCGATCGCATATTGCGGGACAGTTTGAACGGACGAGCCGAACCGGACCGGATGGTCCGGCGCCAGGGAGACCGGAATGGATTATGCAAGTGCCCTCGACCGCGCGCTGAACCGCCTCCACGACGAGGGCCGCTACCGCACCTTCATCGAGATCGAGCGGCGCCGCGGCGCCTATCCGCTGGCGGACTGGCGCCGACCCGACGGCACTACCCGCGAGATCGTCGTGTGGTGCGGCAACGACTATCTCGGCATGGGCCAGCACCCAGCGGTGCTGGCGGCGATGCATGCGGCGCTCGATGCCACCGGCGCGGGGTCGGGCGGCACCCGCAACATCTCGGGCACCACGGTCCACCACCGGGCGCTGGAGGCCGAACTGGCCGACCTGCACGCCAAGGAGGCGGCGTTGGTCTTCACCTCGGCCTATGTCGCCAACGACGCGACGCTCTCGACGCTGCCGCAGCTGATTCCCGGCCTCGTGATCGTGTCGGACGCGCTCAATCACGCCTCGATGATCCAGGGCATCCGGCGGGGCGGGGCGGAAAAGCACGTGTTCCGCCACAACGACACGGCGCATCTGCGGCAGATCCTGGCGGGCATCGAGCGGGGGCGGCCGATCCTGATCGCCTTCGAGTCGATCTATTCGATGGACGGGGATTTCGCGCCGATCGGGGCGATCTGCGACCTCGCCCGGGAATTCGGCGCATTGACCTATCTCGACGAAGTGCATGCCGTCGGCATGTACGGCCCGCGCGGCGGCGGCGTGGCCGAACGCGACGGGCTTCTCGCGCGGATCGACATCGTCAACGGCACGCTGGCCAAGGCCTATGGCGTGATGGGCGGCTACATTGCTGCAAGCGCGAGAATGGTCGATGCGGTGCGCAGTTACGCGCCGGGCTTCATCTTCACCTCGTCGCTTCCGCCGGTCGTGGCGGCCGGCGCCACGGCCTCGATCCGGCATCTGAAAACCGATTCGTCGTTGCGCGAGGCGCAGCAGCTGCACGCCCGGATCCTGAAGCTGCGGCTGAAAGGGCTGGGGCTGCCGATCATCGACCACGGGTCACATATTGTGCCCGTTCACGTCGGCGACCCCATCCATTGCAAGCTTCTTTCCGACCTGCTCCTCGACCGCCACGGCATCTATGTGCAGCCGATCAACTACCCGACCGTGCCGCGCGGCACCGAGCGGCTGCGCTTCACCCCCTCGCCGCTGCACGGACCGGCCCGCATCGACCAGCTGGTGGGCGCGATGGACAGCCTTTGGGCACAATGTGCGCTGAATCGCGCCGAGGCTTCGGCCTGAATCGTCCTGCATATGCAAAAGGCCTTGCCCTGTGCTAGCGTGTGCGAAATAGCACGGGCACGAGTCGGGACAGGCAATGCTCGTGCGGGGATCGGGGCAGGCAGGGACAGCGCGCATGATCGGGCGGAGGACGATTCCCTCGGCGCCAGCGGTTGACGGACCTAAGGGGTTCGACGACTTCGAGGTTCGTCTCGGCGATGTGATGCGGGGCGAGCGCGCTACCTTGGGTAGATCATTGCTCGACGTGCAGCGCGACCTGAAGATCAAGGCGACCTACATTGCCGCAATCGAGAATTGTGACGTCTCGGCCTTCGAAAGTCACGGCTTCATCGCCGGCTATGTGCGGTCCTATGCGCGCTATCTCGGCATGGACCCCGAATGGGCCTACGAGTCCTTCTGCGCCGAGGCCGGATTCACCCCCGGTCCGGCGATGTCCGCGGTCGCTTCGGGCCCGCGCGCGGGGCGCGCTGCGGGCTCTGGCCGGCCGCGGACCACCATGCGCGACCCCTTCGCCGATCCCAACGCGAGCTTCGTGCCGCGCGGCGAGAGCTTTCTGTCGCGGATCGAACCGGGGGCGATCGGCTCCATGCTGGTGCTGGTGGCGCTGATCGGCGCGATCGGCTATGGCGGCTGGTCGGTGTTGCGCGAGGTGCAGCGGGTGCAGGTCGCGCCGGTCGATCAGGCGCCCCTGGTGGTGGCCGAGATCGACCCGCTCGGCAATGTCAGCAGCGATGCGCCGCTGGTGCGCTCGGCGCCCGAGGCGCCGGCCGATCGGCTCGCCGCCTCCGACCCGGTGGCCGCCGGGGCCGGGCAGTTCGACCGGCTCTACCGTCCGCAGGCGCTCGACGTGCCGGTGATGGTCTCGCGCGACGGTCCGATCGCCGCCATCGACCCGCGCGGCCTGACCGGCGCTCCCGCCCTGGCCGAGGGCGACGCCATCGGTCCGCAAGCGCCCGAACCGGCGATCCAGGTGGTCGAGGCCAAGGCGCCGGCGGTCGAGCTTCTTGCAGTGCGGCCCTCCTGGGTGCGGGTGCAGGCGGCGGACGGCACCGTGCTGTTCGAGAAGATCCTCGACGCCGGCGAGCGCTACGAGGTGCCGCAGCTCGAGGCGCCGGCGGTGCTGCGCGCCGGCAATTCGGGGTCGGTCTATTTCGCCGTCAACGGCCAGACCTACGGCCCCGCCGCGCCGGGGGCGCAGGTGGTGAAGAACGTGGCTCTGTCGCCCGAGGCGCTGACCGAGAAGTTCGAGCTCGCCGACCTGTCGGGCGATCCCGACCTCGCGGCGATGGTGGCCGTGGCCGAGGCCGCCGCGACTGAGGCTGCCACCCCGGTCGCCGACTGACGGGTCGTTGCCGCGGCCGGACCGAGCGGCTATCTAGGGGGTGTGATCCCGGCGCAGGAGAACCCTTGGCATGTCGCTGAACGCGGTCCGCCCCTGGCGCAGCATCCATCGTCGGCCGTCGCGGCAGATCATGGTCGGCAAGGTCGCCGTCGGCGGCGATGCGCCGATCTCGGTCCAGACCATGACCAACACCATCACCAGCGACGTCGCCGCGACACTCGAGCAGATCCGCCGCTGTGCCGTGGCCGGGGCTGACATCGTCCGCGTCTCGACGCCCGACGAGGCCTCGACCGCGGCGCTGCGCGAGATCGTGGCCGAAAGCCCGGTGCCGATCGTCGCCGACATCCATTTCCATTACAAGCGCGCCATCGAGGCGGCCGAGGCGGGCGCGGCCTGCCTGCGCATCAACCCGGGCAACATCGGCGATGCCCGCCGCGTGCGCGAAGTGGTGAAGGCCGCCCGCGACCGCGGCTGCTCGATCCGGATCGGCGTCAACGCCGGCTCGTTGGAGCGTCATCTGCTGGAGAAATACGGCGAGCCCTGCCCCGAGGCGATGGTGGAATCCGGCCTCGACCACATCAGGCTGTTGCAGGATAACGATTTCCACGACTTCAAGATCAGCGTGAAGGCGTCGGACGTGTTCCTGGCCGCCGCCGCCTATCAGCAGCTGGCCGAGGCGACGGATGCGCCGATCCACCTTGGCATCACCGAGGCCGGCGGGCTGGTGTCAGGCACGGTCAAGTCGGCGATCGGCCTGGGCAACCTGTTGTGGATGGGCATCGGCGACACGATCCGGGTGTCGCTGTCGGCGGACCCGGTCGAGGAGGTCAAGGTCGGTTTCGAGATCCTGAAGTCGCTCGGGCTTCGGCACCGCGGCGTCACCATCATCTCCTGCCCGTCCTGCGCCCGTCAGGGCTTCGACGTGATCAAGACGGTCGCGGCGCTCGAGGACCGGCTGGCGCATGTCACGACCTCGATGAGCCTGTCGATCATCGGCTGCGTGGTGAACGGGCCGGGCGAGGCGCTGATGACCGACATCGGCTTCACCGGCGGCGGCGCCGGCAAGGGCATGGTCTATCTGGCCGGCAAGCAGAGCCACACCATGGGCAACGACCGGATGATCGACCATATCGTCGAACTGGTCGAAGCGAAGGCCGCCGAGATCGCGGCGGCCGAGGCGGCACAGGCGGCTGCGGCAGAATGATCGGCACCGCTCCATCCGGCGATCCTGCGGCGCGCGCGACGGGCTGACCGGCGCGCAGCGCGATGCCGGCGGCGCCGGGCGGAGCGTTACCCCGCGCGCTGGTCCGCGACGATCTGGCGCATCCCCTCGAGCGGGACGTAGCCGCGCAGCATCGCCCCATCGACCACGAAGGTCGGGGTGCCGTTGATGCCGAGCCGCGTGCCGAGGTCGTGGTTGGCGTCGATCACTGCCGACACCTCCGGGCTGTTCATGGCCGCAAGCACCGCACCGCTGTCGAGCCCGAGGTCGGCGGCGAGCCGGGACAGCGCATCGGGCGTCGGCTCACCGCGGAGCGCGATCAGCGCGTCATGCGCCTGGCCATAGGCCTCGGGGCCGCCGGTCTGCAGCACCGCGACGGCGAAGCGCGCCGAATCGAGCGATGCCTGGCCCAGGATCGGGAATTCCTTGACGATGAAGCGGATGTTGCCATCCGACTCGATCAGTTCGGCAATCTCGGCATGGGCCTTGCGGCAATAGCCGCAGCGGTAGTCGATGAACTCGACCACGGTGATGTCGCCCTCCGGGTTGCCGCCGACCCAGCTGGCCGGATCGCCGAACAGCGCCTCGGCATGGGCCTGCACCAGCGCCGCGTCGGTCTCGGCCGCCGCCGCCGCCTCGCGCTGGTTCAGCACCTCGATCGCCTCGGCCAGAACCTCGGGGTTCTCCAGCAGATAGGCGCGCACCTCGGCGCGGAAGGCCGCGCGCTCGGTCTCGGTCATCTCGGCGACATCGCCGCCCTGCGCAGGGGCCGCGAGTGCGGCGATGAGGGCCAGAGGCAGAAGACGGGTCGTGAGCATGACGCAGGCTCCGCGGTTCGGGCGCCGGTCTCGGGGGGCGCTCCGGGTTTGGTGCAGGTTCGCCACGGCCGGACGAAAGCGGACGGAAGGCCCAACCGCGCGACCGCCTGTTGCTCTCTGCGCGGGCAGCTTAGGAGGTGCCGGTCGGGCGTTTCAAGCCGTGCCGGCGCCGATCCCTTCTTCGTGATGGCCGATGCCGTGCCGGCGCGAGGCGCGGAGGAAGCGCATGGACAAGGCGCGCCGGCGCGCGGATAGTCGGGCGCCAGCGCCCGTACAAGGCGCGAGCGGAGATCACCGAATGCGCGCGCTGATTGCAGCCTGGCTGATCCTCTGCGCCACGCTCGGCGCGGTGCGGGCCCAGGACTGGACCGCCCTCGCGCGGCTCTTGCCCGAGCTGTCGCGGGTGACGGCGGCCGGGGAGGGGGCCGAGATCGTGCTGGCGCTGTCGCAGCCGGTGCCGTGGCGGGTTCGGGTGCTGGACGATCCGGCGCGGCTGGTGATCGATATGCGCGAGGCCGACTGGACCGGCATCGACCGGGTGCCGGCCAGCGCCCCCGCCGTCACCGGCCTGAGTGCCGGGGTGTTCCGGCCGGGCTGGTCGCGGCTGGTGCTGCAGCTGTCGGGGCCGTTCCTGCCGGCGTCGGCCGAGATGGCGACGGACGACGGCGGGGCGGTCGTGCGGCTCAGGCTCGACCCGGCGGACCCGGCCGCCTTCGCCGCCCGCGCCGCCCTGCCGGAGCCGCCCGGCTGGTCCCTGCCGCCGCCCACCGCCACCGCGCCGCCGCGGCCGCGGGACGACCTGCTGACCGTCGTGCTCGACCCCGGGCACGGCGGGATCGACCCCGGAGCCGAACGCGAGGGTGTGACCGAGGCGGCGCTGATGCTGGCCTTCGCCCG
>Ga0224723_1001775_pt1 | contig 12675 bp, 16 predicted proteins | sample Balambano_FR2_Me_FD_161647 | JGI IMG/M metagenome (GOLD analysis project Ga0224723, IMG submission 161647) | Freshwater sediment microbial communities from Lake Towuti, South Sulawesi, Indonesia - Balambano_FR2_MetaG | ecosystem: Environmental > Aquatic > Freshwater > Lake > Sediment | place...
GCGCTGGATACCAACGGCGCTGGCGGCGCGTTACATCGCGTGGCTCCGGGCACGGCGATGATTACCCTGTCGGTGCCACTGCCACCATCGGCCAATCGCTACTGGCGCATCTATCGCGGACGGGCGGTGAAGGCCGAGGCCGCCCGCGCATACGTCGCTGAGGTGGCCGTCGTCTGTCATCAGGCCGGCGTTGAGCCGTTGACCGGGGCGGTGAGCGTGAGGGCGATTATCTATTTTGACTCGCGGCGGGGTGATCTGGATAATCGCCTCAAAATCCTGCTCGATGCGCTCAACGGCCTGGCCTGGCTGGACGATGCGCAAATTGTGGAGCTGTACGCGCGGCGCGAACTCGACAGGCGCAATCCGCGCGTGGAATTAACCGTGACTGAGTTTGTCAAGCGGGCTTGACAGGGAGAGACGAGATGATCGAGCAACTGGCGCAGGACAATCGGCTTAGTTTCGAGGCGCGCGGGGCGATGCTCTACATCCTGAGCATGGGCGAAAATGCGCAGATTAAGCCCGTTGATCTGATGCGCGCAGGCGGGATAGGCCGCGCGCAGACATATCGGATATTGAGTGAGTTGCGCGCAGCGGGCTATATGCAGTACACTCGGGTTCGCCACAATGGGCGCTATGTCAAGAGCAGTTGGACAATTTGTCCAACTGCTCTTGAAGCTCAGCCTCCCTTGCAACTTGGCCAGAAATAGGTTAAATTAATCACACGCCGAAATAAGAGACATGAACTATGAGCGACTCTGACGCCCGCCTCGCCCAACGCGGCATTGCCCACGCCGCCCGCGCGATGGGCTGGACGCCCGGCCCGCGCGGTTGGACATATCCTGTGTTTGACACGTCGGGCCAGCGCGTCGCGCTGCGCTTCAAAAACTACGATTCCAGCGCCTCGCCCAAATACACCTGGGCTGAAGGCAAGGCCACGTTCTACCATGCCCCCGACGTGCTGGACGCCATCAGCGAGGCGGGCGGCGCGCTGGTCATCGCCAATGGCGAGCCGGGCGTGCTGACCTTTCACGAGGCCGGCGTGCGTAATGTGCTGGCGCTTTTTGGCGAGGGCACGATCCCGCGCGACGCGGCGGCCACGTTCAAGGCGTGGGGCGTTACGCGCGTGAGCTATTATCCCGACCAGGATGATCCTGGCCGCATGGCCGCGCGCAGGTGGCACGACGCCCTCGAAAAAGTCGGGATCACCTTCACCGCGCTCGACCTGGCCGGCGCGGGCCTCACGGCGAAGGGTGCGGATACCAATGATTTATGGCAAGCCGCGCAGTTCGACCCGGCGGCCTTCGCCGCCGCACTCGCGAGCTTGCCGCTGGCCACCTTGCCGCCTTCGCCCGACCGAAAGCCCGCCCAGCACGTCGCCCGGCGTCACGATGATTTGCCCGACGAATTCGTGCGGGCCGTCATGACCGACCTGGAGCGGCGGGCGGTGCGCACCGTGTCGGGCGGCCAGTGGCGAATGCTGTCGCCATTTCGGGACGAATCCGACCCGTCGTTCGACTTCAACCCGGCGAAGGGCCTGGCCATCGACCGCGCCACCGGCCAGGGGTATAACCTGCTTCAAATCGGGCGACACTTGGGATATGACGTGCGCGATTTTGTGCGCGACGCCGCGCCCGCACCAGCGCCCCGTCGCGACGCCCAGCGTCAGGCCGCGCCCGCCGTGCAGTTGCCCACCTTCACGCCCGACGAAACTGTGGACGTGCGCTATCTGACCGAACTGAACGCGAGCGAGTACCTGAACCCGCCCGCCTTGCTCATCAAGTCGCCCACCGGCACGGGGAAAACGTCGTTTGTGGCGTCGTGGTGTAAAGCGTTCGAGGCGCGGCATGGGCGCGGCCCGCGCGTGCTGGTCATCAGCCATCGGCAAGCCCTCACGCGAGATCATGCCCAGCGGCTCAGCACCGAAACTGGGCTGGCTTTCGAGCATTATCGTCGGATGAATCGGAGCGACATTCCGCGCGCGATGCGCATGGTCATCTGTTACGATAGCCTGCCCAAGCTGGTCGGCAAGCAAGGCGACGCGCTGCCTGAATACGACCTTGTGGTGATCGACGAACTACAACAATTCCACGCCCATCTGGACGCTGGCACGATGCAGGGCGGCCAGGCGGCCCGCTGCTGGGCGACGCTCAACGCGGTTGTCGCCCGCGCGCGCCATTTCATCGGCCTCGACGCGCACTTGACCGACGCCAGCCGGCGCTGGATCGAAGGCGTGAAGGGCGACGTGTGGGCGCTGGAAAATACGCACCAGCATGACCGGGGGGCGCTGACCTGGCACGCGGATGAGACGACCCTTATAAATGAAGCGCTCGCCACTGCGCAGCGCGCCAGCGCGCCCGTGCTGGTCGCTTGTGCCTCGAAAGAACAAGCCAAGCTGCTGGGGATGCTCTTTGCCGCGCAGTTGGGCGACGCCGCCGTGCGCCTGGTGCATGGCGACAATTCCGAAGATGCGGATACCCAGGCGTTTATCGCGGATATTAACGCCCAGTTGGGGCAGTATCGGGCGGTCATCTACACGACTTCGCTGGGCACGGGGGTTGACATCACCGCGCCCGTCGCCGGCGCGTTCGGGTTGTTCGGGCGCGTCAACGGCCTCACGGCCTATGATTTCCATCAGATGCTTGCCCGCGCGCGCCATGCGGCTTGCTACCACGCTTTCGTGCGCGACGAAGAAGGCCAGCGCCCAACCGACGCGGCTAAAATCTATTCCGCCTATGAACGGAAAGCGCGCATGACCGGGCTGGCGTGCCAGTTCGATGCTGAGGGCATTGAACACCTGACGCCGCAGATCGAGTCGGCGGCCCGCCTGCTGGCGGAGATCAAGGCAGAGCGGAACGCCGCCCAGAACGCGCCGCACGCCACATTCGAGGCGCTGGCCGGGGGATACCGTCTGAAGCGACGGGGCGGGCGCCATGGCGATATGGCCGAGCGCCTCAAGGCGGCCCGAAAGGAATTGAAGGAAGCGACGCGCCGGGCTATCCTGGCCGCGCCCATCGTCAGTGATGATGCGCTCAATGAGGCCCGCGAAACTGGCGCGCTCACGTCCGAACTCCGCGACGGGAACGCCGCGTGGCACATTCTCGAAACCGTTGGGCGCGACGCCCTCACAGAGGAACTTTACGACGACCTGTACCGACCGGAGCAAAGGCAAGCATTGCGGGCCTTCGCTGACCTGGACGCGCCGCGCGATGAACTCGTGGCCCGTGACCGCTGGGAAGCGCAGAATGACGTGCTGCTATCGAAGCGAGGTCACTTCACCATCACGCGCCAGTTGATTCTGGACGCGCTCATCGCAGTGTGGGGGGCGCGCTGGCGAGGCGGCGCAGAAAAGGATGAGGCGCTCACCGCCGCCCAGATCGAAGAACGCTTCGCCGCGTTCCTGGCCATGCCTGGCCGCTGTGACGACCTGCGCGATCTGCTGGGCCGGCGCGCTGGTCAATCCGAAAGCCCGCTGGCACTGCTGCGCTTTATCCTGGCCCGCGTCGGGTTGCGGCTCGACCGACGCCAGGTGATGCGCAAGGGCGAGCGCTTCTATGTCTATGTGCTGGACGGGGTGACGCTGGCGAAGATGGATGATTACGCGGCGTCGCGCCGGGCACACCTGGCCCGTCGTCGGGCTGAACGGGCCGCCCAGCCCGCCACGAAAAATTACTTCAAACCGGTATATATAGACTCTACACCCGAACGAAGCGGCTGGACGCCCGCCGAAATTGCATCACGTCGGGCCAGCTTCGCCGCACTGACGGGGGCGCTGCGATGAGTGTCCGGGCCGTTGTGACCGTGCAAATTCCCGACGTGGGCGAAGGCTATGTGTCCGCGCCCGACGTGACGCTGCGCGTCGTCGCCCAGGCATTGCAGCGGGCCGGCGTGACCCATCGGGGGTGTGCGCAACTGGTGCTGCTGCTGCACGACGACGGGACGCTGGAAAGGGCGACGCCCGACGACGCGGTGACGTTGTATCGCCCGGCGCGGTCGAAGTCGCCCAGCGCGGCGCTGGGCGACTTCGCTGGCGAGCAACTGGCATTGGAGTTGGAGGATCGTGATGGGGCGTAATCACTCGCGCTGGTGGCGACGTAACCGTCGGCGGTCGCGCCGGAAGCGCATGCTCATCGACCACGCCACTGGCTTAAGCGTTCGCACGCGCAGCGACCTGCCGCGCACCAAATCGGTGACGCGGTATCACAGGGGTATGAGTAAACCCGCCCACCGGCAAATCTTGCCGGATGAAGACGAAATCTGACCGTCGGGGTTGGCATTTGAGGGAAGAATAGCTATACTAAAGGTATGTATTGTATAGCTATCCAGAGAGTGAACGCATGACCAGTATCGTCCCGTACAGCCAGATTGCTCACACTGATGACGCCAGGGCCACCTACGAAGCGGCCAAACGGCTGGCCCTGGCGTCGGTTGCCGCAAGCAGCGCCCGCACCTATGCCCACGCCCTAGCGTCGTGGGAGCTCTGGTGCAAGGCGCACGAAGTGCATCCACTTGACCTGCGCCCATCTCACGTGCTGGCTTATCTGACGACTCGCGCTGTCACCGTCAGGACGCGGCAGCGCGAACTGAATACCCTGCGCACGCTGGCCAAAATCCTGGCGCTCGACTACACGCGCCCGGAGTTCCGCGCCCTGTACGACGCCCTCAAAATTGTGCGCGCGCCGGGGCAGGACGCCGCCGGGGTCGAGCGCGAGCGCAGGGCACTGGCTGCGCAGGAAGTCTGGCAATCTCTGGCCGTCTGGCGCGGCCCGACGCTGGCTCATCGGCGTAACCGCGCACTGCTGGCCGTGGCCTTTTACACCGGCCTTCGCCGGGCTGAACTCGTGGCGCTGCGCTGGTCGGACGTTGACCTCGATGCTGGCGTCATCCAGGTGCGGCACGGGAAGGGCGACAAGCGGCGCGAGGTCGCTATTGTCGGCGACGATCCTGTCAGCGCACTTTCAGCCTGGCGATCAGCGCAGACTGCCGCCGCCCAGCGTCCGCGCGAATTTGTCTTCTGCGCCTTGCGCCGAGGCGATCATCTGGCCGCTGATAAGCCGATGACCGTGCAGGCGGTCAATCAAATCATTGAGGCCACGAGCGGTGCGTCAGGCGTGACGTTTTCGCCGCACGACGCCCGCCGCACGCTCGCCACCGACCTGCTGGTCAAAGGCGCGTCGGTCGCCGATGTGCAGGCGCAGTTGGGCCACGCCCACGCCTCGACGACCATTCAGGGTTACGGCATGGGCGCGGATGCCCGCCGCCGACGCGCGCGGTTCGATACCAGCTATTGAGGTCGGTGATTTGCCGCCATTACAACATTCTAACCCTGCATAGCCCGCACAGTGTGTATAATGTGCATTATGCAGATTACAGGAGGAAATGCTGTGAACGAACCTGAGATCAATATCACCCCGCGCGCGCAGGAACTGCTGCGCACCCTGAAGGCACAGAGTGCGTGGACGACGCGGACGCAACTGGCCGGCGCGTGCGGCAAGTCGCGTCTGTCGCCGCACGAAAGTGATTTGCTCAACCGCCTGGTGCAAGCCGGCCTCGTGGTGACGAGTTATCATCAGTCCGGCCCGACGCGCGTCTGGACGAACCATTATCGGGCGGTGCAGCGTGACTGACCACACCTCGCCCGAATTCCACACGGTGGCCGATGTTGAGCGCTACGCCGCCGAACACGGCATAGCGCTGTCGTCTTCCGACCGCGCCAAAATTAGCGCTGCCCAGCGCGCTGAGCGCGAGCGGCTCGTCGAACTCTATCCGCCGGCTTTACCGCCTCCGCCGAGTTTCGCTGACCGCTGGGCGGTCTTCTACCCGAAGCTGCTCGACTTTGTCATCAGCGCGGGAGAGACCGTCCTGACGTTCGCCCAGACTGTGCTGACGGCCCTGGGCGTGCCGTTTGTGCTGCTGCTGCTGCTCTTGGTCGAGCACCAGCGCGTTGTGCATGGCATTGCGCTGTTCGAGGCTGACTACGCGCTGGCCTCCTTCGCCGCCGCCGCGCTGGTGCTGCTCAACCTGGTGCTGGAACTGCTGGCGCATCATACCGAGCATCAGGCTGGATACACGCCTGACCGGGAGACGCGCTGGTCGCTGCGCATCTGGTGGCAAAACGCCCGTTACACCCTGGGCGTCGGCTCTACCTGGCACGCGCGCGAACTCTCGCCCGCTGCGCGCTATCGGCGACTGCTGCGCATCGTCACCATGACAATTTTGGCCCTCGCCCTGGTCGGCTCGATGCGCACGGTGATCGACGATGTGCCGGGCGCGTGGTATGAGGCCATCGCGACGGTGTTGACGGAAAGCGACCTGCTGGCGATGCTCACCTGGTCGGGCGGATTGCTCTTCGCCGCCGCTGCGGTGCTGTCGGCGCAGGGCCTCACAGCCTACATCGCCGCGCGGGTCGTCGAAATCGCTGATCTGCTGGCTCAGCGCCGGGCCGATGTGCTGGCGGCTGGACAGCGGGTTGATGCGCCGTATCAGGCTGAGGTGGATCGTGCTGGTGCGATGGCGGCACTGGCGGTGGTTAACGCGCGACTGGAAGCGGGGCGTAGGCGCGCCGACGCGAAACGCGACCGCGAAATCCCTGCGTCGAGCAATGGGCACGGACACGGGGATTTTTTGGCCATGCCGTCGATGTACAGCGCCGACCAGGACGCCTAATTCGTCGGCGGTGTCGGCACTGTGGTCGAGGTTTTCGGACGCGGCGGGCAGTGAAGGTATACTGCTCGCCGGCGTGCCGGTACGAGCATCGTAATGCAAAACGCAAGGTAAGCGAGCAAAATGGACAGTCAATCCCAGCATCAATTTGAACTCAACGCCCTGCGCGCAATCGCCGCCAAGCGCGACCTATCGCCCAGCGGCCAGCGCGAGTACCTAGCGCAACTTCAGCGCGTGGCCAATGCCTATGCCCTGATGCAGCTTCATGAGCTTCGGGCTATGGGGGCGGGTGTCGTCACCACGTGCGTTGCGTGCGGGTGGCAAAGCCCGCCTTATCCGACTCGAGGCCGGGCCAATTACGCGCTGCTACGACATCAGCAGCGTTGTACGAAGGCGGCTCAAGGATGATCGCCATCGGCAGCATCTTCACCGGCCTGGGCATGTTTGACCTGGGGTTTGTGGTGGCGGGGTGCGACATCCTGCTGCAATGTGAGATTGACCCGTACTGTCAGGAGGTATTACGTGCCCGACGCGAACAATACTGGCCCAACGCAACTCTCGTTTTTGACGCGGCTGATCCCGGATACGATTGGGAGCAATGGCGCGGGCGACTCGACATCCTCATTGGCGGATTTCCCTGCCAGCCGTTTAGCGTTGCTGGCGCGCGCGGTGGCGAGGCCGACGAGCGCAATATGTGGCCCGCCTTCGCCCGGATCATTGGCGCAGTACGACCCAGAGCAGTTGTGCTGGAAAACGTCGACGCCATCTGCGCCCCGTACACTGACGCTGCCGGGGTTCGACGGCCTGCCTACGCCCTCACCGTCGTTGGAGACTTGTCCACGCTGGGGTATGACGCGCAGTGGGGCATTATCAGCGCTGCCGACGCCGGCGCGCCCCATCTCCGTGATCGCTGGTGGTGCGTGGCCTACGCTGACGGCGTGGGATCGCTATCACCGGACGCGGGGCACGGCTGTACCAACAGCCAACGGGTATCGTCACCTCAACGCGAGCGGCAATCAGTCGAATCTGGGACTGACGCGCGCGGTGGCGATGTGGCCGACGCTGACGGCCAGCGACGCCCGCAGCGGGCAGGTCTCCGAGCGCGTGTTCGGGAGCAACGCGCGGCCATTGCGCGAGGTGGCGGCAAAATTGTCGCCGTCTCAGGAGTGGCGGCTGAACCCGGACTGGTGCGAGTTGCTGATGGGATTGCCCATCGGCTGGTCGAGCATCGCTGGCCTGCCCCGCCCGGCCCAGCGCAGTACGCGCACGAACCACCCCGGACTCAGGCGCGTGGCTCGCGCGCAGATGAGCGCGTCCGCAAGGCGCGGGTCGGGGCGCTCGGTAATGGGCTGATCCCGCAGATCGCCTACGCGCTCGCGGTGGAAGTGGCCGCCAATATCAAAGACAAGGAGAAGATATGAACAAGAAACTCAAAAACTTATATATGAGGCTCGATATTGACCCTAATCTGTTACGCGCGATTGAGGTCAAATTGGATCAACTTGCAACTGACGGAGCAAGCAATGCAGCATTTGTATCAATTGATGACCCCGTGTTTACTCGCGCCCTTTTATTGCATCCTGCGTTGATTCGTCAGTATGAAGAGCAATGGGTTGAGCAATGGCGCGCATCGGTAGGGCTGGATGACGAGACCCTGGCAACGCAATCTTCGCTGTCACTTCAGGATGTAGAGGCGCTGGCAAAAAACGCGCTTTTGCATTTTGCGCGCGCTGCGCTCAAATCGGAGTCCGGCGATCTATTCGCTTCGGTCTCGCGGAGTAATGAGGATGTGCTGCGGTGGATCAACGCTCGGTTTGACGCTGAGCTTGTGCAGTACACTGGGCACGCGCCTTTGCAGGTCTGGGGGCGCGTCGGCGACCATCACTGCTATTTTCGCCACCGCGCGGGATGGTGCCGCGTGTGGATGGTAGCGAGCGAGGACGATTTATTTTACGAAGATAAGGCCGCTTGGCGGTACGAGTATTATTACATGCCCATCGGCGGCATGGGGCAGTGGCTCGAATCGGAAGAATTGCTTGGACTCCTGTTCGATGCGCTGGAGAGCTATCAGCGTTACATCAAAGGGCGTCATAATGCCGATGAGACGTGAGCTTTACCCAGTCAACTGGCCGCAGATCAGCCTGCGCATCCGAGAGCTCGCGGGCTGGAAGTGCGAGCTGTGCGAGGCCCGCAACGGCAAACCGCACCCGGATACAGGCAGCATGGTGGTGCTGACGGTGGCGCATCATCCTGATCCCAACCCAGCTAACTGCGCCGAGAGCAACCTGCTGGCGCTGTGCCAGCGGTGCCACAATCGGCTGGACGCGCCGATGCGCGCCAGGCACGCCGCCCAGACGCGAGCGCGCAAACGAGCTGAGGCGGCTCGCGATGCTGGGCAGATGCAGATGTTCGATTAGTCGGCGGCTTCATCCTCGATTTTGGTCAGCGGCGCTGGTGATAGCGGTGTCAACCGGAGTTGACCGGCCTCTTCCACGACATCGTATCCAGCCTGTCGGATGATGGCGCGCAACTGCGCATCGTCCGCCGGACTTGGCGTCTTGGCGGCCAGATTTGCGGCGATCTCCAGCACGACCCGCATCGGCGTACTGTCGCCGAGTTTTGCGCCCAGCAAGGCCGCCAGCGCGATCAGTCCGGAAATTACCAGCAGCAGTGCCGTGACCACCCCGCTGGGCGTATCCAGCGTCGGCGGCGCGTCCTGGGCCATCGTCGGCCCGGCGAAGGTCAGCATCAGCGCAAAGATCATCAGCAGTTTCATCGCGGTTTCTCCATTTTGACTAACTCACTCACACGGTCGATCACCAGCGCAATTTGGGTCTGTACGCTGATTTCCAGGGCGCGGATGGCCCGCGCGGTCTCATCTGGCGCAGTGCCGGCCTGCTGCGCGTCCAGGTGCGCGCGCAGCTCGTCTTGCAAATCATTCAACCGCGTCACAACCGGAAACACGGCCCGCTCAATGGCCAGCCGGTCGTCCCGGATTCGCCGCGTGACTTCTTCGGCCACGCCGTCCACCGCGCGGCGCGTTTCGGTGATTTCTTTGGTGTTGGCGTCCAGCACATCGGCGTGGGTTTTGAGCGCATCGCGCAGCGCCCCGACGACGACACTCGACCCGCGCATCTCGTCCACCACATGAGTGATCGCCGCCACCTGCGCTGCGCGCGTCCGCTCGGCTTCAGCTTGGGCACGCTGCTGTGACTCAAGGATGCCGGCCAGCGTGTTCAGGGCGTTGGCGTTGGCGGATGTAAGCGAACCGCGTCCGCGCGCCAGCAGCAGCAGGGCGATAGCCACCAGCACACCGATCAGCATCGCAGCCTGAGAGGTTTCCAGCGCGGCTAGGCGGGTAAGCAGGGCTTCGATGGCGCTGAGTTCGTCGTTCATTTTTTCTCCTATTCACTCATTCCCAGTGCATACATCCTCTCAGCTTTTCATAAAATCTTTACGTTTCTATCGCCATTTGCTGTCAAGCGCAAATGGCGATAGTGCTATACTGTATATATAGGTTGGTGATGAACACCGACCACTGCTACAGGAGAGACGATCATGTTTCAGGCCATCTTTAACAGCATCATCGAGAGCAACGAGCGTTGGTTCGAGAGCAACGCCGAGGCCGTCGAATGGCTCATGGGCCAGTTCGGCGCAGATAAGCCGGTCTTCGAGGGTGGCCTTTACAAGGCCACTTGGGAAAACTACGACAACGAATTAATAGAGATGACTGGTGAAGTGATCGAAATGTAGCAAACACAAAGGCCGGGGATCACCCCGGCCTTTGTGTTTTACCCGTCACGGCCCATCCACCACCCACACGCGCACTTCCACCACGATCACCAACCGCATCCCTGGCTTCGCGGTCGTCTCCGGCATCACAGTCGGCGCAGGGGTTGCAGTTTGTGCAATAACTGGCGTCGCGCTCGGCGTGACCGGAAGGCCCAACATCAGTTGCTCACCTGCGAAGCGCCCACTCCAGGCCGGCCAGGTGCGCGGCTGGCCGTCGTAAAACCAATGCGGATAGGTTTCGGCCAGCACGTGATAGGCATTGCCTGTGAACGTCACCGTGCCCAGCACCCCGCCGCCGTAGGCGTCCATCCCGACGCGCCCGCGCCCGGCCTGAAATATCACCCGATTATCTCGCACCGTGATACGATCCGTTTGGCGGCTTGATCGCCCGCCGTCCTCCCGCACGCTGATCGCATTGCCTTCAGCGCAGACGATGATCTCATTGCGTTCGATCACCACGTCAGAGACGTTGGTGAGCAGCACCCCGGTGTACAGGTTGCCATCGCCGCCCGTGCCGTTGCATTCGAGATGATTACCCCTGATGTCGGCGCTGAACCCCATCTCATGGTAGATGCCCGTCAGGTTGCGCTTGACGGTGTTACGCTCATACACGACCTGGCTGTTATCCAGATCGCTCCACATGCCGCGCCCGTAATTGTCCTGGCTGATGTTATCCTGTAGGCGCGCGCCGATGGTGCGGACGATCTTCCCTCCGCCGGCACTGAAAAAGGGGTTCACCCGCCGCCAGTTATTGCCTTCGATGAGGTTGCCCTCAATGACGACACCCGACGCCGTATCCCCTGCGCCGTCTGACCCCGCGCCGTAGCCGGCCTGTCCGTTGCGCAGCAGCCGGTTATTGCTGATGCGCCCGCCCTGGCGCACGACTGCGCCAACCGCCGAATTGAGCCGCACGGTGTTATCAGCGATCAGCCAGTTATGCCCGCCGGCATACGCTTCAATCGCCGCGTTTTCGGTCGGGGTGGCGAATTTCTCGACCGTGAACCCCCGGATCGTCACATCGTCCGCGCCTGAGCCGAACGCGGCGAACACGACCGCTGTCTCGACCGACCGGCCCGTCGGATCGTCGTGCATGTAGATACGGTCAGCGTCGTAATCGAACCACCACGCGCCAGGGCGCAAATCGCCGATTGCCCCGACATGTTCGAGGGGCACATCATCGACAAATAGCGACTCCGGGTAATTGCACCGGGGCGCGCCGGTTTCGCACACTTGTTCGCCGGCGACGACCTTGCGCGTGCCCTGTTGGGTTTGGCCCGTCACGTACCAGCGGCCCACCGGATCGCGTTGCCAGTCCGTGAGCGCCCGCGCTCCGCTCAAGACGACAACCCCATCCGCCTCGAACGCTTGGCCTTGCTTGGGGTTGATGCGCCCCGTGAGCCGGTATAGGCCCTGCGTAAAGCGCACCGTCGCCCCGACCGGCGCGGCGTTAGCGACCGCCGCCGCGTCCTGCCCCGGCGTGATGGTAATGATGGCCGCGGACTGCGCGCCGACCAACCCAATCATTGTCAGCAGCACCAGCAGCGCCGCACGAAAGCGCGTCATGCCTGGAAGTAGCTCCATCAGCGACCCACCAGCCGAAACGTGTAGACGCTGGTGAACATGCGCGGCGCGACCCGGACGGTACAACCATTGCGCGCCAGCACGCGCGTCCCGCCGAGCCGAAGCGGGCATGGCCGGCGGCCAGCCGGCGACAGCACAGCGTCGCCCTGGATCATGCTGAGATCGTAGGCGCGGTTGCGGCCCGAAAACGTGATGAGCCAACTGCCTGGCGCGGCGTGGCTGAAGGCGGCGGCGTCGAGCGTCGTGGGCATGGTGGCTGCGCCGTCGCGCGTCTGCGCCACCGCAGCGCTGCTGGTCAGCGCCAGGATCGCAACCGCCATGAGCAATGTCAGATGTTTCATGTCAAATTTCTCCTGCGTGATGTGAAATGTCGAATGCGAAATTAGAGCGCGGTGCGAATGGGCGCGTTGTCGAGCCTGCGCCCGTGCTTTTTGTAGCGCTGGCGTAGGCCAAACGCCCCGGAATTCGTGATGTCGTCTGTCCCCTGATAGGTCACCGTCTGCGCCTCAGCGCTGAAGGTGATGGTCTCGATATAAGTTTGGCGCGGGTCTTCACCGGGCAGGTCGTATCCGACCAGCACGTCGTTGACGCGCACAATGCCATCGGGCTGGACGCGCCAGGGATCAACGCGCCGCCCGTAGA
>Ga0224723_1001776_pt1 | contig 12674 bp, 12 predicted proteins | sample Balambano_FR2_Me_FD_161647 | JGI IMG/M metagenome (GOLD analysis project Ga0224723, IMG submission 161647) | Freshwater sediment microbial communities from Lake Towuti, South Sulawesi, Indonesia - Balambano_FR2_MetaG | ecosystem: Environmental > Aquatic > Freshwater > Lake > Sediment | place...
ATGATCGCCTCGTCCATCGGCGTGGGCACGGGGCTTGCCGTGTCGAACGGGATCGCGCTGGCGCCGATGACCTGCCAGGCACCTTCCTCCCTGCGCAGGGCATGGCCGCCTTCCCATGGCGGCACGCGGCTGGCCTTGCGGCCGGCGTGCGCCAGCTGGATGGCCGGGGTGGCGCCCTGGCCCGCGATGAAGCGGGCGATGCGGGCGTGCGGTTCGATATGCGCGTCAGACCAGATGCCGGTGCAGCCAGGCGTGATGCGGCCTTCGGGGCTGACGCCCGTGGCTTCCACCATCACCAGGCCCGCGCCGCCGACCGCGCGCGCGCCAAGATGCACCACGTGCCAATCATCCGGCATGCCGTCGGCGGCCGAATACTGGCACATCGGGGAGACGCCGATGCGGTTGCGGATGGTTTCGCCACGCAGGGTGATGGGATCGAACAGGCCGGGCATCATCGTTCCTTCGTCTTCAGGCTGGCACGAAGCGCGGCGAGCGCCGCGCGCAGGTCGGGATCGTGGATTGCCTCCAGGCCAGATTCGTCGGCGGGCGCGGCCGGAGGGATGCGGCGGATGTCGGCCGCCGGCGGCGCGGCCACGCTGCCGCGCTCGAACCGCAGCTGAGCGACCAGCTGGAAGCCCGCGAAGCCATTGATGCGCGACAGCAGCTGCGGAGCCAGGTGCTGGAGTTCCAGCGCCACCGGGCCGGCGCATCGGATGGTCAGCGTGCCCGGCTTCGCCGCGCCGGTTTCGTCGCGCGCGCCTCGCGACAGGCGCATGGGGCGCGTGACCGCGGCCAGGGCCGGGCCGATCACGGCAGGCCAGTCGGCCATCAGGGCCGCGGCGGCGGGGCTTTGCCGGCGGAACGCAGGCTTGGCTACGCGCGGTACCAGGGCACCCAGCCAGCGCGGGCCAAGGCGTGGGGGCGGTGTCTCGTCGGGCGGCTTGCCAGGAGTCATGCGCGGGCGGCACGCTGCGCTGCGATGGGTGCGCACGCAAGACCGACGACAGCCAAGCCTTCCCGCGCGGCCGCCCTGCTTTCCTGGTTCGATGGGCACCGGCGCGACCTGCCCTGGCGCGCGCCCAGTGGCGCCACCCCTGTTCCGTATCGCGTGTGGCTGTCGGAGATCATGCTGCAGCAGACGACGGTGGCTACCGTCGCGCCGCGCTGGGGCACTTTCCTGGCACGATTCCCCGACGTCGGAACGCTCGCCGCGGCGCCGTGGGAGCAGGTGGCGTCCGCCTGGGCAGGGCTTGGCTACTACGCCAGGGCGCGCAACCTGCACGCCGCCGCCCAGATCATCGCTGCGGAGGGCTTTCCGGCCGACGAGGCAGGCTGGCGGCGGCTGCCCGGTGTGGGCGCTTACACCGCCGCGGCGATCGCCGCGATCGCGCATGGTCAGCCCTCGGTCCCGGTGGACGGCAACGTCGAACGGGTGATGGCGCGGCTGCATGCGATCGGCGCGCCGCTGCCGGCCGCCAGGCGCGCGTTGGCGGAAGCGGCGGCGACCCTGCTGGCCGAACGCGACGCACGCGCGCGACCCGGCGATGCGGTGCAGGCCCTGTTCGACCTTGGCGCCACGATCTGCACGCCACGCCGGCCGGCTTGCGTGCTGTGCCCGCTGGCCGAGGGCTGCGAGGCGCGCGCGGCCGGGATCCAGGCCAGCCTGCCGGCCAAGCCGCCGCGCAAGGCACGTCCCGCGCTGTCCGGCGCGGTGTTCTGGATCGAGGACGCGTCGTCGTCCGTATGGCTGCGCCGCCGCCCGCCGCACGGACTGCTGGGCGGCATGCTGGAACTGCCGGGCACCGACTGGCTGCCCGACATGACGATCGCCGAGGCGCTGGGATTTGCGCCCGTCGCTGCGCCATGGCGGATGCTTGGCGAGGTGGCGCACGTGTTCACGCACTTTTCACTGCGGCTATCCGTGCTGGGTGCGCGGGTGGCCGCGCTTGCCCCACCGCCCGGCACCGGTTTTCTTCTGGCGCGGGAGGAGGTGCCGGCAGCCGGCCTGCCCAGCGTCATGGCAAAGGCGGCGAAATTGGCGCTGGCGGCGGGCGATCTCAGCCGGCCGCGCTGAACATCGGTGCCGCGACCACACGCATGTGCGACAGTTGCGCCCAGCGGTGAACCAGCAGCACCGCGACCACCGCAAGCCCCAGCACCAGGCCGCACCACAGGCCCGGCCCCTGCCAGCCAAGCCGGAAGCCCAGCACGGCGCCTACCGGGATGCCGATGACCCAATAGCCCAACGCAGCGATCCACATTGGCCACTGCGTGTCCTTCAGCCCGCGCAGTGAACCCGCCGCGGCGGCCTGGGTGCCATCGAACACCTGGAAGACGCCGGCCAGCATCAGCAGCCCGGGTGCCACCTGCAGCACCGCCGCCGCCCCCGGATCGGCCGCATCCAGGAACAAGGCGGTGATGGTGCGCGGCGCACTCAGCAACAGGATGGCCGTCGCACTCATGAACAGGGCGCAGAGGCCGATGGCGGTCCAGCCCGCACGGTGCACGCCGGCACGATCGCCCGCCCCTTCCGCCAGGCCCACGCGCGCGGTCGCGGCCTGCGAAATGCCCATCGGCACCATGAAGGTCATCGCCGCGATCTGGATGGTGATGGCGTGCGCGGCCAGCGAGGCGGCACCGAAATAGCCCATCAGCAGGGCGCACACGCTGAACACGCCGGTTTCGAAGGCCCACATCGCGCTGATCGGCACGCCGATTCGGAACAGTTCGATGAAGCGCGGCCAATCGGGCCGCCAGAACCGGCCCGCAAGGTGGAAGCGCCGGAGCCGGCGGTCGATGCGCATCCAGGCGGCAAGGGCCACGAACATGATCACGTTCGATGCGGTGCTGGCCCAGCCGGCGCCGGCGATGCCGAGTTCCGGGAAGCCCAAGTGGCCAAAGATCAGCAGCCAGTCGAACAGGGCATTGAAGGCAATGGCCGCGATCGCAATGACCATGGCCGGCTTGGGCTGTTCCAGCGCGGCCAGATGCGCACGCAGCACCATGAACCAGCCAAACGGGGCAAGGCCCCACATCAGCGGCCGCAGATAGGATTCCGCCTGCACGACCAGCGCCGGATCCTGCCCCATCGCCCCCAGCGCCCAGCCGGCGTGCCACAGCAGCACCCAGGTGGGCAGCGCGGCGGCGGCAACGGCCCAGAAGGCCTGGCGCACGGTGCGGCGCATGTCGCGCACGTGCCGCAGTTTCCGTCCGCGCGCCTGGGCCAGCATCGGTGCCGCCGCCATGGTCAGGCCGAACACCAGCGGCATGGTGAGCCAGTAAAGGTTCGCGCCCAGAGTCGAGGCGGCCAGCGCCTCGGCCGAGTAGTGGCCCAGCATCACCGTATCGGTGACCAGCAGCGCCATCTGCGACAGATTGGTGAGCGCGATGGGCCAGGCGAGCGCAAGCGTGGCGCGCGCCTCGGCCCGCCACGCGGCGAGCGACGACATCTTTCAGCCTGCGATAAAGGGGAGATGATGCTTAGCGCAACAAGCTGCGCGCAGGGAAGACCCGCGACCGCTGGGCAGGAATGCAGTGTAAGGGTTGGGTTACGCGTACGCCGCCACCCTCACCCGGTCCCCTCTCCCGCAGCGCGGGCGAGGGGACCGATCACAGATAGTGCCGTACCGTCCCCTCTCCCGCGCTGCGGGAGAGGGACAGGGTGAGGGTGGCGGCGTACGGCTTACGCCTGCCTAATTCGGCTTATCGGAAAGCAGTTTCCAGCCGAAGCGCGACGACAGGGGATATTTGTTGTCGGTCAGCAGACGGAAATTGAAGCGGGTGGAGAACGGCGTCGCCTCGTTGCTCAGCAGTTTCTGATTGAACCGCGACGAGAACGGCGTCGGGTTGTCGCTCAGCAGTTTCCAGCCGACACGGTTGGAGAACGGGGTCCGCTCGTCGGTCAGGAACTTGTCGCCGAACCAGCCCATGAATTTCCTCGACGACAGGGTGGGCCAGCCCCAGAAAGATTCGAACGGCAGTTTCTTGTCCGACAGCAGGCGCCACCCTATCCAGTCGGAAAACGGCGTGGCCGACTTCGACAGTACCTTCCAGCCCATGCGGGTGGAGAAGGGCGTGGCATCGCCCATCGGGCCCTCGTCAAGCGCCGCAGGACTGCTGGCTTCCCGGCTTGCCGCCGTTGCGGCCGGCATCTCGATCGCGATCGGGTTGTGGCTGTCGAGGATCGCCTCGGCCCTGCCTGCCCGGCCGAACGGCGCATCGACCGCAACCACGGACCTGCCCTGGGCGACGGCGGCGGCAAGGGCTGCGGCCGTGCCGGCCGGCACGCCGGCCTGACGCATCGAGGCCGCAACCGCATCCTGCGCCATGGCATCGGCATCGCCGCCGAAGGCCTGCGTTTCGCTGAAACCAGCTTCCTTCAGCGCCGCCGCGGCGGCATCGGCCTGGGCGCGGCTCGCATAAGCTCGGGTGATCGGCTCTGGCATGTCCCCTCCTGTCAGCGTGTTGTCAGATTGAAGTCGTGCCGACTGGTCGGCACCGTCCGGTCCGGCACGCGGGCACTCGAACCGCTACGCAATAGCAATGGCAGCATGGCGGCAAGGGCCATCAGCAGCAGCAGCACCTCCAGCCCGAACACAACCGTGTAACCGGCGGCCAGGCCGGCGGTGTCGCGCAGCAGCCCGGTCGCCAGCACCACATCCCGGATCGCGGCGCCCAGAGCCACGCCGACGCCGGCGGCGGTGGCCTGCACCGCGCCCCAGGCGCCCAGCGCCAGCCCCACCTGTTCGCGGGGCGCAAGGTTCATGGTGGCGGTCAGCGTGCCATGGCCGAACAGCCCGCCGCCGCACCCGATCAGCAGCACGCCGACGATGAACGGCGACGACGGGCCGGCGAAAGCCGCCAGCAGCACGGCGATGAAGCCGAGCACGCCCGCGCCCGCCCCGGCCGCCGCCATGCGCATCGCATCAGCGCCGCCGCTGAGCAGGCGCGAGGCAAGCGCGAACCCGGCCAGCCCGCCGCCCGCAAGCGTGGCGGTCAGCCGGGTCGTCTCGGCCACGCTCATCCCAAGGATCTCGCCGCCATAGGGTTCCAGCAGCACATCCTGCATGCCGAACGCCATGGTGCCCAAGCCGATCGCGATCAGCCGGCGGATGGCGCCGCGGTCGCGAACATAAAGCGCCCAGGCCTGCATGAAGGTCGGGTCGTCGGAGGGCGCCTCGGGGTCGATGCCGCGCCGGCGCGCTTCCTGCTTCCACAGGGCGATGCCGTTCAGCAGCAGGGTCACCACCGCCGCGCCCTGGATCACCTGCACCAGGCGGCCATGGCTGAAATCCTCCAGCGCCGCCCCGAACGCGAGCGCCGAGAGGATCATGCCGACCAGCAGCATCACATACATCAGCCCGACCATGTTCGGGCGCTGTTCCGGACGCGCCAGATCGGTGGCGAGGGCAAGCCCAACGGTCTGGGTGGTGTGCATGCCGGCACCGACCAGCAGGAACGCAATGGCCGCCGAGACCTGACCGATCCATTCAGGCACGCGCTGCGACTCGCCCTCGCCGGCCAGCACAAGCAGCGCGAAGGGCATGATCGCAAGCCCGCCGAACTGCAGCATCGAGCCACGGAAGAGGAACGGTACGCGCCGCCAGCCCAGGACAGAGCGATGAACGTCGGATTGGTGGCCGATCAGCGCGCGGAACGGTGCGAACAGCACCGGCAGCGCGATCATGGTGGCGACCAGCGAAGCGGCGATGCCGAGCTCGACGATCATCACCCGGTTCAAAGTGCCGACCAGCAGCACCAGCGACATACCGACCGAAACCTGCACCAGCGACAGGCGCAGCAGGCGCGACAGTGGCAGGTCGGGCGAGGCGACGTCAGCGAACGGCAGGAAGCGCGGTCCCGCCTTGACCCATAGTCTCATTGCATGACGGCTGACGCGGTTCATGCGATGAACCGACCCGAATTCGCGCGCAGCGGACAGACGTCGAACAGCCGCTTGCGGCGAACCGGCCGTCCGCGGCCACGCGACGCTCCGGCATGCCGGCCGACGGCAGGGGTCCGGACAGCCGGTTCCCTGCCGCCCGGCCGGACGCGCTATCGGATCGCCGTGATCGGCGCGGCCGATCCGTCAGGCGGCGACTCCGCCGTTTGCACCAGCGTCACTGTCTGCGGGGTTTCGCCCGGGCGCGGCGTGATGGTGACGACGAAGCTCGTCACGTTGCCGGCAACCACGGGGGTGACGCTGACGCTCAGGCCCTGCTCGGTCGTCGCCTGCGCCAGGGTGGCGTTCGGCGCGGCGGGCTGTGCATCGGCGCGCGGGGCTGCCCGACCGGCGCTGCCAGCCCAATAGCCCTTCATCCAAGTGGTGTTCGACAGGATCGAGGCATGCACGATCAGCGCGATGCCGGCGACCCCACCAAGGAACAGCGGCAACCCGACACTGGGGTTGACGACGCACCAGATCCGTCCGTTGTTCATGGCCGCATTCCTACTTCAGCCAGGGCGCGTAAATGAAGGCGAGGAAGTGCGCGAACAGCGCGATCGCGAAGAACACGCGTGTTCCGTCGATCACGTGCTTGTGCAACGCCTCGGACTCCTTGATGGTCAGACCGGTGGGCCAGACCCTGTTTGGATCGTCCAGGCTGTCGGCGGGCTTATCGCTTTCCATGGGTGTTGCTCTCCTTCCCCGAGGGACGCGGTTTTGGGTTCACCGTCATCGAACGCGCGTGGCCAAGAACGCCGGCAGGCTCAGTCCGGCCAGACAAGTGCCGGCCGGCCGGCGCACGAGGTGCAGCTGGACGCGGCATTGCAGGCGGGTTGTTCGCATCCTCGTGCCGGCCCCGTACTGGTCTCACACCACTGTCAGATAAATCTGACATTTGGTATGTCTAGCGCGCCTGACAAGTGCATGTCAATTGAAGATGACATTGCAATGAGTCCGCCGCGCCGCGTCAGCGCACGAACAACAGCAGCAGCCCCAGCACCGCCGCGCCCGTCAGCGTGCGCACGACGCCCAGCTTGAAGTGCAGCAGCGCGATGCCGGCCGCGAGCGCGATCAGGCCGGCCCGCCAGTCCAGCGTCGTCAGCACGGGCAGATCGATGCGTGCCGGCCCGATCGCCAACTGCTCCACCTGCGCAAACAACACGCGCAGGCCGAACCACAGCGCCAGGTTCAGGATCACGCCGACCACCGCCGCGGTGATCGCGGAAAGCGCGCCGGCAAGCGATCGGCGCGCCGCGATCCGTTCGATGAACGGGGCGGCGGCGAAGATGTAAAGGAACGACGGCACGAAGGTGACGAAAGTGGTCAGCGCCGCCGCGGCGATCCCGCCCGGAAGGCCGTGCGCGGAGAAACCCGCAAGGAACCCCACGAACTGCAGCACAAGGATCAGCGGGCCCGGCGTGGTTTCGGCCAGGCCCAGGCCATCCAGCATCTGCCCGGCGGACAGCCAGCCCTGCACCTCGACGGCTTCCTGCGCAACCCAGGCCAGCACGGCATAGGCGCCGCCGAAGGTCACCACGGCCATCTTGCTGAAGAACAGCGCGACATCACCGAACACGCCGCTCTGAACATGCAGCAGCGCGACCGGCCAGAACCACAGGACGGCAGCGATCAACGCCGCGCGCCGGGCCGCCGGCGCACGACGCGCGATCAGCGCGGGGTCAGCGGCCAGCACCGCATCGAGCGCAGCCGGCCGCGCATCGCCGCCATTGCCGCCATGGCCGCCCACCGGAAAAAGCTGCGGGAACGCCAGCCCGATCACGCCCGCCGCCAGCACCACCAGCGGGAACGGGACGTTGAAGGCGAACAGCGCGACGAACGCTGCTGCCGCCAACGCATAGGCTACCGCCCCCTTCAGCGCCCGTCGCCCGACCCGCAGCAGCGCTTCCAGCACCAGCACCAGCACGGCGGCCTTCAGCCCGAAGAACAGCGCGGCCACCACCGGCACCTGTCCCAGCGTGACGTACATGACGCTGAGCGCCAGCATCACGACCGCACCGGGCGCGACAAACAGGATGCCGGCCGCAAGCCCACCCCGTACGCCGTGCATCAGCCAGCCGAGATAAGTTGCCAGCTGCTGCGCCTCGGGTCCCGGCAACAGAGTGCAGAAATTCAGGCCCTGGAGGAACTTCCGGTCGCTGATCCAGTTGCGCTCATCGACCACCTCGCGATGCATCAGCGCGATCTGCGCGGCGGGGCCGCCGAACGACAGGCAGCCGATGCGCAGCCAGACGCGCAGCGCCTCGGCGAAGCTCGGCAGTGCGTGGGGCGGCGCTACGGTGGTCAGGTCTTCGGCGGCCAAGTGTGCGTCTCCTGCTGAAGGTCGCGGCACCAGAGATACAGCGCATCGTAAAGCGGGAAGGCATGGCGCAGCAGTGCGTGGTCGTCCTCGATCAGCGCCGAGAAGCCAAGCGCGGCGGCGAACAATCCGCCCGCCGCGGCATGCAGGTCGGGGCGCGCGGTGTCGGCGCCGCGCACGATCAGCGCGAGTTGCCGCAGTGCTCCGTCGTCCGGCCGGTGACGCGCAACGAACGCATCGAAGCTGCAGCCCTCGGTCCCGTCCGCCTGCGGTTCGTGGGTGTAGGGCGCGTCCGGGATGTCAAACGCGGTGCCGCCGGTTTCCGCCGCAACGCGCATGACGGCGGGCGGTGGCACGAACAGGATGCGCGCATCGGGATCGATGAAGCGGCGGATGAACCAGGGGCAGGCCACGCGATCGACCTTCGGCCGCGCGCGCGTGACCCACAGGCTGGGTGCGGCGGGCTTCGGCGCGGTGGGCAGCCCCATCGCCTGCCACGCCTGCATCCCGCCTTCCAGATAGCGCGCATCAAGGCCGCGCCGTGCCAGCTGCCATGCCACGCCCTGGCTGACATTGTGCCCCCAGACGCAAGCGGCGATCACCGGCCGGTGCGGATCGAGTTTGTCGGCCCAGGCAAAGGCGGTTTCCGGATCACGCCGCAGCGCTGCTGGCAGCGAGTGGTTTGCCTTGGCAAACGCCTCCTCGCGCCGGATGTCGAGCAGCTGCGGCCCGGGAAAGCGCTGCATCAGCGCAAACGCTTCCTCGGGCGCAATCGGGATTGCGTCGGACGTTCCGACATCAATGATGGCTGAGGGAGGTTTCTGAGCATCCATGGCGGCGCCTCCGTGCATGTCACGGGTGGGCGCAGACTTGGATGCGCGGTGCATCTGACGGGGCGCTGCGGTAGCCCCGACAGCGGCGCGTATGGCGCGGTCGTTACGGCGTGTCAAGCACCAGGCCGCGCAGCCTCTCGCGCAGCACGTCGATGGGAAGCCTGATCCCTTGCTCCTCATAGTGCCAGAAGGTCCAGCCGTTGCAGCTCGGCGCCCCCGTGAGCAGCGCGCCGACCTGGTGGATGGACCCGCGCGCGTGCGGGCAGAACAGGCTGCCATCGGCGGCGACGGTGACCGACAGCCGCCCCGAGGCATCGTGCAGCACGTCGCCGGCGCGCAGCAGCCCGGCCTCGATAACCGCGCTGAACGGTACCTTTGGCGCCGCCCGCTTGCCGGGCGTGCTGGCCAGGTGTTCGGGCACGGGCTCGACGGCGGCGATACGCGCGCGCGCTTCGGCAGCGTAGTGCGGTTCGCGCTCGATGCCGATGAAGCGGCGGGCCAGGCGCTTCGCCACCGCGCCCGTGGTGCCGGTGCCGAAGAAGGGATCAAGCACCACCTCGCCCGGTTCCGTGCACGCCAGGATCGCGCGCGCGACCAGCGCCTCGGGCTTCTGCGTGGGGTGGAGCTTCCGGCCCGAAAAATCCTTCAGCCGCTCGGCGCCGGTGCAAAGCGGGATCAGCCAGTCGCTGCGCATCGAAAGCCCGTCGTTCAGCGCCTTCATCGCATCGTGGTTGTAGCGGTGGCGCGAGGCTTTCGAGTGCGCTGCCCAGATCATCGTCTCGTGCGCATTGGTGAAGCGTCGGCCCCGGAAATTCGGCATCGGGTTCGCCTTGCGCCAGACAATGTCGTTCAGGATCCAGAAGTTCATGTCCTGGATGATGCGGCCGATGCGGAAGATGTTGTGGTAGCTGCCGATCACCCAGATGGTGCCGTCGCCGCGCAGTACGCGGCGCGCCTCGTGCAGCCACTCGCCGGTGAAGCGGTCGTAGGCGTCGAAACTGGCGAACTGGTCCCAGTCGTCATCGACGGCATCGACCTCGGAATTGTCGGGGCGGAACAGCGCGCCCTGGAGCTGCAGGTTGTAGGGCGGATCGGCGAAGATGCAGTGCACGCTGGCCGGCGGCAGGGCGCGCATGGCGCTCACGCACTCGCCCTCGATCACGCTGTCCAGCGGCAGGTCGAGCGGATGGCCCAAGGTCGAGTGCGGCTCCGGCGGTTGCGACTCGGCGGTTGGCGCACACTGCGCGCGCACGGAATCCGGCGTCAATCCTTGGCTGCACGCGCGGCATCGACCGGCGCGAACCCGGCACGGTGATGCGGGCAGGCGCCATGCAGCGCAAGCGCGGCCCGATGCAGCTTCGTGGGATAGCCGGCATTGGCGGCGAAGCCATAGGCCGGCCAACGCGGATCCAGCGCCGCCATCGCCCGGTCGCGCAGCACCTTTGCCACGATACTGGCCGCGGCAATGGACAGGCTCCGACCATCGCCCCCGACCACGCACTGCACCGGACAGGGCAAGGCAGGCGCGCGGTTGCCATCGACAAGCACCAACGCCGGCCGCACAGGCAGCCGCGCCACCGCCCGCTGCATCGCCAGGTGAGTTGCGCCAAGGATGTTCAGCCTGGCGATCTCGGCGGCGCTCGACGCACCAACGCCGATCAGGACGCCAGCAAAACCCTTCAGCGCCGCGAACAGCGCTTGCCGCGTCGGCGCATCCAGCCGCTTGCTGTCATCGAGGCCGGCAAGCGCATCGGGCAGGTCGTGGCGGGTGAAGATGACGGCCGCGGCCAGCACCGGCCCTGCCAGCGGGCCCCGCCCTGCCTCGTCAACCCCGGCAACCGGACCTTGATGCGCGCGTTCCAGGACGAAATCAGGCATGATCGGCAGCGTGGCACGCGCAGGGCGGAAAGGGCGAGCGCGATGGACGGCAGCGGATTCGGCGGTGGGCGTGGGCGCGGCATGGCGCGGAACGTGCTGGGCGGCGTGCTGTCGCCCTGTTCCACCGAACCGCTGACCGGCTGGTTCCGCGACGGCTGCTGCAATACCGATGCGAACGACATCGGCCTGCACACGGTGTGCGCGATCATGACCGAGGCGTTCCTGGCCTTCAGCCGCGCGCGCGGCAACGACCTTTCGACGCCTCGACCGGAGTTCGGCTTTCCCGGCTTGAAGCCCGGCGAGCGCTGGTGCCTGTGCGCCGCGCGCTGGCAGGAAGCGTTCGAGGCAGGACAGGCGCCGCAGGTGGTGCTTTCGGCAACGCATGCCGCAACGCTGGGCGTGGTGCGGCTCGATGACCTGCGCGCGCACGCGGTGCCGGAGGCGTGAGCGGGAGCAGGCCTGACCCCAGGCACATGAGCAGCAGGCAAGTCACCCTCACCCAACCCTTTCCCTGAGGAAGAGGGCCAAGTGATGCGACGCGCCGAAAGCCCTTTCCCTCACGGAGAGGGTTGGGTGAGGGTGACTGGCACCTCGATGCCGACCGAAAACGACCCTACAACGCCAAAGCCATCTGTTTCTCGGCGAAACCGCCGGCTGCTGCCGGTGCGGGCGGGCGGAACTGCGTGCAATCCAGCCCCTCGCGCGGGCCTTCCAGCCCCAGTTTGCGCGCCGCGCGAACGAAGCGCGCGGCCAGCAGGTCGGCATACGGCCCCACGCCGCCAAAGCGGTACCCGAACCGCGCATCGTTCAGCGCGCCTGCACGGGTCTGGCGGATCAGGCTCAGCACGTGCGCGGCCCGGCTGGGGAAATGCGTGTGAAGCCACTGGGTGAACATCTCGCGCAGCTCGTGCGGCAGCCGCAGCAACACATAGCCCGCGCCGCTTGCCCCTGCCTCCGCCGAGACTTCCAGAATGCGTTCGAGCTCCGCGTCATTCAGGCCTGGGATCATCGGCGCCGCCATCACGCTGGCCGGCACGCCTGCGCGCACCAGTTCCCCGATCGCCTGCACCCGGCGCAGCGGCGTGGCCGCGCGCGGCTCCATCACGCGGGCCAGGTTGCGATCGAGCGTGGTGACCGAGATCGCCACACGAGCAAGTTTCCTCGCCGCCATGCGCGAGAGGATGTCGAGATCGCGCAGCACCAGCGAGGATTTCGTAACGATGGTGACCGGGTGGCTGAATTCATCCAGCACCTCCAGCACTTGGCGGGTCAGTTTCAGCGTGCGCTCGACGGGTTGATAGGGGTCGGTGTTCGACCCCAGCGCGATGGGGCGGCAGACATAACCGGGCTTGCGCAGCTCCTTTTCCAGCAGCGCGGCCCCTTCCGGCTTGAAGGAGATCTTCGTCTCGAAATCGAGGCCGGGCGACAGGCCGAGGAAGGCATGGCTGGGCCGCGCATAGCAGTAGATGCAGCCGTGTTCGCACCCCCGATAGGGATTGATGGCACGATCGAAACCGATGTCGGGTGACTGGTTCCAGGCGATGATCGAGCGTGTTGCGTCGCGCGTCAGCGTGGTGGCAAGGGGCCCCGGTTCGTCAGCGTCCTCGCGGTCCCAGCCATCGTCGAAACTGGTGCGGCAGACCCCCTCGAACCGGTTGTCGGGGTTGGAAAGCGCGCCGCGGCCCTTGCGGGGCGGGATCGG
>Ga0224723_1001777_pt1 | contig 12664 bp, 8 predicted proteins | sample Balambano_FR2_Me_FD_161647 | JGI IMG/M metagenome (GOLD analysis project Ga0224723, IMG submission 161647) | Freshwater sediment microbial communities from Lake Towuti, South Sulawesi, Indonesia - Balambano_FR2_MetaG | ecosystem: Environmental > Aquatic > Freshwater > Lake > Sediment | place...
ACTACAAATAATCCCGAAAAGAAGGTTAAACTTCCTGCGTAGCTGCCAGTAGTATCCTTAATCCATGCTGCGAATAAAGGACCAACTAGTCCTGCAGCTGCCCATGCCGTTAAAATATAACCATGGATGGCCCCAAGTTGCTTTGTACCAAACAAATCTCCAATATATGCTGGGATAGAAGCAAATCCACCTCCATAGCATGTATACACGACAATGAGCATGGCTATGAATAACCACTGAATGGACACTTGTGGTAAGAAGAAGAACATGACAATTTGTAGAACAAAAAACGCAGTATAGGTATTTGGACGTCCAATATAATCAGATAATGATGCCCAGCCAATTCGACCTAAGCCATTAAAAATACCTATTGCCCCAACCAATGCTGCAGCCGCTGTCATGTCAATGCCGATGCTTTCCATCGCTAGTGGTTTCGCTACTGCTAAGATGGCAATTCCACAAGTGACATTAATGAATAACATGAGCCATAAATACCAGAAGCGTTTTGTTTTTACTGCTTCATTAGCCATTAACTGTGACAATTCCATGGTTGGCTTTGCCTTACCACTTTCAATTTTCGCTTGAAAACCTTCCGGTAACCAACCTTCAGCTGGCTTCTCTAAATATAATGAAGAAAGAGTCATAATAGCAAAGTATGATACACCTAAAATATAAAATGTATTCGCTACACCTACAGTTTCAATCAAAGAGTTCATAATTGGGCTTGAAATGGCTGCTGCAAATCCAAATCCCATGATAGCAAGGCCAGTGGCTAACCCTCTACGATCAGGAAACCATTTTACTAGAGTAGAAACAGGTGCAATGTAACCAACTCCAAGTCCTATTCCACCTAGTGCTCCGTAACACACATAAAGCATGTACTTTGAACCAAAATCGACTGCTAAACCAGAACCAGTAATACCCATTCCAAAGAAAATGGCTGCAAGTAATCCTGCTTTTCTAGGACCATACTTTTCTACAAAATGTCCCAAAAATGCAGCTGAGAGACCTAAAAATAGGATAGCGATACTAAAAGTAAGTGCTACCTCTGAATCCGACCACCCAAACATGTTCTTTAAGGGAGCGGTAAAATTGCTCCATGCATATACCGAACCAATGGAAATATGTATTCCAACTGCTGATAATGCAATAAGCCAACGATTTTTTGTTGCTTTCATTTGTTTTCCTCCTACATCAATCGCATTGATGCTCCAATAGAAAACACAAAAACCGTTGTAATTAATCCAAATTTAGACTCCTATATAAGGAACCTCCACCTGAATCATTACAACGGTTTGCCTTATACAGGAGCGCTGCTAAGTACCAACTGTCATAAAACGAAATAAATAAAGATTTTTTAACCGATCAACAGGGTCGCTGTTTTCGTATCAAAAACATAATTATTTTTGTTCACAAATATGTCACATATGACCTTTTAAACTTATCACGAAAGCGCATCCATGACAATAGTTTTTCACTTTTTTGTTTTGATAATAGTGATAAAACATATATAAATTCAATGACAATAAAAAAAGGCCAGTATCGGCCTTTTTTCAAAAATCTCAATATCTATTTATTACTTTGATTCTAAGACCATAGTAGCTTCAGGTGTCGTTACTTTGTCATAGAATTCTACAAATTTATCTCTATCTGAACTATCACGGTATGCCATAGCGATACGTGGATGCTCATTGAGTACACCAGAGATCATATATGGAATGATATAGCCCCATTCCCACTTTTTACGCATGTCTAACATATGCTTTTCGATCACGCCTAGAACTGGTTTAAGCTCATAGCTTGGTTTTTGAATATAGCTAACAAGAAGCTCTGTGTTGCAGTTACCCGCTGCACGCCCCATCCCATAAACAGATGAATCAAGGAACGTAACCCCATTTTGAAACGCAGTTAACGTATTGGCAAATGCCAGTTGCATATTGTTATGAGTATGAATTCCTAGCTGTTTGTTAGGAATCAGTGCTTGGAATTTTTTCACCTGGTGCTCAATATCTCCAGGATCTAAGCTTCCGAATGAGTCAACGATATATACTACATCTACAGGGCTCTCTTTTACCAACTCAAACGCTTTTATAAGCTGTTGCTCTGGAACACTAGATAACGCCATAATGTTGAGAGAGGTCTCATAGCCTAAGTCATGGAACATTTGTACAAGTTCCAATCCTTTATCCACTTCACGAACATAGCATGCTACTCGAATCATATCCAAGATACTTTGCTCACGAGGAAGGATGTCATTCGTGTCTACTCGTCCAATATCCACTAAAGCAGATAGCTTCGTAAATTTTTTCTCTGGAATAATTTCCTTTAGGAAGTGATCGTCGAGAAATCTCCATGGATTGGGCTCTGATACATTCAATAGCCTGGCTGAATTTTTGTATCCAATTTCCATATATTCGACTCCAGCCTCACTTAAACCATTATACAAGTCCTGAACAAACTCTACGCTAAAATCCCAATTGTTGACTAACCCTCCATCTCGAATAGTACAGTCTATAATCTTACTACTATGTTCCATAAATGTCACTTCCTCCAATTGTTTACGTTCGTTAGAAAATATTTTTAATATTATTGCTTATATCACAATTCATATTAATCCGTCAAATTTTTCTCCTATTCTGATTTGTTCCATTTGCATATAAATCCCCTCATTTACCCTATACTACAAAAATGACAAAGATCATTTGAAAGGATGGATATGCTTGTCTAAGAATAACAAACAAACTTTTCCACCTCAACATCAAAATCACCAACCCGGTGTGGAAGATGAGATGAACCCCATACCAATTCATGTTAGTGAACAGTATAAAGGCTCCAATAAATTAAAAGACAAAGTAGCGATTATTACAGGTGGTGATAGTGGAATAGGGAAGTCAGTGGCCATCTATTTTGCCAAAGAAGGAGCTGACGTTGTAGTTTCCTATTTAAACGAAACAAAGGACGCTGAGGACACGAAAAAGCAAGTTGAAGCAGAAGGCAGACGATGTATCCTAGCCGCAGGAGATATTGGTGATGAGGAGGTTTGTAATCAAATTGTTGATGATACGATGAAAGCATTTGGCAAAATTGATATCATCGTCAATAACGCTGCCGAACAGCATCCACAGCAAAGTTTGCTTGATATCACATCAGAGCAGCTTGAACGAACGTTCCGAACAAATATCTATTCTTATTTTTATTTAACTAAGGCTGCTCTTCCCCATCTGAAGAAAGGAAGCTCCATTATTAACACAGCTTCCATAACAGCCTATCAAGGAAATGAGCAATTACTTGACTATTCCGCTACTAAAGGAGCCATTGTTACTTTTACCAGATCTCTTTCAAAGTCCCTTGCTAAGGATGAAATACGAGTAAACGGAGTGGCACCGGGACCTATATGGACTCCTCTTATTCCCTCTACCTTCCCAGCCGAACAAGTATCAGAATTCGGCTCTACGACACCAATGGGGAGAGCGGGACAGCCGTATGAACTTGCAGCAAGTTATGTTTTTCTGGCCTCAAATGACTCTTCTTATGTCAGCGGTCAAATGATCCATGTTAACGGTGGAACAGTCATTAATGGATAAAAGGAAAAAAGGGACTTATCAACTAAAAGTCCCTTTTTGAGGCAAAAACACTCTTTCTTCATTTGGAAAAGAACAAGAAAAACGTTTGACCATTTGATGTGGAATAATAATTCTCTTGATTGGTTCTTTAGGGTTTTCTATCTTTTGAATTAAGCTACGAGCAGCCTCAAACCCAAGATCAAAAATATTAATATCCACACTTGTGAGAGGGGGTCTTGACATCTCTGACACTAGTACATTATTGAAACTGATGATTGAGATATCTTCAGGTACTTTAATTCCCAATTCATCTAATGTATTGAGAACCCCTAAGGCCATTAGATCATCCGCGACAACCAATGCAGTTGGTGGAATCTTTAAAGAAAGCAATTCCCTAACAGCTTCTTGTCCACCTTCTCTTAAAAATTCTTCATGTACAATATAATCATCATTTAACGGGATTCCTGCTTCACGAAGTGCCTTCTCGTAACCCAGCAATCGTTCAACCGTAACAACCAAGTTTAAGTTTCCACCGACAAAAGCGATATGATCATGGCCAAGCTGTATGAGATATTCCGTTACTTCCTTTGTTGCACGGAAGTTATCATTATCAACATGAGTAATTTCCTCTACATGCTTAAAAGGTTTGCCAATAACTACAAATGGAATGCCTCTTTCCTGTAAGTACATTAACACTTTATCTTCAATTTTCGAATAAAGCAGGACCACTCCGTCAACGCGTCCACCTTGTACCATCTGTGTAACTCCGTCTAGAATTTCGTTGTCAGTCTTACCTGTTGTCATATATAACGCGTAGTGTTTTTCATGCGCCCCTTCACTAAGTCCTCTAAGTACCGTTGGAAAAAAGGGATTTTGAAATACTACATCAGTAGAACTCGGCATGACGAGACCGATTGCCTGAGTACTTTGACTAGCTAAACTTCTTGCAATAAAGTTAGGATGGTATCCTAACTCATCCATGGCTTCTCTTACCTTTTTCTTCGTTTTTTCACTTATTCGAGGATTATTTGCAATTACACGTGATACGGTAGATGGTGCGACCTTTGCTAATTTAGCAACATCTTTAATTGTAACAGCCATCTTACCCACCTCATTTCCTAATAACTACATTTATGAATAGTATTAATAATTATTCAGGTTTTCTTTATTCCTTATTCTACCCTAACTATCCGATACTTTTGTAGTATATTTTTTATCATTGATTCGGGAGTTTTTTCCTTTTCGATCTTTTCCATAGTAAATAGATAAATATGATAAACGCTGCGTACACAGCTCCCATGATAAGTATATATGGGATATTCAACCCTGTTTTCTGGCCTAAGATATAAATTTGTGCTTGGTCCCGGTCGAGTACTAGTGTATATTCCTGACCTTTTCCGCGGATAATTTCATCGCTGAGAACTCCTCGAAGTTCTTTATCCTTTTCAAGTCCTTCGGTAATGGATACTGTTTGTGTTTTTGATGTATTATTTATTGCTACAACAGTGGTTTCACCATCATACTCCCTTTTATATACAGCCATTCCCTTCTCTTCATATAGAAACTCGAACGTACCACGGGTTAAGGACGGAAGAGTTTGTCTAGCAGCTCCAATTTGAGAAATATAATCCACCAATTCTTTATCTGTTCGGAAGTCCATTTGTCTACGGTTATCAGGGTCTTCCCCCCCATCAAGAGCAATCTCACTACCATAATAGACAATCGGAATACCAGGCGTCGTGTATAAGTAGGTAAGAGCCAGCTTCCAGCGAGGGCCAGGATGCTCATTGTTTTGTACGGCATCTCTTGTAAAGCGCGGGGTATCATGATTATCCATAAAAGTACCCATTAGATAAGGTTCTTCGTAAATCGTTTGGTTTCGGTCCGCAGTCGTATATAACCAATAAAGAGATTGATCTGGCTTAGCAAAAGCCGTACGTAAATGTTCATTCAAGGGATAATCCACAAAGCCATCGAGACCCGCTTTGTCATACTGGGCTATATAATGTGGGTCATTGTCCCAAACCTCACCGAGTAGGTAGAAATCATCCTTTACACTTTTTACTTCTTTAGAAAATGTTTTCCAAAATTCAACTGGGACATGTCTTACCGTATCTAGTCGATAGCCATCGATATCTGTTTCTGTAATCCACCACTTTGCTGCCTCTAATAAATAATTTGACACTTCAGGATTTTCCGTATTTAAATCAGGTAATCCATAAATCCAACCATTATTGAGTTCATCTTGATCTTCCCAATTTGAAATTTCTTTATTTTCATGAAACCAATCCTTTTTCTCACTGTCTGTCAGCCACTCGTGCTCGGATGATACATGATTGACAACAAAGTCAAGGACAATCTTAATGTCTCGTTTATGTGCCTCTTCAACTAATTCTTTAAACTTTTCTATCGTTCCAAAATGTTCTTCCGTGTTGTAAAAGTCAGTAATCCAGTATCCATGATAGCCCTTTTCGGCATTATCAAAAACGGGAGTAAGCCAAATAGCGGTGAATCCCATGTCTTTAATATAATCCAATTGATCGATTATACCTTGAAAGTCACCGCCTTGATATGATTTTGGATCATCCATATTTACTTTAAAATCATTGTTGAAATCACTATTATTAAAGCGATCGATCATAATAAAATAAAAAGTCTCATCCTGCCATGTTCGCTCTTCTTTTTCCACTGCACCTACCGGTAGGGAGTAAAAAAGAAGAAACGGGATTAAGATGAAAGAAAGCATTTTCTTTTTCATCTCCGCTCCTCCTTTTCTTGATAGAAATCCTTCCCTACAAGATTATCCTTTTGTTCCTCCAGCCGTCAAACCAGAAACGAAATATCTTTGGAAAACTAAGAATAATGCAGCGATTGGTATAGCAATTAGAACTGAACCTGCAGCAAACTTTGTAAATTCGTTACCAAATTGTTTTGCAACTAATTCATATAAACCAACTAGTAAAGTAAACTTGTCTTCCGAACGAAGTAAAATACGAGCTAAGATAAAGTCTCCAAAAGGAGCAATAAAGGAGAATAAAGCAACTACTGCTAATATTGGTTTCGCAAGTGGCATAACAATTTGGAAGAAAATCCTTAAGTGTCCCGCCCCATCCATTTTTGCAGATTCATCAAGCTCTTTCGGAATCGTGTCTAAATATCCCTTCATTAAATACGTATTCATTGGAATTTGGCCACCGACATACACAAGAATTAATCCTAAGTGTGTATCAATTAATCCTGTACGGTTTGCTAAAACAAAGATTGCAATTAATGCAGCAAAGTTTGGAATCATTTGTAGAATTAAGAATGTGATTAGACCATTCTTTCGACCCACAAAACGATATCTTGAGAATGAGTATGCAGTTAAAGCTACACTCGCAACAGTTAACACCATTGTGATAATACTTATTTTCAAGGAATTTTTGTACCAGATAATATAGTCGCTCTTGTCAGCATCAAACAGATGCTTATAGTGTGCTAGAGTTGGATTTTCTGGAAACATCGTCGAGCCTGAGAGACTATTACCAGGATTAAAGGAAGAACCAATAATCCAAAGCAATGGATAGAATACGATAACTGCCATAATTGCAATGACGAAGTATGACAGTGTAAGTCTTATGATTTTATTCTTTTTCATACTCATATTACATCATATCCTCTTCTTGGAATGATTTTGTTCTTCTGAATTGCCATAAAGCTACTGCAATAATAATGAAGGATAGAATCATTGTGATGGCTGCTGCTTTTCCATATTGCGCTGAAGTCATCGTCAATCGATAGATCCATGATATCAAGATATCTGTTCCCCATGCGGTTTGCCCTGGCACAGCTGGTCCTCCGTTGTTAAAGAGGAAGATAACGTTAAAGTTATTAAAGTTAAAGGTATATTGTGTAATCATGATTGGTGCGGTTGCAAACAAGACAAGGGGCAAAGTAATCTTTGAGAATTTTTGCCAAATACTTGCACCATCTACGGTTGCTGCTTCATATAAATCTTCTGGAATAGACTGAAGAACACCTGTTACCATTGCAAAGATGAATGGGAAACCTAACCAGCCTTGAATTAAAATCAATGCTAGACGTGTCCAGTTAGCCTCTGTCATCCATGGCTGCGGATCTAACCCTAGAGCTGGTAATATCATTTTATTAATCGCACCAAAAGTTTCATTAAACATTCCAGAGAAAATCATAATCGATACGAAAGCTGGTACCGCCCAAGGTAAAATTAGTATAGTACGAATTATCGCTTTTCCTTTAAGATCTTTCTGGTTAACAATAATTGCAAGGAACATCCCTAAAGCAATTTGGAACGTTGTTGCACCAAATGTCCAAACAATTGTCCAACCTAATACTTTAAAGAATGTATTACGCCAGATATCAATTTTAAAGATATCGATAAAGTTCTGTATTCCAATCCAATCAACTAACTTAGCTGGTGGTGAGTGGTATAAATCGTAGTTTGTAAAAGCCAATAAAATGACGAAAATAATAGGAAAGATTACAACAAAAATTAATAACAAAAACCCTGGTGAAATCATTAAATATGGAAAACCACCGTCAATTAAGTTGTGGTATTGTTCTCTAACTGAATTTAGTTTTAAACCTAGATCACGTTTTTTTCCATTAGAGTGTGCATCATAAAGGTTAAATGCATATACCCCTAATCCTAGCACCGTTACAATTAATGCGATAATTCCATCGATCAAAAGAAAGATCGAATGGTCAACTTTAGGTATTTCACCTAGTGTAAACAATCCCCAAAAACCCATATTCAATATGTCACCAAACACAATACCAAATGATGCTGCTAATACAAGAAAGATTATTCCTTTTAAAAACTGACGATTATAAAATTGCCCAATTCCAGGGACAATTGAAAGCAATGCAGCTGTCTTTGCATGCTTGGTTGATCCTACTTTTTCCGCTTCCATTTGACTTCTATCCCCTTTCTAACTTGAGGAGGAATGTATTTTTTATTGCGCAATCGTTTGCCTAAATGAATGTAATGATAGGCAATACCAGAGGTACTGCCTATCGATTGTACCACAAATTATTTTGCGTGGTTCGTTTCAATCTGCTTCTTAATCGTATCTACTGCAGAATCAAGAGCTGCTTTTGGCTCTGATTTTTGAGTAGCAATTTGTTGTAATGCTGATGCCATTGGAGACCAAACCTCAGCCATTTCTGGAATATTAGGCATTGGAATCGCATAAGAAGACTGAACAGCTACTGCTTTTGCAGCTTCGTTATCAGCAATAATTGGATCCTCGATTAAAGTTTTAACTGGTGGAATTTCTCCAGTTGTTTCAAAACGAGTTTTTGCACTTTCTTCATTTGTTAAGAATTCAACAAGCTTTGTAGCCCAATATTGATTTTCAGTGAATGCTGTTACATGCCATCCTTTTACACCCATAAATGTTTTTACATTTTCACCATTTGGTAGAGTTGGTAGCGGTTCAACACCGTAGTCAATTCCTGCATCCTTCATTGCTTGGAATGCCCAAGGACCATTCATAACAGAAGCAACTTTGCCTTCGTTAAATAGCCCGTCCATAGCTGATCCACCTGATTCACCGATGATTCCTTTAGGGAAAAGTCCTTCTTTATACCATTGTTGAATGTACGCAGCACCTGTTACAGCACCTTCGTTATTTAGACCAATATCATCACGGTTTAACGCACCATTTTCCTCTTTAAATACGAAAGCACCGTTTCCACCCATAATACCATGAGCGAAGTAATAGTTATCCCAAAGAGCTAAGAAACCGTAATTATCGCCTTTAGTGAAATCCTTTGAGAAAGCATATAACTCATCAAAAGTTTCAGGAGCTTTTTCCATTAACGCTTTGTTGTAGATAAAGACTGGTGTTTCTGTAGCTTTTGGTAGTCCATAAAGCTTTCCATCATACATTTGAGCTGAAATTGAAGATTCAGTGAACGTATCAAGTACTCCTTGATCTACTTCGATTTCTGAGATTAATCCCTCAACAACTACTTGACCGATTTGGTCATGTGGCAGTGTTACAACGTCTGGAGCATTTCCAGCTGGTCCATCTAGACGAAGTTGGTCACGAATTTTGTCTGCCATTCCTAATGTTTTATACTCAACTTTAATTCCATATTCTTTTTCAAAAGCTTCGATAGCAGGCTCTAATGCAACCTCTTTATCTGTATCTTCCCATACCACTAATTTCTCTGGCTTTGCTGGTTCTTCTCCAGCCGTATCGCCACCTTCATTTTCTGTTGAAGTACCTTCCTCACGATTTGGTCCACATGCAGCAAGGACTCCTAGTACTAACATGATCATCATGAAAAGCGAGAATGCTTTTTTCATTATTGACCCCTCCAAAAATGTATGTTTTTAATTTCTGCTAGATGTACAAACGATTGCACAAATCTACAAAAACAGCACTCTATGAAAACGTTGCCACAAATAGTTAAAAATAAGCCATTCATTGGTCTTATACGTTCAACTGAAAGAATAGAGTTGTGAAAACGATTGCACAAACTATAATTTTTATTATACCTAGTTTTTTCGTTTTGACAACTATTTTCACATAAAAGACAAAGAAAAAAATTTATAAATGATTTGTCATGTATTTCTTGAAGGGTTTTCACATATCTGCTAACGTTAAGAAAGTAGAATCAAATGCAATCGATTGCACAAAGGAGGAAATATTATGATTACTCGTTCTTCTATCTATCATCGTCCTACAGATGAATACGCATATCCCATTGATAAGCATACCTTACATATAAAACTGCGTACTCGTAAAGAAGAAGTACAAACGGTTCAGCTTTTATTCGGTGATCAATATGAATGGAAAGATGGGGCTTGGATATCTCAGCAAATAGAAATGGAAAAGGTCGCAACAGATGCTCTTTTTGATTACTGGCTTCTAAGCATACAACCTACTTATAAGCGCATTCGCTACGGATTCTTTATTAGTGATGGAGAAGAAACCATTTTATATACAGAAAAAGGCTTTTATGAGAAGGCTCCTCGGGATCCAAGCTATTATTTCTCTTTTCCCTTCATTCATGCGAGCGAAGTATTTCGTGCTCCAAGCTGGGTAAAGGATACAGTTTGGTATCAAATTTTCCCAGAAAGATTCGCCAATGGTGATCCTACCATTGATCCGGAAGGTTCACTACCATGGGCAAGTGAACCTCCATCACCGAAGAACTTTTTTGGTGGGGACTTCAAAGGGATCATCGATCATATTGATTATTTAGTGGATTTAGGAATCACTGGAATTTACTTTACTCCTATTTTCAAAGCATATTCAAACCATAAATACGATACGATTGACTATATGGAGATTGATCCTCAATTTGGGGATAAGGAAACCTTTAAGGAACTTGTAAAAACCTGTCACAAAAATGGAATAAAGGTGATGCTTGATGCTGTGTTTAATCATAGCGGATACCACTTCCCTCCCTTTCAAGATGTCCTTAAGAATGGAGAGAAATCAAAGTACGCAAGCTGGTTCCATGCAACGGAATTTCCTTTAAAAGGTGGTGCACTTCCAAACTACTCTACATTTGCCTTTGAGCAAACGATGCCTAAGCTAAATACACAAAACGAAGAAGTAAAGCAATATTTGCTCGAGGTAGGAAGGTACTGGGTTCGAGAGTTTGATATAGATGGATGGCGATTAGATGTTGCTAATGAAATTGACCATCAGTTTTGGAGAGAATTCCGCCAAGCTGTTAAGGAAATCAAGCCTGACCTATATATTCTAGGGGAAATTTGGCATGACTCCATGCCATGGCTGCGGGGAGACCAATTTGATGCAGTAATGAACTATCCTTTCTTAACAAATGTATTAAATTTCTTTGCAAAAGACCAGATTTCAAAGCGGCAGTTTATCGAGAACATGACATCTGTTATTCAAATGTATCCTAGCAATGTAAATGAAGCTGCTTTTAACCTCGTTGGAAGTCATGATACACCTCGAATTTTGACAGAGTGTAAGGATAGCACAGATAGAATGAAGCTCCTCTACACCTTTATGATGACATTTATCGGAACACCTTGTATATATTATGGAGATGAAATTGGCTTAAGTGGAGTCATGGACCCTGGTTGTAGAGAATGCATGCCATGGGAGGAAAAAAAGTGGAATAAAGAAATGCGACAACATATTCAAGCATTAATTAAGCTTAGAAAAGAGGAAAAGCTTCTTGCAAACTCAGGAACCTTCTCCTTCCTTGCTAATTCCGATGAGGATGTGTGTATTGCCTACTCCAAAAAGGACGAAGACAAAACAATTGTAGTTATTTTAAACCCTACGTCCAAAGAGGCTACACATTCTTTGCCCTTTCATTTAAAAGGGATAAAGCTTACAGATTTATTAAAAAATAGTGAATTTGCCGCTGAGTCTGATCAACTTTCAGTTACGGTTGCTCCATTCGGCTATGAAATCATCTCCTTTTAAATTAACATTTCATCTGTTAAAATGAATTGTTTACAATATAGTCTTAAGCTTTCTGCTTAAGACTATTTCCTTTTATTATGTTAGGGGGTCAAGTATTCATGAGCACGAAAAGCAAAAAACAAAAGATGACCCTTGTTGCTTTAACATGGCCGATCTTTATTGAAATCTTATTGTATATGCTTATGGGGAATGCAGATACACTTATGCTGTCTCAATATTCTGATGAGTCTGTTGCCGCTGTTGGCGTATCGAACCAAGTCCTTTCGCTAATCATCGTTATGTTTGGTTTTGTTGCAACAGGAACAGCTATTCTTGTAACACAGAATTTAGGAGCAAAACAAGAAAACACAGCAGCAGAAATTTCAATCGTTTCCCTTGGAGCAAATCTTGTTTTTGGAATCCTTTTAAGTTTAGGAATTTTTCTCTTTAGTAAACCTATTTTATTAATGATGGATTTACCTCCCGAACTACTGGATGAGGCGAACTCTTACCTGTTAATTGTAGGAGGATTTTCTTTTGTTCAAGCGTTTATCATGACGATTGGTGCAGTGATTCGCAGTTATGGGTTTACAAAAGATGTTATGTACATCACGATTGGAATGAATATTATTAATGTGATTGGTAACTACTTTTCCATTTTTGGTCCTTTTGGTTTTCCCA